>Ga0114958_10001650_pt1 | contig 17303 bp, 17 predicted proteins | sample C_130208_EF_Meta_FD_89577 | JGI IMG/M metagenome (GOLD analysis project Ga0114958, IMG submission 89577) | Freshwater microbial communities from Lake Croche, Canada to study carbon cycling - C_130208_EF_MetaG | ecosystem: Environmental > Aquatic > Freshwater > Lake | place: Lake Croche, Canada...
ATTTTGATAAAAGAAGAGATTGAATTATAGGTGAAATTGTATAGGCCTAAATACTATATTTATAGATTAAGTTAAAATATAAATAATCCAGCGAAGCATACCGAAGGTATTGAGCAAAGCGAAATAAGCTTTAGCTTATCAGGTGTATAATAGAAATATAATTTAATAATAATCTATAATATTATATATATGGACTATAAAGAAAAATATTTAAAATATAAAAAAAAGTATATTCAATTGAAAACTGGAGGTATTAAATGTAAACCTACTTTATCATCTAAAAGACAAAAAAGTAATTGTGATAGATTAATTTATAAAGGTGATTCAAATATAAAATTTTCAAAATACGATGTAATTACAGAAAATGAATTTGAAACTATAAAATTTTCAGATCATAAAATGATTGTTGGTAAGTTTATATATAATGAAGAAAAATATGAAATATATTCATGGAATATGAATACTTTTGATAAAAAATATAATGACGGATATAAAGACTTATTAAATAATCAAATATCAAATTATTTTAAAAAAAATTCTATAGATAGTAAGTATTTAATATTTTCATTTCAAGAATCAATAGTAAATTCATTATTTATAAAAACATTGATAGATTTTTTAAAAAAATTAGATATTCATTTAATAAAACATGTTATATATAGTTCATTATTAGATAAAAATTATACTGTACAATTATTATTATTTTCCACTGATATAGAAACAGAAGTTAAAGAATTTGGGAAGAAAAAATTTATGATTACAGATAATATAAAAGATACAATTAAAAGTTTAGCAGGTACAAAATCATATGTATATTTAAATATTAATGATTTAATGATTATTGGAACACATTTTCCAATTGATACTAAAAAGACTGATTTAGGTAATAATTTAAGAGAAATTGCATTTAATAAACTACAAGAAGAATTTAAAAAATATGAAAATTTAATAATTATTGGTGATTTAAATTTTAGAAATCTTAATAATATTGACCAATTAGATACATTATTAGAAGAAAATCAAAATTTTGCAGAACCAAGTAAATTAAAACAACCTACATGTAAATATAATAATTGTGTATTAAAATGTGATAATACAATGTGTCAAGAAGGATTAAAAAAATAAAATAAAAAAATTGTGATTATATTTTTCTAAATCTATAATTTAATAAGTTATGGAAGAGACAAATATAATCACTCAAATTAATAATTCAACTTTCTATGCTAAATTCAGTAATTTTTATGTTGACCATAATCTTAATTCTGAACAAACAGAAACTCTTTTGAAAGATTTAGATGTTGGTAGTTGGATATTGTGGAATTATAGCCCAGAAGACTATAGCCAAATGTATATAGGGTCAGAAGATCAAACTAAAAATAATATTACATTAAATGCAATAACAATTAAAATAAATGATGGGTTTATACATCACAAAAAATTTATCTTTATGTTACATGATAAATTAGATGATGTAATAGAAGTTAATATGTTTAATAAACAAAGAAAAACTTATAAAACAATGAAAGATTATTTAGAAAAACTTTCAAAAATTTATGGATTAGATTTAGATAAACAAATAATATATGAGGATGATTAAATAATATTTTTAATTAATTTAACTAAAAATTTAGGTGCTTGTGGAGTATTCATGATTTCATATGGAACTGTATCAAACATACAATAATTGCCTTCGCCAGTCTGAGGATTATTTATACCATCTCTAGTATGATAATAATGAGCACCTATTTTAATTGGTTTCTTATTATTATCATATTCTATAAAAATAATTATATATGCTTCGGATTTATCAATTCCTTTCCAATGTCTTTTAAACATTTCACGTTGAGATCCACCTTTATGTCTAATTATAGCAATAGTTTTAAATGCTGCTTCTCCTTCAGCTGTAAATATTATACTAATATTTGGTTTATTATAATATTCAAGTATATGATTTAGATTATTCATTGTATTTATATATATTCTTTTTTTATTTTTTTCATCAATTTTTATTTCTTCATTAATTTTTTATATTTCTTCAATTGGTTATCAACTAATTTAATAAATACTTCTTTATTCTTTTTAACATGTTTGATTAAATCTTTCTTTACATTTGCAAATGTCAAGTCTAAAGTTTTTGGAATTACAACACCAAATAAATCAAGATATCTTTCTGGTCTTTCTATTATTTTCAAATCAAAATATTTAATCATTTCTTTCATTTCTTTTAATGTTTTAGATTCAACTTCTAATCTATCATCAATGCCAGGATTTGAATCAAATACTACTTCTGTATTTTTAACATCCCATATTTCTCTAATTTTTTCATAATAATATTTCTTTTTGCAACCTAATCCTAATAATAATTCTACACCTGAATCAAAGTCACTAATTACAACTTCTTTTTCATCAGGATATTTATCTTTAGGACCTTGATATTTATAAGTCATTGTTATTCTAAATCCTTCATCTCTAATACGAACATATGTTCCAGGTGTATTTAATGGATGAATTAATACTTGTACTCTAAATAAAAATGTTCCTTTATGCTTTCCTTTCATTTCTTTGATTTTGGTAATAATATCTTTCTTATCAAAATCAAAAAACGCATGTTCAAATTCTTTTGGCATATAATTTTATTTAGATATAAATTTTATATATGTTTTTATATGACTATTTGTATATATCTTACAGGACTTTCATTTTTTTTATTTTTTTAAATTCAACTGATTTAGATTTAGAAACTGGTGTAAATAATTTATTGAAATTATATAAAAAGATTTAAAAAGAAATTCTCTAATTAAGTAATGCAAGATCCCAAAAAAGATATAGGTAGTTTATTAGACAAGTTATCTTCTGAAGAAGTGAAAAAAGTTGTAAAAGGCGATGGTATTCCAGCTGCTCTCCTAGAATCAAAAAATGTTGGTAAGAAAATAGAAGATATCCTTTCTGTTAAAGTAGATAGTGATGTTGTCCTAAGAAATGTTGAAGTAGCAACATCTAATCCTATATTGAGAAGTATTGTTGCTGATTTAACAAATGATCCTATGTTTTTGTCTAATGTAGAACAATCTATAAAAAAAATTTTAGCAGATGGTCAATTAACTGTATCTGATGTACCTGAAATCGTATTATTAATTATGAATGCTTACCATACAGTTGGAAATATTAAGGTAGAAAAAGAAGATTTGGGTGATTTTGTAAGATTAGTATTTGAATTCGTAGTAAAGAAATATAATTTATTACCTGTTGATAAAATTAGTGAATATGAATCTATTCTTATTTCATCAGTTAAATTATTATTATTAACACCACAAGTAAGTGCAAACTTAATGAAAAATTTTAAATGCTGTTAAAAAAAAGGTGTAATAAACGATTCATAATTAATTTTTATCTATATAAAATATATAGATGAAAAGTATATTTAATTTAGTTTTATTTTTATCCATAATTTGTATAATAGTAATATTATGCAATCACTTTACTAAAGAAAATCAAAAACAACCAATAATTAAAAATGAAAATTTTGCAGAAGGTAATTCTAAACAAATTAAAAATATACCAAAAGGTAATCCAACGATAAAATTTGATTATGAATTTTTACCTAAAGTTAAAGAGAAAGAATTTGATTTAGCAGAAGTATTTAATAAAGAGTTATTAGCAGGTGCTACTGTTCATCCTCAATATACTAATGATAAATTTGAAGACCAAAAAGTAATTCATGATAATAGGATGTATGAAAAACCTATTCATAGATATAGAACATTAGAAGTAAAAGCAACTGAAAATGAATTACCAAAAACAATTGCACAAATATTTGACCAATCAATTACTGATTTTAAAAATTTAACCCCACTTAAAAAAGGTAATTTAGGTGAATTTGCTTCTGATGGTGGATTTAATTTAGCTTCCTATAATCCTGATTTTATGGGTTACGATGAAGAAAAACCAGAAAATGGAGGTAAAATTCCTGGTTTATATGGTCAAGTTTATGGACACGACCCTTTACTGGAGACAGGTAATGCTATATTTTAATTATATCCATTATAGTATACTTTAAGTAAACTCTAGAGTTAATTATAGAAACTTAAAAATTGACAAATATCCCTTTTAAAGGAATATTAGATATACTAGTAATGAGTAGAAAAATATCATTTGGTTCAGAAGAGGGTTATTTAATAACAGATTTTGCTGTTAAACAAAAAGTCGTCGATTATCTTTACAATTCTTTAAATCTGAGTAAGCATAGATTCATCATGCTTAACAACGTTACTAAACTCGAATTCCTCAAAGAAAATGAACACTATGTTTCACCTAGTTTTAAGGGATTTAATTATTTTTTAATTTTTATAATGATTGAAGGAAAGAAATATTGTGTAGCGATAGATAGGCGTAAATTATCTTATCATAAAGATCAGTTAGATTTAAAAACAGTATTTATGGTAAGAATAGTAGTTAAAGTAAATGATGCAATATTCAGTGGAACTATTTTTGATGGAAAAATTATTGAATCAAATAAGAAATTTATTTTCTTAATTCAAGATTGTTTTTACTTGATGGGAAAGAAAATACTTGATATGGAAATGGAACCAAAAATGATACATTTAGATAATATTCTAAAAACACATTTTTCAGACCCAACAATATGTAACAATTTCTCTTTTAAATTAAATAAATTATGTAAATACGATGGACTAGAAAACTTAATTAAAGAAGTTATGCCAAATTGTGGAATTCCTTGTCATGGATTAGTATTTTTTCCAAAATTATCTGGAATTTCAATAATTCATATAGAAAAGAAAAATGATAAAGTAGAAATAGATACAAATCAGACACAAGTTGTTGAATCAAAAACATATGACCTAATTTATAATTTCGTTGATTATTTAAAAACAAGAACATATTCTTATGAAAAGGGAAATAAAACAAGAAAATTTTGGTTATCTAAAAGTAATATACCAGATGTTTATAATATTAGTGAAAAAGAAAACGGAGACCGTATTGATATCGCCCATATTCCTAATATAAAAATATCTCACTTATGTGATGAAAAAATTTTAGAAGATAAATCAGTACGTTTTAATTGTGTATATCATACAAAATTTAAGAAATGGATACCAGTAAATTTAGATTAAGATTAAGTATAAATAAAAACAAAAAAGTATTTTAGTTAATAAGTAATTTTTTTATAAATTATAATATAATGGATACTATAATTCCTCTAGAACAAATTGATTCTATAACAACTCTTGAAGAAGTAAATAAACAATTATTATTAGTAAATAAACTAAAAAAAGATACATTAGAAAAAATTAAATATATTATGAGAACAACAGGAGAAACTGATCCTAAATTAAAAGAATTAAAAACTATATTAAAAAATACAAAAAAACTATTAGTCAAATTAATGGAAACATATAGACGTATTGTTAAAACATTTGATTATGGTGAAGATTATTATGATGAAGAACCAGAACCAGTACCAGAACCAGAACCAGTACAAGTACCAAAACCAATTCAAACACTAGAACAAATTGAAGCAGAATTAATACAAATACGTGTTAAACTTGATAAATTAAGAGAAGATTTAAGATATAATAATGATAGATGGAAAAGCAATATGCATGATGAAAACAATTTTGATTTTTTAAAGTTTTTATATTCTGATACAAAAAGAATAGAAATAGAAATAGAAAAGATAGCATATGAAGAAATAAATTTGTTACAAAAAAAACGTTCTTTAGTACCTGAAGCTGACAAATTGACTATAGATTCATTAATTAGTAATATATACACAAATATTACTTTAAGTATGAAAGGTTATAGTATAATAGAAGATATTCATAAAAATAAAAAAAAAATAGATACAGATTATAAATTACTTAAAAAATTAGAAGATGATAAACTATTTCAAATAAGATGTTTAGGAAAAGAATTAGAATCAGATTTAAGTAAAAAACCATTTTTTCTTTTTTATGGGAAACCATCTTATATGATTAATTATCATTATGTTTGGTATATTGAAGAAGAACATGAGGATCCAAGAAAAGATAGTATAATATTTAATATAATAAAAAAATACTCTTATCCAAGTTGTTTAGCACATGATTTAACTGATGAAGAAAAAGAAGCTATTAGAAAAAACGAATATCTTTTTATTAAAAAAAAAATTCAAAGCTCAATAGCCAACACATATCTTATTCAAATGCCAAGAATTCTTTATGATTTATATAATATAATTTATAGAAGAGAAAATTTAGCATCAATGTTAAATTTTCAATGTTATATAGACACAGAAGCTGATACACTAAGAAATTTTATAAATAAAATAGATAGAATAACTGATGATCAAGAAGATAATATAATTAAAATGAACAATAAATTTCTTTTTTTATTATCCCACCATGATTTATTAGATGAATTAATTCAACCTATAGTATCAACAGATGAATATTTAAAAACTTTTGACATATTATATGAAATTATTGTATTTAATCAATCATCATTGTTACGTACAAGTTCAAATACACTTGACCGAATAAAAGGTATTGAAAAAATTGATAATATATTTAATAAAAGGTTCAAAACTATTTTGTTTCAAACATTATTAATAGAATTAGGTTTTATATATGATATTACTAATGATAAATATATATTAAATACTGAAGGTGATATAATGATATTATATAGAGGATATTCTGGTTCTATTTTTAGTACACTTAACGAATCACAAGCACATTCAAATTCTTTTAATACATCTATTTTAAACGGGTTGATTAATGATGCTGGTGCAAATACATATAATTATATGGAAACTGGTTGTCACAAATCTTTTTATTTAATAAAGAAACACTTTTATTCAGATTCTTCAGATATAAATAAAATATTTTTTATTCCACCTATCCTTCCTTTTTTATTATTGTATGGAGCAGGAGAATATTGGCATGCAAGATCAAAAATATATAAAGATGCAACAGGTCGAATCAGTGGACTTGCTGGTGGTTTAATATCTGATTTTATTATAAGTTCTTTATCAAAAGATGAATTAGAAGCTAAATTTATAGCAGTTGTAAAACCATTAAATAAAGTATTAGTTGATAAATATTATGCAAAATATTTAAAATACAAACAGAAATATTTAAGCTTAAAAAATATTGAAAAATAAAAATATTATAATTAATAATATTTATTATGTCTGACCCACGTGAATATTTTAATACTTGTCCTCTAATAAAGGTAAAATTACCAATAAAAATTAAAGAAAATAAAATTCAAGAAATATTGGATTATGTTATGATTAAATCACAACTTAATCTAATCCGATTAAATAATGGTTTTATTCTAGCAAATCCTAAAAGAGAAATTCGTTTTAGTGAGGCTAAATATGGTTTCATTAAAACATTAGATGTTTATCATAAAGAGTTTCATTTTGATCCAGAAATAGAAGGATTACATTTGGCAATAATTATTAATCTTGTTAACAAATATATAAATAATATATATATTAGTGATGCTTATATGCAAGATTCAATAAATCATAACAAACATCAAATATTTGTTAGACTATATCATGACCCAATTCATGAAAAACTTATTTCACGAGTTATTAAAAAGTTTGATTCGTCACAAACTGAAAATATACACAAACTTAAAAATGGATTTATATATGATGATATGACCTTTGTATTTAAGAAACCTAAAAATAAATTTGTTAATTATATGAAATGTAGAGTTCAACGTGATATTCTAATAAATTTAGAAGAAGAAGAAAAAATTAATAGAATTATTGGACTTATTTTTTATGCACATATGAATGTTAAGGAATCTAAAGAAATTGTTGATAGTAGTGATAGCGAATAAATATTATATTTTTTTATAGTTTAATATAATGGATTATTATAAAATATTTACTTTAATTTTCATGATATTTATATTGTATAAGTTATACTCAAATGAATGTAAGATGGAAGGATTTGAAGCAACAACACAAAGTGTTGGTGGTATTGATGATGTTAATGCGATAAATACTCTTGCGCAAATTTCAAAACAATTAATGACAAGCGGTCTTACTGTTCCAGGTAATATGACTATTACAGGTAACACAAATGTAACGGGTGATTCAAAGGTAGCAGGTGCTTTAGGTGTAACTGGTAATACAGAGCTAAAAGGAACTTTAGATGTAACTGGTATAACAACAATAAAGTCACCTTTTAATGTAACTGATGTAACCACTTTAGGTAAAACTTTAAATGTAACTGGTCTTACAACCCTAAGTGGTTTAAATGTTAACGGTCCTCTAAAAATTAATACTATGAATCCTGAAACAGAAATAAACCAAATCAAAACTGATATAAATAAAATGAAAAGTTTTTTTAAAAAGGAATTACGTGATTTAATACAAAGTGCTGCTACTTTTATGGGTGGTGGTGGAAATGTTGTTGTTTGGGGTCAAAAATGGGAAGCGTATAATGTAGCAACAGCTTAGACTATTTAAATTAAATTAAAAATTAAAAATAAAAAATATAAATTATTTTAATGGAAACATTTAAAATAATAGTTATAATTTTTCTCATATTATTAACTTATCAAATATACCAATTAAATTGTACTGTTTATAAAGAAGGATTTGAAGGCACACCACAAAGTGTTGGTGGTATTGATGATTCTAATTCGATAAATACTCTTGCTCAAATTTCAAAACAATTAATGACTGGTGGACTTACTGTTCCTGGTAACATGAATGTATCAGGAAACACTAATGTAACGGGTGATTCAAAGATAACAGGTGCATTGGGTGTTGATAAAACTTTAAATGTAACTGGTAATACAACATTAGGTTCAACTTTAAATGTAACTGGTAGTATAATTATTAAAGATGGTGCTCTTGATATTAAACCTGCTGGTGATTGGGGATCTAATTTAAGTTTAACAGGTGGTAATAAAGAAGCACCATTTGTAAATTTTATGAATAAAGCAGATGGCAAAAGAAATGGGTTTATTAAAGGTGATCCTGATAAATTTTTTATTTCTAATAATGTTGAAATTGGTGGCAATATATTAACTGTAGGAGGTAGAAATATTTTAGCAGAAATAGATAAAATGAAAGGTATTATGAAAGGTGAATTATTAAATCTTTTACCTGGTACTGCTTTGTTTTCAATAAATTCGCAACCGTGGAATACTAATTATCCATTATTTGCTAATGCAGTTAAATCACTTTGATTTTATTAAATTGTTGATTAATAAATTTAATTTGTGTACTTTTTATAACAATAATTCTTTATCAAATTAGTTTATCAATAAAATATTAACAAAAAAAATATAATATAAAATAAAAAATATAAATTATTTTAATGGAAACATTTAAAATAATAGTTATAATTTTTCTCATTTTATTAACTTATCAAATATATCAATTAAATTGTACTGTTTATAAAGAAGGATTTGAAGGCACACCACAAAGTGTTGGTGGTGTAGATGATGTTAATGCGATAAATACTCTTGCACAAATTGCAAAGAATTTAATGACTGGTGGACTTACCGTTCCTGGTGCAATGAATATTTCAGGAAACACGAATGTAACGGGTGATACAAAGGTAACAGGTGCCTTGGGTGTTGGTACCAATTTAAATGTAACTGGTAATACAACATTAGGTGGTACTTTAACTACTGCTGTTGATAAATGGAATACATCAGCAGATGGTAAAAATAGAACTTATTATGAAGATAATAAAGCGAGTATTTATGGTAGTGCTACTGGTGTACATTTTTTTAGAACAGGTGCAAATGGTGCTGGACCCGATGGAATAGTTATTGACCAAAATTCTAATTTAAGTGTAAAAGGTGGATTAACTGCTAAAAACAGAAATGTTTTAGGAGAAATAGATCAGATCAAAGCATCTATAAATACAATTAAATCTATAATGGGAGATCAATTAAAAAATACTTTAATTGGCGCTGCTTTATTTTCTCAGGGTAACCCTTTATGGGGTGTTCATTACCCGAAATATGAGGCTGCGATTAATACTATTTAATTGTTGATAAATAATTGATTCTTTAAACTTTAATAATCCCTTTAAACAAATACCCCCATTTTATATTAAATGAACAAAGAAATTATTAATTTCCTAAATAATAAGAGATTTATAAACAATAATAACATTTATTTACCAATAAATGATAAAATACTTTTAAATTTTTGCAATAAATTAGACGAAATTAATTATTCAACAGGTAGAAATATATTTTCATTTTTAAATGATATGGAAGTTTTAAAATGGGTTTTAGGAATAGATAAACAAAATGATAAAACTATCAGACAGACAGTTAAATTAACACAAGAAAGAAGAAGAGTTTTGAACGATAAAGCAGAAACAAAATGGGGCATCAGCAAATGTACATCTTTAGCAACTAAAAATTGGACTACTTGTATTAGTGAAAATTTTTCAAAAGAATTAATTTATTATTTATTCAATAATAATAAAATTATTAGTAACAAAAAACGAAAAATAACTATTCCAAATAATCCTGATTGTAAACCAGATATTGAAATTGACGATTATATTTTTGAAATAAAATGTAAAAAATGGCATTCTAATGGAACAGCAGGTGAAAAAATATTAGGTACACCTATTAAATATAATCAAATATCTGATGCAACTGGTAAAAAAGTTAGAATTATATTATTGGCTGGACAAGAAGATGAAGCAATTAAAAAGTATCATTTATTTAATGTAAAAGATATAGATTATAGAAATATGGAACAATTAGAACTTTGGTATGAACAAGGAACGCAATTTATTAAAGGAAGTGATTTAATAAAAATGGCTATATTAAAATAAATGCGAAGCGCACCTGATAAGCTAAAGCTTATTTCACTTCGCTCAACTTCGTCAAGTTAAAAATCTTATTTTTAACTTAATAAAATAAAAATAAGATTTTTATTTTGTCTTGAGGAAAACTTCGTTTTTTCGTTCCACTCAACACCTTCGGTGTGCTTCGCTGGTTAAAATTAAGTTTAAGTTTAAATTAAGTTAAATTAAAATTTATTAAATTATAATAAAATAAATGATTTTATTTTATTTTAATCTGGTGAAGCACACCGAAGGTGTTGAGCGTAGCGAAAAAACGAAGTTTTCCTCAAGACAAAATAAAAATCTTATTTTTATTTTATTAAGTTAAAAATAAGATTTTTAACTTGACGAAGTTGAGCATAGCGAAATAAGCTTCAGCTTATCAGGCTAAGGTCCCCAAAGGATCCCAAGGCGGTATCACCCTATAAACCTCCTTCATCTCATCATACTCCTCCTCCTTCAACAAATCTTTATGTACCACGATTTGAAATACATATTCAGTAAACCAAGAATCCGTCATTAATAGGAATCCATTAGTACCACTACTAGATCCCCAACTGTTTTCTACTTTCCATCTATTTGGATTAATGTCTTCTTCATTTTTATTAAATCCAGTAATTAACATTGCATGAGATGGTACTGAATCATAATAGCGTAAACGGTCTTCTTTAGTCATAGTATTTTTAAGACCTAAATAATCTAGATAATTTACGATATTAGGGTGGCTTACACCAGTATCTTTATCTCTATCAGCACCAACATCACAACCAAACCAAACAGGTTGATTTTTAATAATAGATTGTGATGTTAGTTCTTTAATTCTTTCAATTGGTAAATTTAACCAACCGACATGTTGACTTTTTACGTTCCCCAAATATTTGACTTGATAATACTTATTATAAGAGTGTTCTTTACGAGGATCATGAACAACTGAAACAAAGTCTTGAGGATTAAATCCAGATTTCTCAAGAAGTTCTTTGGGTGTAATATCTTTCCAAATTTTTGTCTTATTTTTATGTTTGAATTCAAAATTAAATTTAGTAGGAGGCTTTCCTAAAAATGAAACTAGAATTTCAAATACTTTCTCCATTTGTTTTTTAATTAATTCTGGTCTATCAGAATGTTTAGCTTTACTTAAAGTTACCCAATCTTGTTTTAACATTTCAGTAAGAATTTTATTCATTGGTGCTGAAGATTTAGCGTGATGAGAATCAGGATAAACATATTTTGGTACAATGCCATATTTATCAACTATTTCTTTAGCCATATCCCATTGTCCACCATCACCTAATGGGTCCTTGCAAATATTAGTAAAATGATGACATTTATAATCACCAGTTAATTCATTAATATCTTGAAAATAATTTAAATATTGATTGTATCTTTCAAATTTGTCCCAGAAATATACATATGATTGACTAAATTCCAAATCTTTAACATCCATTTCATCAGCCCATTTTTGTCCAGCTACAAAACGAATCAAATTTAGAGTAGCAAATAACCAACAGCGACCTGATGATTTTTGGTCAGTGATTTTAAAATCATATTGAATTTCTTGATTAAATAAGTATGGGTTTTCAGCAATTACTTGCCAATCTTTAGCAAGATTTGAAAGTGGATTACTATACACTGCAAAATTTTGAAAAGGTTTTGCTAAAAGATTATCTATAAAATTATTTGTTAGTTCCATTATACAAAAGATAATTTATTAAATGAATTTATTACTCAATTTTTTCTTTGTTTTCTTTACCTCTTTACTAACACAAACACTATTAATAAACTTAGAGATTTTATAAAAATCACCTGGATGAATAAGGAACTTTCTATCAATAATTTTTTGTAGTTGTTGAACATTTAGAGACCTAATAAACTTTTGCACGGTTTCAATGACTTCGAAATTAACATTTGGAGGAATTATAATTTCAACAGAAGGCTCAACAGAAGGCTCAATAGGAGGCTCAACAGAAGGTTCAACAGAAGGCTCAACAGTTGGCTCAACTGGTGACTCAACTGGTTTCTTAACAACTCCGTTTTTGTTACAAGCATCCTTAAAATATTCATAAATTCCTAGAGTATAAATATCTCCAAAATGAACAAAGAACGTTCTATCAAGAATTTTTTGTAGTTGTGAAGGTTTAAGTGAATCAATAAATTTATATACACTTAAATCATTTTTGATATTAAAACTAGGAGGAATTTTAATTTCAGAATCATCAAAGTTAACTTTTGACTGTGAAGTATCCTTATTTTTACTTACAAATATTTTTTCCTTCTTTTTATTTTTTACAGGTGGTTCTACAAGTGGTTCGACATTATCATCGCGTTTTCTTTTTGAACCAGATGATGCACCACTAAATGTTCGCAAAGAGACTATATTAGATTCGGCACTAACACCCCTTTTAATAGGTGAGTAGCTACCTGAACCACTTCTTGTTCGCATAATTGATAATCTAGGTGTTAGCCCAGTTGATTCAGTAATAGGAACATCATTTGATTTAATAATAAGTTTTGACATTAAATATTTATAATCTAAATAAGATAATAAAACTTCAATTTTTTTACATATATATATAAAAGAATAATTAATATTCATTAATATATATACATGGATAAACATAAATTTTGGAATACTCAACCCATAGATATATTCAAAAATTCTATTGAAAGTAAGCCTATTCAAGAATTAACTATAGATCAAATTCAAAAAGAACCATATACTTTACCTAAAGGTTTTGAATGGTCTATTATTGACTTGAATAAAGATGAAGAATTAAATGAATTACAAATATTTATAGCAACATATTATAATTATGAAGATAAACAACCCGATAGAATCTTAGATTATAGTAAAGATTTTTTAAAATGGTTTTTAATGCCACCTAATTATTTACCTGATTTAATTGTTGGTATAAAATGTAATAATCATTTGGTTGCAACTATACTGGGTATTCCAATGATGATAAATATTTATGGTAAAATAATAGATACGATTGAAATAAATTTTTTATGTATTCATCCAAAACTAAGAAAAAAAAGATTAGCTCCTGTTATGATTAAAGAAGTAACTAGAAGAACAAATTTACATAATATTTGGCAAGCATTTTACACAGGAGAAAAGGATTTACCAAATTGTTTAATAAGTTATAATTATTATCATAGACCATTAAATATACCAAAATTAATAGATTTGGATTTTTTAGAATGTCCAAAAAATATTTCATTGAACAATTATTCAAGATTATTTAAAACCATCGATAAAACTAATATTAACATTAGAAAATTACAAGAATCTGATTGTGAAATATGTTGTGAAAAATTTAATAATTTTCATAAAAAATTTAAATTAAGTATTTTTTTCAAATTAGATTATTTCAAACAACATTTTTTACCCTTAGAAAGTTATGTAGTAGAATCAAATAATATAATAACTGATTTTATATCATTTTATAGTGTACCTCTATTAATTAAAAATAATAAACATACTGAAATTAAAAAATTTAATGTTTATTATTATTTTTACACTGAAACAAAATTAGAAACTTTAATGGAAAATAGTTTATATTTACTAAAACAAAAAGGTGCTGATTTAGTAAATTGTTTAGAACAATATGATAATAAAGAGTTTATTCAAAAGTTAAAATTTAAAGAAGGAACATTAGATTTGAATTTCTATTTATATAATTGGGTATGTCCATATATAGATAAAAATGAAATGAGTATAATTATGATTTAGGATAAGATAAGTGGATGCTTAGCTTGGTTAAGGGTTGATAGTTAAGGGTTGTTTAGTCTTAATGGTATATACGATATAACCAATAATTACGATAACTAATATAGAGCTCATAGGAAGAGATTTTCCATAAACATAATATACTAAAACCGCAACTAAAGCCCATAAATAAATATTACCATATTGATTATTAACACTTGCGCCACCAAATAATTCAGTGTCTTGCATACCTAATAAAGAAGATTCTGAGTCGTTTAAATAATTATATGTAAAAAACCCACCGTCTTGACCTTGACCGTCTCCTTGACCGTCTCCTTGACCATCACCTTGACCGTCACCTTGCCCATCACCTTGACCGTCACCTTGACCTTCCCCATCAAAATTTGAATTACCACCCTCTGCTTTAGATTTAGACATAAAATAAGCAGCAACAGCAGCTGTAATACCACCACCTACAATCATTATCATAAACATAGGTGATATTTGAAAGATATTACCAATTGCAGATACTGCATTATTTAAAACACCACCAGTAGTAGAAACTAAATTATCTACTGAACTCATTATTGCACTTTCCTGTATTTTAGATGATTTAATTGTAGCATCTTGTTTAGAAGCGGAATCAGTACTATTTGTATTTTTTGTTTCAGATTTAGCTGTAAAACTTTTATCAATACCAATATCATTTACAATACCTTGACCCATTTTTAAATCGATAAAACATTTATTAAACGCTTTAATACTAACTGTTTGAGCAATTTTAACTAAACCTCTTTCACCGTTTATAGCTTGAGCTACTATATTATCAACGTCAATAGCATTATTACCAGTTGTGTCCATATTACAAGACGCTTCTGCTGCTTGTTTCATAGAATTTTCAATTCTATTTTTTACAATATTTGAAATATCATTTCTATTTGTAGTTTTATTGAGAATATCAGTTTTAATTTTATTTTTAATGGTTATTTCAGTATCAGAAGATGTGCTTGTACCACCTCCAATTGTACCTAAACCTTTAACCAAACCATCTACAGATTTCATAATAGAATCAACCATAGCTTCAGGACCACCTGCATTTTTTTGAGCATCTGCAATAGCAGCTACTTGAGCCATAGAAGCTTTAGCTGCTGACTCATTTTGTAATTGATTATTAACATCATTAGCTACTTTATCAGCTAATTTTGCCATTTGTGATGCATCACCTATAATGTTTATAATTGCTTGATTTTCTACTTGAATATCAGCACTTTGAGAAATGTCTACAGTACTTCCTTGAGCTAAAATACTTTTTGCTCTTAAACTTTGGCCTGTTCCTACACTAGTTTTAACATTAGCTTTCATTTCTTGTACCATGTTAGTTACAACTTCATTAGTTGTGTCATTAACTATTTTAGTAATATTTTCAGTTATATTTTGTATTGTAGTTGAGATTTCTGATTCGACTGTTTTTCTCAGAGTTGTACGGTCTTCGTTATTTGCACCCATAAGATTTGTATTAATTTATCTTTGAAAAAAATTTATATTTAAAAAAAACTAAACTTATATATAGACTTTTATGGGAAATCAATTTATGGAAACTCGTACAAATAATTTTAAATCTGATCCCGATAATTCACAAAATAATGCTTTGCAAAATTATATTTTAAAATTTTATAGAAAAAACTATAAATTTTTAGGTACTTATGATGGTCCAAAATTTGCAGCAAATACAAATCCGAATACTATGATTGCACCAATGTTAGCAGATACAAAAGATTATATTAAAAATCCTAATTTAGATGATGGAGAATTTAGTAGAAGAAGAGCTTGTTGTTTAGTGAATCCTAATATCCCAATCACTTTACCTAGTTACAGTGACAAAGACAAAAAGGTTGTTACAACAACATTAAATTTTCCAATGTTCAACAGTGAAGACGAATTAAATGACCCAAAAAATTGTAAATTTGAAAACAATGTTCTTTGGTATGATAAAAATAAAAAAGATGGTAAGGGAAATCGTATTGCAACAACTCAATGCGGAACTTTTTATGATGATTATTGTGGAGCAATTTTTGATGATAGAAAAAAAAATCAAACATTAAGTGCGGTTTATGGTGGTCCTTATATGAATAATTCTAAAAATATTTCTAATAATCCAAATTCAGTAATTAATCCTTATACAGATTGTGGTTGTTTAAATAGTGCCTTCAATAGAGGTGCTAAAGCTGTAGGTGATGCTGGTACACCAGATGAATTCGCTCAAACAATTGATGCTGATTGTTCAGTAGGTATTACTAATAATAATGTTTTCTACAAATCTTATGTTAAGAAGGATATGTTATGTCTTAATAGCATTGATTTAAATGGTGCTAAATTAGCAGCAGCAAACAATGGTACAATTAATATTCAACAAAATTCTAATTGCTCGGCAAATACTTCTAAAAACGTTTCCGCTGGAGATGGGCAAACAGTAGTTGCTCCTCCATCAAGTGGTGTTACTACAAGTGGTAACGGTTTACCAAGTGGTGGTTCAACTGGCTCAACAAGTGGTGGTTCAACTGGCTCAACAAGTGGTGGTTCAACTGGCTCAACAAGTGGTGGTTCAACTGGCTCAACAAGTGGTGGTTCAACTGGTTCATCAAGTGGTGGTTCAACTGGTTCATCAAGTGGTGGTTCAACTGGTTCATCAAGTGGTGGTTCAACTGGTACATCAAGTGGTGGTTCAACTGGTTCAACAAGTGGTG
>Ga0114958_10001652_pt1 | contig 17278 bp, 22 predicted proteins | sample C_130208_EF_Meta_FD_89577 | JGI IMG/M metagenome (GOLD analysis project Ga0114958, IMG submission 89577) | Freshwater microbial communities from Lake Croche, Canada to study carbon cycling - C_130208_EF_MetaG | ecosystem: Environmental > Aquatic > Freshwater > Lake | place: Lake Croche, Canada...
CAATTAATGGATTTATTTATGATTTTATAAAACAATTATATATTGAATCTAATCCACCTTGGATAGGACCTAAATTTGAAAAGAAAATTCAAAGATTTGTATTTTTTATATTCTTATCTTTATTAGAAATTAAGAATAATAATAATCAATTTCAATATCAATATCCATATAAATTTTTATATAGTAGTATAGCAAATTTTACATATAGTATTTTATATGAAAATATAGAAAAATTGATTATATTTTTTGAAAATAGCTATGATGATATTAATAATAATTTGGAACGTTTTAAAACATTATTAGATGATATATTTAAATTTTTTATTGAACAAAAATCTGTTTCAAATATTTATCTTATGAAAAACTATTTATTAAACTTATTTGATTCTAAAATTAATGTTTATACACAAACAGTTTTAATATCAAATAATATTAAAAAATATATGTTATCTAATCCAATTGAAAAAGAAAATTATGATTCTTATCGTTTAGAAATGGTAAAAAATTTTAAAACATTAGTTATTATATTAAAACAATTGGAACGAGAAGAAAAAAGTGTTCCATTTACTCCAATAGTAGATATAGGAGTGGTCAACAAATATTTAAAATATAAAAAGAAATATTTAGACTTAAAAAATAAATTAATATAATAATATGAATAGAATTAGAAGATTTTTAATTAAACCAAATACATTTAATATTTATAATTATCAAAAAAATCAAAATCCTTATATCGATATAGAACATAATATTTCATTAAATCAAGTAATGATGCAACATAAAACTCTTGAAAATTCTCTATCAAACAAAATTACATATAGTATTATTAAACCGAAACATAATTTACCAGATATAGTTTTTGTAGCAAATGGTGGATTATCTTTACCAAATATTAAAAATACTATTATTCTTCCTTTTATGAAATATAATCAAAGAAAAGAAGAACTTGAATATTTAAAAAATATATTTAATTATATGAAATTAAAAACAATAGAATTTCCTGGTAGTGATTTTGCTCCATTTGAAGGTCAAGCTGAACTTAAATGGTTTCATAATGGGACGAAAGCTATTTGCGGATATGGACACAGATCTACAGAAGAAACTTTTGATATAATTAAGGATCTTTTTGACAAATTATACAAAATTCATAATTTAAATCCGCCTAAATTACTTGTGGTTCCTTTAGAATCTCCTGATTATTATCATCTTGATGTTGCAATGTTAGAATTTGATGATTCAAAATGCATTGTACATAAAAAAGCTTTTAGTGAAATCAGCATAAATAGAATAAAAAATTTTTTAGGTGATGAAAATGTTAATGTAATAGATACTAAAGATACAATGTGCTTGAATGCGATTACAGATGGTATATTTTTAATTACACATAAATTAACAGATTTAACGATTAAACCACAATTACAGAAAATTACAAGTAGAATAGTAATAGAAATAGAAACAACGGAATTTGAAAAATCAGGAGGTTCAGTAAGGTGTATGACTCTAGATTTATTCTAAAAAATTGCTTTATAAATATATTATTAAGTATATTTATATAATAATGTTAAACAATTCTGTTATTAGACAAATGATAATACCATTGTATAATAAATATACAGCGGGAGAAAATCTCGTTAGTTTACAACGAAAAATAAATCAAATGAATAGTTTAAAAATGTATCCTATTGTTGATTATATTAAAGAATCTGTTAAAAAAGATATAGACGAATCAATTAATGAATACAAAAGTATTGCAAATATTAATAATGTAGAATCCGTTGGACTTAAATTATCAGCTTTTGATTTTAATTATTATCAAATAAACAATACTGTAAATTATTTAATAGAAAAAAATAAAATTGTTCTTATTGATGCAGAAGAAGTTGAAAGTCAAAATAAAATTAATTATATAACAAATGATTTAGTGAAAACTTTTAATTATGATTCAGTTAATGTTTATAAAACTTATCAAATGTATAGAAAAGATGGTCTTGATATATTAAAACACGATTTAGATTTGTTTCCTTATTTAGGTGTAAAATTAGTAAGAGGTGCATACCATAATCAGGATTTAAAATCTGGATTATTGTTTAAAAATAAAAAAGATACTGATAAATCTTATGATGAATCTTTAAAAATTATGTTTGATAAATTAAATTATAATAAAAAACTATTTATTTGTACACATAATAGAAAGGATATTGAAACCATGATAAATAAATTTAAAGAAAATAAAGAATTATATAAAGATAGAGTTTTTCATGGATCTTTATATGGCTTTATAAATGAAGATACTAATAAAATAATAGAATCCGGTATTAAAACATTCAAGTATTTACCTTATGGAAAAATGGAGGATTCAATTCCTTATTTGATGCGCCGATTATATGAAACAATTCCTAAAGCTTAGCTTTTAATTTATATGTTTTTTCTTTAATTTTTTATAAAAATCTATTTCTTTTTTATCCATATCGTATTCTTTTAATAATATTGGTTTTATTCTTTCACAAAATATATTTTTACTAATATATCTTGTATTATCAGTTTTAAATACATTTATTTTATTATTATAAATATTAATACTATAATTTAAATCAGGAATAAATTTCTCTTTAATAGTTATATATTTACCACATAAAATATCAAAAAAATTATAATATAATCTTAATTCCCATATTTCTATTTTCATTAATATTTATGAATATAATTTTATCATTTTTTCATCAATTTTTTCTAATTTTTTTATTATTTCTTAATTCCATATATTTAAGTTTTTCTCTATTACATATTTCATTATAACATTCATAACAAACTTTTACATCGGAAAGCGCTCTATGTTCAATAACTATTTCTTTATTAAATAATTCTTTGTATAAAACACTTAATTTAACCCACTTGTTAAAAATTTTATTATCCTTCATTGTACAAAAATTAGGCATTAATAATAATTTATTTATTAAATTATTATTATTTATTCTATAAGCTTCGGATAATATTATATTTTTGTCAAATTCAACATTGTGAGAAATAAAAATATCAACATTATAAGTAATCAAGTCTTTCTCTAATGTTTCTAAAACCAAGTTAATAGGTTTACCTTCTGTTAATGCTTTATTGTGAGAAATGCCGTGAATCTTAGTAACTTCTTCTGATATGATAAAATTATCAGGTTTAATTAGATTTTCAAGTTGTTTTATTATAGTATTGTTTTTATCAATAATATAATAAGCCAATTCAACCATTCTTGAACTATCGTAATATTTTAATTCAGATGGATTACCTGTTTTACCATTAATTCTAATTGGTAATCCGGTTGTTTCAATATCTACAATTATCTTATAACTCATTTGTACATTAATTATTAATTATAACTTGAATAATTATCAATTTTCTTAAGCACTTGCTGTCACCTTTGCTTCCTTTATCGCCTTTATCTCCTTTTTCACCACAATCCCCTTTATCACCCTTATCGCCTTTATCTCCCTTGTCACAAGAATATCTTCTCTTTCTACAATTATCTACTTCTTTCTCACAATTATCTTTTTCTTTATTATTACAACTATCATTATCTTTATTATTACAATTATCTTTTTCTTTATTATTACAATTATCCTTTTCTTTATTATTATTATAATTATCTTTTTGTTTCTTATTTTTAATAACTTTTTTACAATCAGAATCATCTGAATCATCACAATCTTTTTTATTTGATTTTTTGTTAATATGTTTTATAATTTTTTCATAATCAGAATTAGTAGATGATGATGAATCTGAATCATAATTTTTAGATTTAGAATACTTTTTACTAGATTTATACATGACTCGTATATATAACCATACAAAATATTTATTTTAAAAAATAACTATATATTTTTTAAAATAGTTTTTTATATTATATCAAACATTTTAACACATTTGATTCCACATTTAACAGATTTTTCTAATAATACCAATTTATATTTTTTACATTTCGAATCACCAGTTTCATTTTTAAGTTTTTTTATATAATATTTTAAAATTTTTTTATTTTCATATTCTGATTCAGATTCTGAAGAGGAAGAATCTTCACATTTAATAGTTTTTTTGCATTTGCATTTAGACATTCTTATATACTAAGATTTACAAAATATTTATATATTTTTTTTTAAATATTTTAATATATTTTTATGCAATTACTTTTCTATAAATATTTGCAATATGGTCTTTAATACCAATAATATCTCCTTCTTTAGCACTTAACATTTTACAATGCCAGTCATTAACACTAATTGAATATAAATTTATATTATCTCTTTTAAGATTTTCTACAAGTCTTGCTTTTTCACAATCCATTATTAATCTATAAGATTTCTGTGATGGATAAACAAGATGAAAATTATTTTTTGATGTAAACATTATATATAGAGAGATAAAAATTTCTATTTATATATATATTATGAACAATTTTAATATTATAAAAAATAAAAAAAAAGCACTTGAAGATTTTGTAATTTATCAGAAAAGAAAGAAAAGTCAAGCTATAATTATTTTAGGTACAATTTGTGGTTTTTTAGATGAAAATAATAAAAATTATATTTACGAAGCTTTAGGTAACGGTACCGTTTCGAAAGAAAAAACTTTAATTCCTGAAGGATATAAAAAAGTAAATAAAAACGATAAACATTTTAACGACAAGTGGATAACAAGACTTTATTTACAAAAATATATTAGTCCAGAACAAATAGAAATTTTAAATCAAGAAGGTTCTGAAATAGATAAGTGGATACAAAAAACTAGAAAATATTGGTTAACAATTAAAGATATTGAAAAATTAAAAGTAAATAAAAAAATAAAATTATTAGTGTTAGATAGAAATGTTTATGATTGTAAAGATAAATTTAAAAGAGGTAAACTTTATAAACCTGAAAATTTTTTCAAAGATAATAGTGCAGTTTTTTCGAAAAATACAGTAGTTAGTTTAGAGGGAAATATTAAATATGAATGGAGTGAAGAACCATTTAGCTTTGAATTTGAAATAGAATATAAAAAAAACAGTTGGTATCCATTAAAAAATGGCATTTTACCAGCTACAGATGAACAAGGTTTTTCTGAATTATTAGGTGAAGATAAAAGTTGGATCGACTTTCCTAAAAATACTCATATAGGATGGCGTGGACCAATGATTTTATGGGAAAATTTAAAAAAAATAGAAAAAGTTTATTACTTGTAACTTCAAATTTAATAGATCTTAAATTTGGCATAAAACATTAAAATAAAATATTATTTATTTTATAAGTAATTATATATGGAACAAATTATAAATTTAAATATTGAAAAAAATTTTAAAATTGGTATAAATTTTGTGTTATTTTTATTTATAATATTAACAATAAGTACTTTAGTTACTTTAAGATATACTTCTATGAAAAATAATCATAATTACATCAAATATTTCGATGGTGTTTATTCTGATTTTATAAAATATATATTAATTGAATTGTTTATTATATTAATTGAATCTATGAACACCGGACACTTTGTATTATCAGAATCTTTAGGTAGATTAGCTGCTGTACAAGCTGCTTTATTAATATTTTCTGCAATTAAATTAAAATTTAAGTTTAAATAAAAAATTGAAATATTAAATAATAATATTATATATTATTATTTAATGGATTATGAAGGAAAATATAAAATGTATAAAAAAAAATATTTAGATTTAAAAGCTCGTTTACAACAAAAAGCTGGAGGTATTGATTCTTATTTAGATATATTTAATACTAATTTTGGTTCTGATTGGGTTTTAACTGGTTCCGAAGCAATCAAACAATATTTATTATTTTTTGACAAAAAAGATTTACTTACTTTTGAACCAAATGATGTTGATATAATGTATGTTTCTACTGATAAAATAAATCAAGAGTTCATATCTGGATTTAAAAGAAAGCAAACTCAACCTGAAAATTCTATGACTTTTACTAAAGATACTCTTTCATTCGATATTACTACTTTAAGAGGACCAATTAGTTATTATGAAATTAATGGTCTTAAATTAATGACACCTAAACAAATGTTAGATAATTATGAAGAAAATCTTGAATTTAGAAAAAATAATTCAGATGAACAAAAAATTGCTGCTTTAAATGTAATAAAAACTCTTGTTGGACCTTTAGAAAAGAAAAGATTACCTATTGAAGATTCGAAAGCAAGTAAAAGAAAATTTGATGAAGAAAATATGAAAAAATTTAAAGTATCCAAATTATTTTTTGAATAGCTTATTTATAAATAATTAAAAACGCTAATATTACTATTAGTGAAATAAATATTATATTATTTATATTAATTTTTTCATCTTCTTTCATTAATTGTTTAATGAAAGGATTTCTTTTATATTTATAAGGTTTTTTTTCTACTGGTTTAAACACTGCTCCATTTACTGGTGCACCAACATCTTTTTGATTTAATAATGGTAAATTTTCAATGTGTTTTTGATTAGAAGGATCTTTTAAAATATATGAAACATTATATTCATCATTAACACTCGGACTTCCTTGATAAGTTATAAAATCAGGTTTTACTACTAAAAATTCAATAATACCATGTTTTTTATCAGAAACAACAAGTGGAGTATTTAAATAAAAATATACAAAATTATTATTATTAACACTTTCAATTTTAAGAATTATATAATTTGTTTTATAAATATTTAAAGCAATTATTTGATTTAGAGGATTTAAAATATTATTTTCGTTTTTATCTAATACATTAAAATAAATATACCCTTGATTTAATTGAGACCAATCGTAATTGGTGTCAATATATATATTAGCTCTAGTTTGTAATTTTTCTAAATTATTTTGTAAAAGATTAAATTTACCTATTAATACTGAATCCATATTTTTAAGATCTTCTATTGATCCATCAGCTAAATTAGTAATTCCAATTTTATTTGAAATTCTCATATTATATTATATTATAATTAGATTAAAACATTTAGACATTTAATAATAATATATTTAATGAAACTTATATACAGTAATAATATTGAATATGTAGTTAAATCTTTTGATGAATTGTTTCATTTAAATAATTTAAATGATTTAATTTTTTTAGATTGCACTGATCTGAGTTTAAATGAATTGCCTTTAGAAATAATAAATTTACAAAGTTTGAAAATATTAATATGTAATAATAATAAATTAAAAGATTTACCATTTGGTTTTAAAAACTTAAAAAATTTAGAAGTACTATTTTTAGATTTTAATAATTTTAATAAAATTCCTTCTGAAATTTATGAATTAGAAAAATTAAAAAAATTATCATTAAGTTCTAATAATTTATATGAAATTAATAATGATATATCAAAATTAAAAAAATTAACTTATTTAAATCTTTCATATAATTTTATTCATCAATTATCTGGTTTAATAGGTGATTTAAATAAATTAGAATATTTAGAAATAAGAAATAATAATATAATAAATCTACCAAATAAAATTAATAATTTAACAAATTTAAAAATATTAGAGATATCTCATAATAATTTAATAAAACTTCCTAAAATAAAAAACTTAATAAATTTAGAATTATTAAATTTAGATAGTAATAATTTAAAATATTTACCAAAAGATATTGGAAAATTAGTAAAATTAAAAAAATTATTTATTAGTTTTAATAGAATATTTCAATTACCAAAATCAATAAATAATTTAGAGAATATAGATTATATTTGTTGTTTTGCAAATCCATTAAATAATTTAAGTGAATTACTAATAAAATATAAAATTATAATAAATACTGGAGATATAGCTAAAATAGCAAGTATTAATTCAAAAAATAAAGCATTAAAAGAATATTTTATAAAATAAATTTTGATTCAGTATTCATATATTTATCAAATTTTGATGAATATATATTAATTAAAATAGAATTCTTAATTTTTGTTTCAAAATATTTTTTCTTCCATAAAAATAAAAATATTACAACTATTGTTGTAATAATTGAAGTAATAATCATAACTTCTATATTATAAGGAACATGTTCCTTTTTAGGACTTCTTAAAAATTTATTAGAATGAGAACTTCTAAATAATATATTTTTCAAAAAAGTATTATTATTATTAATAATAAGTTGACTACTAGTTATTTTATCTTCTTTAATATTATAAGTAAATTTATATATTTTTTGAGAATTTGTAATATAAATAGATACTGTATTTTTATTTACTTTTCCAGTAATATCGGTTATAGGTAGATAATCATTTATTAATGTAAATGATGTATTTTTTAATGAATTTAAATTTCTCCTTGTTAATATATTTTTTTCAAATACCCACAATATTGATTTATTTTCATAAAAAATTAAATCATTATTATGTTTTTTATTATTTGAATTAATATAAAGTGTACCATTTTGAGTTAAAATAGTTGTAATATTTTTATAAGTAAATAAAATTGTACTACAAAAAGGATAATTACAATTTAAATAAGTTGAATCATTCATTTTTAAAGAAGGAATATTATTTAATTTCCATGTTTGAATAAGATTATAATCATTAATCGATAATTCTTCCAATATAACTTCAGATTCATTTATTTTTACAGTAATCAATGATTCTGAAGCCAAATTAAATGAGAATGTTATATAATTTAATAAAATCATTGCATATAAATATGATTTTAAAAATAGTTTCATTAAATATATTATTTTAATATAATCTTATTTTTGATCAATTTTTTCAAAAATCTTATTAAAGAATTTTTAATATTAATATTTAATGACTAAAATTAAAATTCGTAAAGCAACAAATGATGATGCAGAAGGTATTTATGAGTGTCATAAAAAATGTTTTGATGAAGCAGATTTATGGTATAGATCAACTATTCAAAATTTTTTAAAAAATTGTTTTATAATTGAAAAAATAGAAGATAAAATTATAATTGGTGTATTAATTCAAGGTACTATAGTTGCTTGTGAACCATCTGAAATAGATTCATATATTTCTATAAATAAATCTGGAGAAATTTTTAAAAATAATAATTTACATATAGAACCTATAAAGGGAATAACTATGATTTGTATTGATCCAGAATTTAGAAATAAGGGATTAGCAAAAAAATTATTAGAAATTCATTTTAATGAAAATAAAAATGAAATAGTATGTTTACTAACTAGAAAATCAAATCCAGCTTATAATTTATATTTAAAATGTGGTTATGAACATATCGCAGATATTAAAGATAAATATTTTAATCCTACTGAAGATGCTTATTTTATGATAAAAAACCAATAATAAATTAATTTTTTATTAAAGATTAATTTATATATAAAGTAAGTTAATGAAAATAATTAATATATGGGAATTAGGAGAAATTATAGAGTTTAATACAAATACAATTATATATAATGTAACTCCAACTATTAATAATGAAGATTTAGAAAATACAAAATGGATTTTAAAATTTAGCAAAAATTTTATTTCAGAAATCAAAAAAATAGAAAAATATTTGATTTATAACGAAAAATTTTGTATTAAAATGCCTTTAGAAAAAGAATTTAGAAGTGGCTTAATAAATAAAGATTGTTGGTATGTTATGGAAAAATACGATGGAAATTTATATAAATATTTTTTATTTGGAAAAAATAATATTAAATTATTAATTTCTAATATAATAAATTTTATCAAATGGTTACATGTTGAAAAAAAAATAGTTCATGGTGATTTAAAAGATCAAAATATTTTAATAAATTTTACAAAAAAAGATAGACCATTTTGTTTAATTGATTATGAAAGTTTAGGTGAACCAGATAATATTGCTTGTGTTGATAATAATCCCGATGGATATTATTATTATGGTTATGGGTGTGAACATGATAAACCAAATTGTTCTTATAGATATGATTTAGAAGCATTTGGTTTAATATTATGGGCTTTAACATTATCAGTAAATAGAATGCATAAATTTCATTGGCAAGAAGAAGCTTTTAAAAAATATAATAAAAAACAAGCTACTAATCATTATACTTATTTAAATGCTATAAAACAAAGTCATATAACTCCTAAAAATGACTTGATAATAAATTATTATAAAATTATTGAAGAAGTTGATTGGTATGAAACAAATCCAAATCCTGACATTTATGATAGAATATTGAATTTATAAATCTAAAAAAAGTCTACATTTTGAATGTATTTATTTTGTTTTATTTCAGATAATTGTATTGCATTCAGTTTTGCTTCTTCTAACGCTTTTATTTCATCGTTATCTAATGATAATGTTTTCAATGATTCGTGATGTAGTGGAACATGTAAATTATCCTTCAATACAACTATCCATGAATGATTTGTTTGCTTATAAAAAATTTTTATAATATTATTATTTCCTGTAAATTTCCATTCAGAACTCATACTATTATTATTATAAATAAATTAATAATTTTTACAATTTTTTTATTTAATAAAAAAAATATTTAATTTTTTTCAAACTTAGAGTATATGTCTTTACAAGTTACAACTGAAGGTCTACACAGATGGACACAAAGTGTTTTTGAAAAAGTTGGTTGGATGATTTTAGCAAAGAAAGAAGCTAATACTAATTCTGATGCTACTTTAAGAAGCGATATGCAACACAAGGTAGATGGTTTTGTAGCTCAATTGAAAAATTTAAGAAATGCTATAAAAGATAAAATAAATTTAGTTAAAGAAGTTGATCGTCAAAATGATTTATTAATTGAATTAGAAAAAATAGTTGTTTTAGAAAGATTTTTTAAAGATAATATTCAAAATAATAGTTCTGTCGGTAATCAATCTGGTGGAGCAAAAAAAGTCAAAAAATCAAGTAAAAAGGCAACTAAGAAATAAAAATTGAAAAATTAATATATATATATATTGATAAGAATATGTATGACTATTGTTTCAAATATGATAAGTACAATATATTTAAGTATGGGTATCGCCATACTTAATAATATTCCATGGGAAATTTTTTTTCTATTTCTAAAAAGATTTGGTATAAATTTATATTATCTTAAAAAGAAAGAGGAATGTAAAAAAATTCAAAAGAAAATTGGTTATTGGTTCAGTCATAACACAGACAATGATAAAGGATATGGTTATTCAATTGGTTATTGGTATTTTTTATCTATGAGTATTACTACTACTGATCAAAATGAAGAGTATAGTGTAATTTTAATTTCTAATGAAGCAACATATAGATCATTTATTGATGATAAAATGTCTACTGTTTTATGCCAAAACACCCCAAATATTAAAAATATAGATACTAAAGATAAAATTATATTTTATGAAAGAACTGGTACATATTGGAATGTTTGGTTTCGTAAGCGTACTATCGATTTTTATAAAAATCCTTTTCCTATTCAACAAAATATTATGGATGAAATTATTAAGCATCAAAAAATAAATAAAACTACTGTTGCATTTTTACATGGTTTACCTGGTTCAGGAAAATCAATGATTGGACTTTTATTGGCAAAAGAACTAAAAGGTAGTTATTGTAATAGTTTAATTCCTTGGCAACCTGGTGATACTTTAAATAGTTTATATACTGAAGCAGACCCATCAGAAGACAAACCTATGATTTTAGTTTTAGAAGAGATTGATATTGCATTAGTAAAAATTCATGCAGGAATAGAAAGAAATGATTCAATTGCTATCCCTATACCAGTTTCTAATAAAACTGAATGGAATAATATGTTTGATTTGGTTCATAGTGGATTATATCCAAATTTGATTATTTTGTTAACATCTAACAAAACACCTGATTTTATAAATGAATTAGATTCTTGTTATATAAGAAAGGGTCGTGTTGATTATATTTATGAAATTCAATAATTTTTTTATATATCATCAACATATCGAGTATTGAGAATTCTCCTCATTCTTTGCTTTCGAAAATCCTTTAGTATAGCATAATGTACCTTATAACAACAACAAATACAACAAAAAAGACCAAAAATCATACCGAATGCTATCAATATAATAATTAAACCAGTTATATCATATTCACCAGCTAGATTAATATTACAATAATTTGTAATATTAGAGGCAATATAATCATTATTAGTAATATTATTAAAAGTAATATTTTCTAAAATTGTTTGATGTACAAAACAAATTTCATTATTTTTTGCGTATAACAAATTAATTGGTTGTCCAATATTTACAAAACAATCGGTTGGATATTCAGCAATATTAATACAATATAAATCTTGATTTGTTTGATTCATATTTTGACAAAAAAATTGGTGTTCAATAACAAAATTATTGTAAATGTTATGTAGTACATCACAATTTGTTACTTCTTGATATCCATCAACTGGAAAATCTAAAGTTACACAAGTAGGAGACTTTTGAGATCTACAAGAGTATAGACGACGAGATTCATTATTTAAGTGATTCATAATAATAATATATATATATAATATTAAAAATATTTTTCAACTTTTTTTATATAAATATCATTTAAAAAAATATTACTTTATTTTTTAATGGATAGCTTGTTATGTAGTGACTACAAAATACCTGATTTTTTAATAGAAGCTTCTCGATTTAATGATTTAATTCATTTAAATCAATTAAATGATATAAAAAATCAAGAATTTAATCATTTTTGTTTTATAGGTAGTTATTCTAAATTATTTAAAAAAAAATATGATTTATTAAAAAATAAAAATGATGTTTTCAGAGATCTAAAAAATCAAATATTTCTTACTAATGATTTAGGAAAAGATGAATTTAAGCCTGTTCATACTCCGTTTTCTTTTCCTTGTAAAGTTGTAAAATCATTTGATGATGTTTACAATGGATTAATTATCTATGATCAATATTATATTTTAGTTAATACTGACGATGATATTTTAAGATATAATGTATATACAATTAATAAAAATACTTGTAAAGAAACTAATAGTGAATATTTATTTTTTGTATTAATAGGTAAAATAATAAATCCGGTACCATATAAATTAGAAAATGTTAATGAATTTGAATTAAAATATAATTTAAAATTAAGTTCAGATGTTAAAAAAGTATTATCATCACAAATAAAAACATTAATTTTAAATTTAGGTGAAGATAATAAACAAAAAATCTTTTATTTAAATTTAAACGGTAATGCTGATTTATATAAACATTTGGATAAAAAAACTACTTTATTAGAAAATCAAGAATCTAATGATTTAGAAACTTTTAGAAAACCATTATTAAAAATATGGCAACAAAAATTATTGGGTGAAGAAATTGATCAATTAAAATTAGATAGTATTAGAGAAGAAGTTAAAAATAAAATGGATCATTTTTTTGATGGCTTTTTAAAAATAGGAACAATTGAAAATGAAAATTATAAAAATATTGGATTTACTGATATATCAGAACATAAATTAGTAGTTGAACTATATATGTTATTAAATACTAATGATGAAAATCAAGGAACATTGTGGTTATATCATATTAATGAACCAGGTAATGCAAATATTAAAGATATTAATTATTTACCAATTATGAAAATATTTAAAATTGGTAATATTATAAGTACCGTCAAGTGCTAGCGTTTTATTTCAAATTTAAGTTAATAAAATAAAAAATCTTATTTTTTATTTGGTCTTAAATTTGGCATAAAACGGTAATTAAATAGGTTTAGAAATTGTTTAAAAACTATTTAAAATTATATAAAAATGAATAAAGCATTTCTTAATAGAATGCTAAATAGTAAAAAAATATTACCTTTAGAACCACAATCAACACAACAACCAAATAAACAACCAAATAAACAACCAAATAAACAGTCAATTAAACAAGCAATTAAAAAAATAACAAATTTAAATTTATATAGTGAAAAAAATATTTTAGATTTTGAAGAAATTAAAAAAACAATTATTTTAGAATTAGAATCTCTTAAAAAATTATTAGATATAAAAAAAAATATAGAAGATAACAATAAAAAAATAGAAGAATATTCAAAAGATGAAGCAACAAATTTTTTAGAGATCAATTTATTAAAAAAAAATACAGATTATCAAAATAAACTATTATTAGATAGTAAAAATGAAGATATAAAAGAATCTAATAGGATAATATTAAATAATAAATTAGAAGAAATTCAACAAAAAATAGATAATCAAACTGAAATAAATTTACAATTAAAAGAAGAGTATTATGCCAAAAAAATGAAAGAAGAAGAAATAAGATTATTAGAAGAAAAAATAAAAAATAATAAAATAATACTTCAAGAAAAAAAGAATAATGCAGTAATACCATTTAAACTTTTTCAAACATGGCATAGTAATATTTTACCAAAAGGAATGAAAGATGCAACTAATAATCTTAGAAAAAATAATCCAGAATTTGAATATATTTTTCACGATGATACTATGTGTCGCGAATTTATAGCTAATCATTTTCCGGATATGATTTTGTATGCTTTTGATAATTTAGTACCAGGAGCTTATAAAGCAGATATATGGAAGTATTGTGTACTTTATATTCACGGAGGAATATATGTAAATATTAATTTTGAACCAGTTGATAATTTTAAATTATTAGAATTTGTGGATAAAGAATATTTTATTTTAAATAGATATTTAAATGATGTTAATATAGGAATATATAATGGTTTAATTGCTGTAAAACCTAAAAATGAAATTTTGAAAAATGCTTTAAACCAAATAATTAAAACTGTTGTTAATAAAAATTATGGAATAAGTATGTTTCATGTAACTGGTTCTGGTTTATTAGGTTCATTAATACATAAATCTGATGAAGAATATATTAATGTTTATGATAAATATAATTATAAATTATCAAAATGTGGTAATTTTATAGTAAATAATAACGATGGTACAAATTTATTAAAAAGTTATTCATCTTATAATCAGGAAAAAATGAAAAATCAAAAAAATCTATCTCATGATATTTTATGGGAATCAAAAAAAATCTATGTAGTTAAAAATATGAATAATTGTGTATTAATAAATTCTATTTATTAAATTAATTTAGTATTTAAATTATCAAAAATGCATTTTGGAACATCTTTTAACATTGGTAATGTATATAATAAAGTAACGACAGTTATTAATAATAACATTTTTCTGGAAGCTTGTGTTTGATGATAAACGAAAACACCATATCCTGCTACAATTGTTAAAGCTAATATTGTAAGTTTTTCTAAAATAACAAAATAATTTTTAGGTAAATATGAACTATAATATTCATTTACAAAATTAGCAAAAAATAAAATAATAATTACTAAATATAAATTACCGTAAACATTAAGAACACTATTTATTTTATTTTTATTTTCATTGTTTTCATTATTATCTTTAGAAGAAGAAGCATTAATATAAGATAATGCAGATAATATTAGAGGAAATAACAAAGTAAAAATTGGAAAACTAATTGTTTTTTCCAAATCTAAATCTTCTCCGCCATGTAACCAGTTCATATATATAAAGTTATAAAATATAAAAAAATAAAATCATTTTTTTTATATTTTTAATAATATCTAAAGATAAATTCGTATTTTTATTAAGATGAATATGTTTAATATTATCAAAACAGACAATATAAAATTAGTATCTTCTTTTATAGAAGGGGGAGCTAGTTCATTAAAAAAAAAAGATAAGGAAATTTTAGCTAATTATGCTAAAAACGATAAAGAATATTTGTTTGGTGATATTAATATTGTTTTAGATGATGAACAATATGAAGTTGTTATTGCAAATCCATATCAAAATATTCGAATTTTAGCTGGAGCTGGTTCTGGAAAAACAACTACTATATTATGTCGAGTAAAACATTTAGTAGATAATTATACAACACCTAATAGAATATTAATTTTAACTTTTAACAAAGATGCTTCTGAAAATTTAAAAACTAGAATTGTAAAATTATTTGGTTTTAAAATTAATATTGATATTTATACTATTGATGCTTTCTGTTGTATGCTTTATCATAAATACGAACAATCGAAAACATATGTTTCATTATCAGAATATATAATTTTAGGTAGAAAAATAATGATGCAATATGGATCAGAAATATCATCTAAATATCAATTTATCTTTTTTGATGAATTTCAAGATGTAAATGCAAAACAATTTGATATATTAAATCAATTTGTAATTAATGGATGTTATTTAACTGTAATAGGTGATGATTCGCAAAATATTTATCAATTTAGAGGTACAGATAATTATTTTATGATTAATTTTGATAATATTTTTAAAAATACTTCTACTTATACTTTAACTACAAATTACAGAAGTGTTGGTTGTATAATTAATTTAGCAAATAATGCTATATCTTATAATATAAATCAGGTTAAAAAATTAATGAAAACAAATTTAGAAAAAGGTAAAAAGCATAAATTTATATTATCAAAAACAGAAGATGATCAACTTAGATTTTTAATGAATAAAATAAAAAAATATATTAAAAAAGGGTTGAATCCTTGTGAAATTGTTATATTATCTAGAAATAACTATCATTTAAAAATAATAGAAACTGAATTAACTAAAGAAAACATACCTCATATAGCTTGTATAACAGATAAAATAGGTGAAAATTTAAAAAAAATAATTGAACCAAATAAATTAGTTGTAACAACGATTCATAAAGCTAAAGGATTAGAATGGACAAAAGTATTTATTTTAGGATTTTGTAATCAACATTTTCCTTCTCAAATGAATAATAACTTGAAAAATATAGAAGAAGAAAGAAGATTATTTTATGTTGGTATAACTAGAGCAAAAAGGAAATTATATTTAATGGCAACACATTCAGAAATACCTATATCATGTTTTATAAAAGAAAATCATTCATTTTTAAAGATTATGTATAATCCTAAATTTTCCAAACCAGATTTTGATATTTATAATTCAAAAAATGAAAGTATAATAAAACAAGATTATAGTGTAAAAGATTTAATTTTACTTTTAAATACAGAAACTATAGATGAATTAAGAAATAATAATTTTTTATTAGATATAAAACCAGAAATTACTGATTTATTTATAAATTTAGATTTGGAAGATAAAATAGAATACACGCCAGAAATTAAGAAAGGATCTTATGAACCAGATTTTGGTGAATTTGTTGATAGATATATTACTAGAGACATAATGATAAATTCAAAACAACCTTTTAAAGATAATGATGTTTTGATGATTTTAAATGCTATAATATTAACACCAGATGAAATGGAAATTTATAATAAATATAAATTAAATCCTAATATGGAAGCAATTAATATAAATTCATTTAAAAAAGATGAAGTTAATGAAA
>Ga0114958_10001653_pt1 | contig 17271 bp, 14 predicted proteins | sample C_130208_EF_Meta_FD_89577 | JGI IMG/M metagenome (GOLD analysis project Ga0114958, IMG submission 89577) | Freshwater microbial communities from Lake Croche, Canada to study carbon cycling - C_130208_EF_MetaG | ecosystem: Environmental > Aquatic > Freshwater > Lake | place: Lake Croche, Canada...
AGGTGTGTTGATAACTGCAGCAACGTCTCGCGCACGCGCTCAGTTTGAGTCGTTGCTGGGGCCTCAAACGATGCTTCCGGAACTTTACTTTGCCCTTTATTTTGCCCTTTGTCTGGCTTTTTATCTTGCGCCCAAGGCTGGGTGCCGACCGACCTGTTAACAGACTTCAGCCACAGGGTCTGCAACCACCCTAAGCGCCCTTGATGTCCAAAGAACAGTTGCGCCAGGTTGGGTTCATATGCGGCTGTCGCCATCAAAGCATCTAGCCTGTAACGCGCCGGCCACGGGGTCACCTGCGCGCAGCGCTGTGCAGCGTCTGAGCCAGCCAGTTCAAACAACTTTGGCACCAGTCGCTGCGTGGTCGGGCTGCGCAAAGGCGCTTGTGCGCTGGCACCAAAGGGGCCAAGCATCTCAACGGTACCATCCGCCAACAAAACTTCTGCCCGCTCAACGAGTCGAAATGCCTGCAGCATGACCGGCCCTCGCTCGCACGCCCCCTCTCGCCGACCCGACGTCAACGGTTGACCGGGCACATGATCCTCGTCTCTCGGCGCGGCGCCTGGCACCGCGACCCCAAAAGGGTCGGGCCATGCAAACCACTGTGCCAAAGTCAGTTCCGGTGCCAGATTCATCCCGGCAAAGACACCCGTTTCTGTGAGTTGCGACACGGTACAACCTGCGTCAGCTTTCCATAGCCCTTCCTGTGCATCGACCAAAGAAAACGTCGCCCCTTCGCTTCGTGGTGACACCCAAAGAGTTGCTTGCGTGTGAGCAGTGGGCCGCTGACCCCCCTCTAAACGCAGCGACACTCGATACTCTTGGCACAAGGCGCGCGCGTGCGCGACATCCTCGTGACGAACCGGTTTAAGCCAGGCCTGCGGCGCGCCAATCGAGGGCGCGTTTGTCGCCTCGAGGCGCACGCGCCCCAGACAGGTTCTTGCGAGCCGGGCGCAAAACTGCTCAAAAGGCGTGGCCGCTGTGCGGCGCCCCATTAGAAAAGCACGTCTGGATGTTGGCGTAACCACTACAATTCAACCTCTAAGGGAGAGATAGGTCATGACTGTTCTTGCAGCACGCACCGCCGATACCGTGACCTTTCACGCGGTCGAACTTTTTAAACAAGCCACAGCGCTACAGCGCAGTGGCATCGACATTATCAGCCTTGGCGTCGGAGAACCCGACTTTACCGCAGCCCCGCAAGTGCTCCAAGCAATGCAAGTCGCCGCGCAATCTGGCAAAAGTGGCTACTCGCCCCCTGCTGGCCTGCCCGAGCTCAGAGAAGCTATTTCTGGGTTCTATACCGAACACCTGGGCGCCAAAGTCGACCCCAACCGTGTCATCGTGACCTCAGGCGCGAGTGGCGCACTGCTACTAGCGGCGTTGGCGTTGATTAACCCTGGCGATGAAGTCTTAATGCCCGACCCCTGCTACCCGCCGAATCGCAACTTTGTTGGCGTAGCCGGTGGCACCACAAAATTGATCCCCACCACGATTGCTAACCGCTTTCAGTTGTCAGACACTGACATCGAGCAACACTGGGGGCCAAACACGCGCGGCGTTTTAATCGCCTCACCAAGCAACCCCACGGGCACCTCGATTCCGCGTGACGCACTCATCCGTCTGATCAAGCAAGTTCGGGCTCGCAACGGTTTTGTGATGATGGACGAAATTTATCTGAGCTTGTCATACGATGGCGCGCGGCAGTCTGCTCTTGCCATCGATGACAACCTCATTATCCTGAACAGCTTTTCAAAGTATTTCAATATGACCGGTTGGCGCTTAGGCTGGATGATTGTACCGACCGAAATGGTTGAGCCGATCGAAAAAATGGCAGCGAGTCTGGCGATCTGCGCGCCAACGCTCGCGCAACACGGTGCTATTGCTTGCTTCAAGCCCGACACACTTGAGATTTTTGAACAACGTCGCGAAGCCTTCAGGCAACGCCGCGATTATTTAGTGCCCGCCCTGAAAACCTTAAACATTGACGTACCCGTCACGCCCGATGGCGCGTTTTACGTCTACGGCGATATCTCGGCACATTCAACCGACAGCAGCGCTTTTTCGGCGGCACTGCTCAATGGCGCGCGCGTCGCTGCGGTAGCAGGCTTAGACTTTGGTCCTGCGCATGCCGCGCATACGATGCGCTTTGCATACACCACGGGGCTCGAGCGTCTACAAGAGGCAGTTCACCGCATGAAAGCGTACCTAGGCTAGGGCCGATCGGCCTTACGCTGAGGCCTTCATTGAAAGCCGACCCGCTCAGTCTTTGAGTGCAATCGAACCCGCGAGCGCTAGCCGTCTGCGTTCAGACAGCACTTTTTCTGTATAGCCGCCATCGGCGTTCGGGCCACTCGCGCCGCAATAGCAAAGCAATCCGCCTGCGACAGAGCCTCGGGTGCGTATGCAATACGCCAAGATATAAGCGCCGACGCGAATATTCGCGACCGGGTTGAACACCATCGTTTCGCCCCGCCCGAGTTGAGTGAATTTATCTCGATGAATGCTCATCATCACCTGCATTAACCCAGTCGGGCCACCGACCTGCCCGCCGGCATACGGATTAAATCGCGACTCGGTCGCGATGATCGCTAAAAGTAAAAGCGGATCAACTTTCAACTCATCGCCGACGACATAAGCGGTTTCAACAAACATCTGCGCGGCTTGGTTGGCAACCAGATACTTACGAGACAGATATTGAATTAAAGCGTCTTGCTGATTTTGACTGAGGGCCTGCCGTTGCAGCACCTGTGCAAGACTGATACCGCCGCCTGAGGCGGGAGCCTGCGCCGCCACCGCCAAATCCTGTTGCACCGTTGCGGCTGGGGCCTGCGCTGCAGCAGCTGATCCCTGTTTTGCTGCTAAGGCTTGAACGAGCGCTGTATTCGTTGCGCCACTGTTTTGCTCGGTCGAACCAGGCTCTGACATACCAGCCGGGCGCGCCAGCGCTGACCGCTCAGTTGCTCTTGAATTCACTGGCGCCGCGGGGGGGGGCGAACGCCAGCCTGCCGAGAGTGGCAATGTTTCGCCGTGAATCGGTCCTAAATCAACTGCGGCAACGATCGTCCCGACGGGCGCGCTCGTGTTGATCGTTTCCTGCGGTATCAGTGCATCAGGCACCAGAGCGTAAAGTAGCGCAGAATGCATTTGCAAGGCTTGCCCTCGCAGGGTCGGCATCGTCAACACCATCGTGCCGGCCACCAGTACCGAAATTCCAAGGTAGATCGCGCAGGTGCGAACCAACTCAGACAAATTACGATAAAGCCCGCCGACCAGTTGCTGCGCAACGCCCCAAGCCGGTAAGAATGTCACCATTGTGCCGCCTCGCGGTAGAACAGTGACACCGTGATGACGTCTGTTTGCCAGTCTGCAGGCAAAAAAGTAAGCATGGCTGTGTCCTCGGATTGGTCGCGACCTGGCAGCTGAAATTGTTCAAGCGCTGTAAGGTCATGAAGGCTTGACCCTGAGGTCAAGCATGACGGGTGTTAACCTTCAGTGCATCATAGAACTGTAACCGTTTTGGCGGATCAAGACCTTGAAATACAAAGACTTAAGGGATTTTATTGCGCAACTTGAGCGCTCTGGCGAACTCAAGCGCATCGGGCAACCTGTATCCATCTCGCTTGAAATGACCGAGATTTCAGACCGCGTACTCAAAGCTGCGGGCCCCGCCTTGTTGTTTGAAAACGCCATCCACAATGGCCAACCAGCCTCAATGCCAGTGTTGGCAAACTTGTTTGGCACGCCCGCACGTGTCGCCCGCGGCATGGGTGCTGAAAACGTAGGCGCTTTACGAGAGATCGGTGAACTGCTCGCTTCGTTGCGCGAGCCCGAGGCCCCAAAGGGCTTTCGTGATGCTTTGGCCAAAGTGTCGATGCTCAAAGCAGCCCTGTGGGATATGAGCCCCAAGACGGTGCGTGGCGCACCTTGCCAAGAGATCGTTTGGGAAGGCGCCGATGTGGATCTTGCCAAGCTACCCATCCAAACTTGCTGGCCTGGCGATGTTGCGCCGTTACTCACCTGGGGTCTGGTGATCACTCGGGGGCCCAACGCCCGTCGGCAAAATCTTGGCATTTATCGCCAGCAAGTGATTGGCCGCAATAAACTTATCATGAGATGGTTGTCGCATCGAGGCGGCGCGCTTGATTTTAGAGATCACGCGCTGGCACACCCTGGCACGCCGTTTCCGATCGCGGTCGCCCTGGGCGCCGATCCGGCCACAACGTTGGGCGCCGTCACGCCCGTTCCTGACAGCCTTTCTGAATACCAGTTCGCTGGCCTGCTGCGCGGCGCGCGCACTGAAGTGACGAAAGCGCTGGGCAGCGATCTGTCAGTGCCGGCGAGTGCTGAGATCGTGCTAGAGGGGCACTTACTGCCTAGCTCGGATCCGCGCGCCGTTAAACCAGTCGCGCCAAAAGGCGTGACCCCCCCGCCTGCCTCTGACTACGAACTGGCGCTTGAGGGACCTTATGGCGATCACACTGGCTACTACAACGAGCAAGACTGGTTTCCAGTATTTACAGTTGAGCGCATTACCATGCGCCGCAATCCCATTTATCACACCACTTACACAGGTAAGCCGCCCGACGAACCTGCTGTACTCGGCGTTGCGCTGAATGAAGTCTTTGTGCCGATTTTGCGTCGTCAGCTACCTGAGATTGTCGATTTTTATCTGCCACCCGAAGGCTGTAGTTATCGCTTGGCTGTCGTCTCAATTCGCAAACAATATCCGGGCCACGCCAAGCGCGTGATGTTTGGCTTGTGGAGTATCTTGCGCCAGTTTATGTACACAAAATTTATTGTGGTCGTCGATCAAGACATCAACCCACGCGAGTGGAAAGAAGTCGTCTGGGCCATGACCACACGCATGGATCCAGTGCGCGACACGTTACTCGTTGAAAACACACCCATCGACTACCTGGATTTTGCCTCGCCAGTGTCGGGGCTCGGCGGCAAAATGGGGCTCGACGCTACCAACAAATGGCCGGGCGAAACCCAGCGTGAATGGGGTACGCCGATCACGATGGATGCCGCCACCAAAGCGCATGTGGATGCAATCTGGGGTGAGTTAGGTCTGTAGGTGAGGCAACCTCACTAGCGCAGCACTTTCACCTCAACCACCGATTTCTGCCCCGAGTGCTCGATCTCTTGCTTCATCACCAGATTGGTCGCCGGGCAAAACCAATCTGTCACTTTAGATTGAATCGACGGGATCGGTAGCACCATGCCCTGTACCTGCGCGTTAGTCGCATCTGTGCTGCGCGCATACCGAACCGGCCAGCATTTCAAATTACCGACCGCAGTCTGAATCGATTGCTGCGCGCCAACCGTTTTTTCGCCCATACGCACACCCACGGGCGTGGTGGGACCACGCTTGGGATCGCCCACCGCCAAGCTATAAGACTGCGCGGCAAACTTTTGCCCTGCTGCCTCAATCGGAGCACCAAACCCAAACAACCCCAACAACTGGACATCAAAGGTAGCAGCGTCTGCTGACTTACCGGGGCGTGCGTTCGCGACGCTTGTTTGATTACCACTGACGCTTAAGATGTGATCGATATCACTCGAGCCGCTTAAAAAACTCATCAGCGCATAATTCGCAAAACCCTTTACCTGCGCCTGACACACTGTGGATGAGGTTTTTTTAACTTGGCTGAAGGTCAATTTAGCCGCGACATTCAACATGCCCGAACCACCAATCTCAATGACGCCACCGTTATGAAAAAAACGGGCTTCACAGATTTGTGCCTGCGAAGTTGTACACATACCAAGTAGCGCCAAAAGCATGAATACTTTGCAAGAGCCTCGCATATCTTTGCCCTTCATCGAATCAACTACCGATCGGGTAGTGTGCGCTGCATCACTGCCTTGGTCAAGTCGACGGCTTGCCTCAACGCGCAGTCAACCAAGCGATCAGCGCATTTTCAAACGAACGTGCCTCATGGGCCCGCTCGTGATTCACCATGCTGACCACCACGTAGCGCTTGCCGCTGGCGCCCCACACGTAGCCTGCCACCGAGCGTACGTCACGCAGTGCACCGGTTTTAAGATGCGCCATGGATTTTGTTGATGGATCACGCAGACGGTTACGCGTGGTGCCATCCGAGCCAAGAATCGAGAGTGAAGCAACATATTCTGGCATCACAGGTGAGGCCCAGGCCTTTTGTAGCATCTGCGTCAAGCTAGCGGCAGAGACCACACCGTTACGTGACAAACCCGAACCGTTATCAAGCACGAGCCCCTGCATCGGTAAGCCTTGACGCAACAAGATGTCTCGCGCGACTTGAACGCTGCCATCAACCGTGGCCGGACGACGCCCCGCCTCGGCGCCCATGGTAAGCAACAACACGCGCGTCATCACATTATTACTGTGCTTGTTAATCAAACGAATCGCCTCAGACAACGGTGGCGACTGATGCGACGCCACGATAATCGCCGAAGCCGGAATCGTGCCGTTGCGAACTTTCCCTTTGATTACACCGCCAAGTTCTTGCCAGATTGAGCGCAAGACCCGCGCACCAAACTCTTGCTGCGAAAAGGCCAACCGAAACACATCAAACTCGCCACAAGAGCCTACAGCCTTACCTGAAACACGAAATTTGACAGTGCTGTCAGTCATCGTAATGTCGGTATTGATGCTTGGTGAACCGGGGCATACCCCGTCGGCCCACTGAACATTGCCGTCAATTTGCACGCCTTCCATGGGTGGATCTACAAACGACTTCCAAGTGCGCGTGCCAGGATCTGGCGAAAACACGAGGCGTACCGCACCAAAACCCACCATGAACGCGTCAGGGCTAGCGTTGTAGGGGCTATAGGCAGACCCATCAAAACTACCTGGATCAATGGTCACTTCACCAAAAATTGAGCGATCAATCACGATTTCAGGGATTTCACGCACGCCGCGCAAACGTAAATCTCGAAGCAAACGCCACAAATCTTGAAGTAAAAAAGTTGGGTCGCCTCCGGCCCGAATATACAAGGGGCCATTCAAGACGCCCTGCTCTGAGGCCTTTGCGTCAGAGCCAATTAATAAATCAGTCTGCCAAGTGTAGTTAGGGCCCAGGCGCGAGACGGCTGCATAGGTGGTGACCAGCTTCATCACCGACGCTGGGTTGCGCGGCAGTTCAGGTGAAAGTGCAAACAACTGTGGCCCGTCTATCTCTTGCACCACTACTGAAAGCGAGGATTCAGGTAGTTTGGTTTGCGTCCAAGCCCGTGCAAGCTCGGGCGGCAAGCCGGCCTGCGCACAGGCGCTGGTTGAACCAAACAATACGCTGAACCCAAGCGCCAAAGCTATCGCCCGCGCCCGAGTCTGTTTCAATAGAGAGACTGTATTTGCCCGCACACCTGTCATGACCGCCGCCTGTTTGTTCGTGTCAGCCCACAGCATACAAAAAAATGCGCGACAACAGGCTTAAAATGCGCGATCCTTTGTGGCTTGCTCTGCGAAATCGGCTCAAGCCGCCCTAAACGATTTATAGACCCTAACTAAGTGACCACCTCGTTAACCGTTGCCGATTTTGATTACGCGCTACCGCCCGAACTGATTGCGCAGACGCCTGCGCCAACTCGCACGGCAAGTCGTTTGCTACACATAGACCAAGACAGCCATCGGCACGACCGACAATTTACAGACCTGCTAAGCCTGCTGCGTCCCAACGATTTGTTGGTGTTCAACGATACGCGAGTGATTAAGGCCCGTTTATTTGGTCAAAAGACCACGGGCGGTAAGGTTGAGGTGCTGATTGAACGGGTCACCGCCGTTGATGGAGCCTTAGCGCATATTCGCTCAAGCAAATCACCCACGGCTGGTGGCGTGTTGCGTCTGGCCGAGGCGTTTAACGCTCACGTCTTGGGTCGAGAAAACGATTTATTCATCCTAAAGTTTGAACAACCTGTGCTTGAGTTGCTCGAGCAGTTCGGCGCCACACCCTTACCACCCTACATCACGCATCAACCTGATGACGCCGATGACCACCGCTACCAAACCATCTACGCGCGCGAGCCCGGGGCCGTTGCTGCGCCAACAGCCGGCCTGCATTTCGATCAAGCCTTATTTGAGCAACTCGACACTGCAGGCATCAAGCGTGCCTTTGTGACATTGCATGTGGGCGCAGGCACCTTTCAGCCAGTGCGTGTCAACACCTTGGCCGAGCACGTCATGCACGCCGAGCGCTACACCGTACCCGTTGAAACCCTTGAGGCGATTGCCCATACCCGCAGCTTGGGGGGTCGGGTGATCGCGGTTGGCACGACCAGCGTACGTTCGCTTGAATCCGCAGCAAAAGACAATCCACTTCTTGCCGCCCAGTATCTCGCCAGAAATCTATTTGCGCAGAACACTTCGTGTACTCAACATACTGCGTTGCCACCGAGCTTTCTAAAGGGAACAATCGCGACCCAAGGTCAGTCGGCAGGGAGCAACCCCAACGCACCGCAAGTACCCGCAGAACACAGTCATGCCGCGGCCGCGCAAACTGGCGACACGCGCTTATTTATTACCCCGGGCTTTCAGTACCAGGTCGTCGATGCGATGATCACAAATTTTCATCTGCCACAATCGACGTTGCTGATGCTGGTCGCGGCCTTCATTGGCCTAGACCCGATGCGCCATGCTTATCAACATGCGATTGACCAACGCTATCGCTTTTTTAGCTATGGCGACGCCATGTTTCTTGAACGGAATCCTTTATTGTGACGATCACTGGCAGTGCACCTCAGACCAACGAGACAGCTCACGGCCGCTCCACCGGCTTGAGCTTCGAACTACTTGCCACAGATGGTCTGGCGCGACGCGGACGCATGACGCTCAATCATGGTGTCGTCGATACCCCCATCTTTATGCCCGTAGGCACCTACGGTACAGTCAAAGCCATGATGCCGCACGAGCTCGCCGAAGTAGGCTCGCAAATCGTACTGGGCAACACCTTTCACCTGTGGCTGCGCCCGGGCACTGATGTGATCGCTAAACATGGTGGTTTGCATGGCTTTATGCAATGGCATAAACCTTTGTTAACCGACTCTGGTGGATTTCAGGTCTTCAGCTTGCAAGGTATGCGCAAAATTACCGAAGAAGGCGTCAAGTTTGCCTCACCGATCGATGGGGCACGTCTGTTTTTGACCCCAGAAGAATCGATGCGGATTCAAACCGAACTGAATTCTGACGTTGCGATGGTGTTTGACGAGTGCACGCCCTACATGATCAACGACCGCCCCGCCACGCCCGAAGAGGCAGCCGTCTCGATGCGTATGTCGTTGCGCTGGGCCCGACGCTCACGCGAAAGTTTTGATGCGCTCGCTAACCCGAATGCGCTTTTTGGGATCGTGCAAGGTGGAATGTTCGAAACCTTGCGCGATGAATCACTTGCAGGTTTACAAGACATTGGCTTTCATGGCTACGCAATCGGCGGATTGTCAGTGGGCGAACCTAAAGAAGACATGATGCGAATATTGGCCCACGTTGCACCGCGCCTGCCGGCCAACGCCCCACGCTATTTGATGGGGGTGGGCACCCCTGAAGATCTGGTTGAAGGCGTTGCGCAAGGCATCGACATGTTTGATTGCGTCATGCCCACCCGCAACGCGCGTAACGGCTGGCTGTTTACCCGTTTTGGCGATGTCAAGATCCGAAACGCCCAATACCGCGACAACATCTTGCCCCTCGACCCCAGTTGCGCTTGCCACACATGCAAGAATTTTTCACTTTCTTACCTGCATCACCTACAAAAATCGAACGAAATTACTGGTTCGCGTCTAAACACTGTCCATAACCTTCATTTTTACCTGACAATCATGGCCGAAATGCGTCAAGCCATCGAGAATCGCACCTTTCAAGCTTGGCAAGCCCAGTTTGCAAGAGATCGCGCCACCAAGTCGGTACAATAGCCAGCGACTCACATTTATCTAAAGGAGACCTTAATGTCTGCTCAAGCAATTTCAAGCCTCGTGGTGGCCCAAGCCGCCGATACTGCCAGTTCGTTAATGGGTATGGCCCCAATCGTTTTGATGTTTGTGGTGCTGTACTTTTTGATGATTCGCCCACAAATGAAACGCCAAAAAGAGCATAAAGCGCTGTTGGCTGCGTTAGCAAAAGGCGACGAAGTCATTTGCGCTGGTGGTTTGCTTGGCAAGGTCAGCAAAGTCAGTGACAGCTATGTCACCGTCGAAATCTCTGAGCATGGCACAACACCCATCGAAGTCGTGATGCAAAAGGCCTCGGTGGCAACAGTGTTACCAAAAGGCACGATCAAAGCACTGTAAAGCTTTGGTTCAAACCCCCGTCGCCTGTTGCGCCGGGGTCAAACTCTTACTGATCTCAGTCGGCAATGAACCGCTACCCTATTTGGAAATACCTGACGGTGCTGGTCGCGGTTGTGATCGGCTTGCTCTATACGCTGCCCAACCTGTATGGCGAATCTCCCGCGGTACAGATCTCAAGCGCAAAATCTACGCTTAAACTCGATGCGGGCATGCTTGACCGTGCCCAAGACATATTAAAAAAATCGGGTGTAACCAGTACTGGTGCCGCCTTTGAGCAAAATGGCCCGGTTGGCACCGTTCGTGTACGTTTCGCCAATACTGATCAACAAATCCTCGCGCGCGACACGATTGAAAAAGCGCTCAATCCAAACGCGGCCGAACCCACTTACACTGTGGCTCTTAATCTGCTGCCTGCTTCGCCCAGTTGGCTAAGCGCCATCGGTGCACACCCAATGTATCTGGGTCTTGATCTGCGTGGCGGCGTACATTTTTTATTGCAAGTCGATATGCAAGGGGCACTCACCGCCCGCTACGACTCGCTCATCACTGATTTGCGCGCAGCGCTACGAGATCAAAAGATTGAAAATACTGGCATCGAGCGTAGCGCGATGACGGTCGTACTGTCGTTTTCAAATACCGCCAATCGCGACCGCGCGATCAGCAGCCTGCGTACTCGCAACCCCGACCTGCAGATGGTCGAACGCACGGATGGCACTCGGCTGCAAATCGTCGCCACTCTCAGCCAAGCCGCGATAACCGCAGTTCAGGCAAACGCGCTCAAGCAAAATATCACGACCCTGCACAACCGCATTAATGAACTAGGCGTTGCAGAACCGGTGATTCAACAGCAAGGCGCCGATCGCATCGTGGTGCAGTTACCAGGCGTGCAAGACGTTGCAAAGGCTAAAGCTATTTTGGGACGTACCGCAACGCTCGAAATCAGAATGGTTGACGACTCACCCACCGCTCAAAGCGCGTTAGCTGCGGGCACCGTGCCCTTTGGTCTTGAACGCTACCAAGATCGCGATGGCCGCCCCCTTTTGTTACGCCGCCAGGTCATTTTGACCGGTGAAAATCTGCAAGATGCCCAGGCCGGACGCGACAATCAATCGCAACAAGCGGCTGTGCACCTCACCCTCGACTCAAAGGGCGCGCGTATTTTTCGCGACATCACGCGCGACAACGTTGGTAAGCGGATGGCGATTTTGTTGTTTGAAAAAGGCCGTGGCGAAATCGTGACTGCACCGGTCATCCGCGGCGAAATCCCAGGCGGCCAGGTGCAAATCTCGGGCAGTATGTCTGCTGAAGAGGCCGCTGATACCGCGTTGCTGCTGCGGGCGGGCTCGCTTGCTGCCCCAATGGAAATCATCGAAGAGCGTACGATTGGACCGAGCTTGGGTGCCGAAAACATCTCTAAAGGCTTTAATTCGACGCTCTATGGGTTTATTGCGATCGCAATTTTTATGTTGATTTACTACCAACTCTTTGGAATATTTTCAACGGTTGGCCTCGCACTAAACGTTTTGATGTTGCTGGCGATTCTGTCGATGTTGCAAGCGACGCTCACCTTGCCAGGTATCGCTGCGATTGCCCTGACGCTGGGTATGGCAATTGATGCCAACGTGCTGATTAACGAGCGTATCCGCGAAGAGCTACGCAATGGCGAAGCCCCTCAACAAGCGATCGCTCTGGGCTTTGACCGTGCCTGGGGCACGATTCTTGACTCAAACCTTACGACGCTGATCGTGGGCGTTGCTCTCTTAGTGTTTGGCTCTGGACCCGTGCGCGGTTTTGCTGTGGTGCATTGTTTGGGGATTTTGACTTCGATGTTTACCTCGGTGGTGGGTGTTCGCGCCTTGGCAAATCTCTGGTACGGACGTCAAAAGAAACTGCAATCTATTTCAATCGGAACCGTCTGGAAACCCAAAGACTGAATTCAACGCTGAACTTCACGCTCGGAGGCGCAACCGCGCTGCCGGCAATTGCTTAGTACCTAAAAGATCATGGAATTTTTCAGAATCGGTCGCACTATCCCTTTCATGCGCCACGCGTTAGTTTTGAACGCGATTAGCTTCATCACGTTCTTACTTGCAGTATTTTTTATCGTGACGCGCGGCTTTCATTTGTCGATCGAATTCACCGGCGGCACCGTGATGGAGGTCAACTACACCCAGTCTGCTCCCATCGAGCAAGTGCGCAGCGTCGTATCAGGACTCGGTTACAGCGATTTTCAAGTACAAAATTTTGGCACCTCGCGCGACCTGATGATTCGCCTGCCCCTGACCCCAGGGCAAAGCTCAGCGACACAAAGCGAAACCGTCATGAAGGCGCTCAAGGCTGCGGATGCGACCGCCGACCTGCGACGCGTTGAATTCGTTGGGCCGCAGGTGGGCCGCGAGCTGGTCGAGAACGGCTTACTCGCCTTGCTGTTTGTGATCATCGGCATCGTTCTGTATCTGGCGATTCGTTTTGAGTGGAAATTCGCGGTTGCCGGCGTGTTGGCAAACCTGCACGACGTTGTGATTATTTTGGGATTTTTTGCCTTTTTTGGCTGGGAGTTCTCGCTCTCGGTACTCGCGGGTGTGCTAGCCGTGTTGGGTTACTCAGTTAATGAGTCGGTCGTGATCATGGATCGAATTCGTGAAAATTTTCGTAAAGAACGTAATATGTCGGTGGCCGACGTCATCAACGGTGCGATCACGCAGACCATTTCACGTACCATCATCACCCATGGCAGCACGCAAATGATGGTCATGGCGATGCTGATTTTTGGCGGCCCGACCCTGCACTACTTTGCTCTCGCGCTCACGATCGGTATCTGGTTTGGTATTTACTCATCGGTGTTCGTGGCCGCTGCGATCGCTATGTGGCTAGGCGTCAAACGCGAAGATCTGATCAAACCCGTTAAAAAAGCCGAGCAGACTGATGAAGTGTACGAAGAGTAGCGTGCCCGCATCGGCGTTACACTAGCGTTTTATCTTCTCAGCCCACGGGATCAACACCCGCACCGGCGCCCTCATGCTAAATCCTGATACTTCAGTAGTCCCTGACGCCCTTTCTGATCCCAAAAAAGTCTTCATCCGCACCTTCGGTTGCCAGATGAATGAATACGACTCAGCCAAAATGCTCGATGTGCTTGGGCAAGAGCGCGGTGCGGTTCTCACCAAAAGCGCTGATGATGCCGACATCATTTTGTTTAACACCTGCTCGGTCCGTGAAAAGGCTCAAGAAAAAGTCTTTTCGGATCTTGGCCGCATCAAGCACCTCAAAGCGCTGAATCCAAATCTCGTGATTGGCGTGGGCGGCTGTGTCGCCAGCCAAGAGGGTTCGGCGATTGTCGACCGCGCCCCCTATGTGGATGTCGTGTTTGGCCCGCAAACCTTGCATCGTTTACCCGAGCTCATTGCCCGACGCAAATCCGAGGGTCGCTCGCAAGTGGATATCAGTTTTCCTGAAATCGAAAAATTCGACGCTATGCCGCCCCCTCGGGTCGAAGGAGCCTCGGCGTTTGTGTCGATCATGGAAGGCTGTAGCAAATATTGCAGCTTCTGTGTGGTGCCCTATACCCGCGGAGAAGAGATCTCGCGCCCCTTTGAAGATGTTTTAACTGAAGTCGCCGATCTTGCCGATCAGGGCGTCAAAGAAGTGACGTTGCTTGGGCAAAACGTGAACGCCTATCGCGGCAAAATGGGCGGGCACACTGGTAGTGCCGGCGGCAATAAAACGCTTGATGGTTTGGATCACACGCACTCAGCAGAGATTGCCGACTTTGCGACTCTGCTTGAGTACGTGCACGAGATCCCTGGCATTGAGCGGATTCGCTACACCACCTCTCACCCCAAAGAAATGACTACCCGCATGACCGAAGTTTATGCGCGACTACCCAAGTTGGTATCGTTTTTGCACTTACCGGTGCAAGCAGGCAGCGATCGCATCTTGGCAGCGATGAAGCGTGGCTACACGGCGATTGAGTTTAAGTCAGTCGTCCGAAAATTGCGCGCTGCGCGGCCTGGCCTCAGTTTGTCGTCTGACTTTATTGTTGGATTTCCGGGCGAAACCGAGGAAGACTTTGAAAAAACAATGAAGCTCATCGACGACGTCGGCTTTGACACATCGTTTTCGTTTGTGTACTCACGCCGCCCCGGCACACCCGCGTCTGACCTGGTCGACGACACCCCTCAGGCAGTCAAGTTACAACGTCTGCAACGCTTGCAAGCCAAGATCAACGAGCAGGCCAATGTTATTGCCCGCAGCATGGTGGGCTCAACTCAACGCGTGTTGGTAGAAGGCACGTCAGCCCGTGATCCCAACGAGCTTAGCGCTCGAACTGACAACAATCGTATTGTGAATTTTGCCGGCCATCCACGCTTGATCGGACAAATGATTGACGTTGTGATTACCGACGCGATGGCCAACACTTTCAGAGGCCGTGTTGTGACGAACGAGACCATTGCCAATCAGCAGTCGAGCAAGGGTGCTTCGGTATGACGCGCGCCTCGGTAAAAACGTCTTCACGTGCGCGCCCTCACCCCGTCAAGCTCAACCTCGAGGGCACTAACCAACAGCTGTCAAATTTATGCGGGCCGCTTGACGAAAACCTGCGCCAGCTTGCTGACGGCTTAGACCTTGAGCTCAAACGCCAAGCGAACAAAATCACCATGTACGGCGCGAATGCCGAGGCCGCCAGTACGATGCTCTTTGCGCTACATCAGCGTGCAGTCAAGCATCAGATCTCGGTGGATGACATTCAATTAGGGCTGGTTGAAATTGGCGTGGGTCGTTTACCGAATACCGCTAAGCAAGAGTTTGATCCGAACGAGTTTCCACCCCTTGACGACGAAAGCGGCACCATCGCTTTGCGCACCCGCCGCAGCGATTTACGTCCGCGCACACCGCGCCAGCGCGATTACCTCAATAACATCCTGAAACACGACATCACCTTTGGCGTAGGCCCTGCAGGTACGGGCAAAACCTGGCTGGCCGTGGCGTGTGCAGTCGACGCCCTTGAGCGCGAAACCGTGCAACGGCTGATCCTCACCAGACCAGCGGTTGAGGCCGGCGAACGTTTAGGTTTTTTACCCGGCGATCTGGCACAAAAAGTTGACCCTTACCTGCGTCCGCTCTACGACGCCTTATATGACTTGATGGGTGCCGAGCGCGTGCAGCGTCTGTTTGAAAAACAAACGATCGAAATTGCACCTTTGGCCTACATGCGCGGTCGCACGCTCAACCATGCCTTTGTCATTTTGGACGAAGCGCAAAACACGACGCCCGAACAGATGAAGATGTTTCTGACACGCATTGGGTTTGGCAGCAAGGCCGTCATTACCGGCGACCCTTCCCAGGTGGATCTTCCCAAAGGCCACAAAAGTGGTCTGGCCCACGCGGTTAAGGTTCTTAAAGACGTCAAGGGCATCGCCGTCACACATTTCACAAGCCGCGATGTCGTCAGACACCCCTTGGTTGCCAGAATCGTCGACGCTTATGAACAAGACGAGCAAACAAAAGCCTGAGTTATCGTTATCAGTGCAGTATGCCAAGGCAGAACCCAGGCTACCGCGCTGGCGCCTGCGCGCTTGGGTACGTCGTGCGCTCTGCGCAGCGCACGACGATCTGCAGCAATCTTTTACCGGTGCAAACCTCAGCATTCGCCTGGTAGGCCTGCCCGAAGCACAACGCCTGAACCACGCTTATCGTAAAAAAGATTACGCCACCAACGTGCTGACCTTTGCTTATGGTGAGCAACCTGATGGAAAGATCGGTGGCGACATTGTCATATGCGTACCCGTCTTGCAGCGTGAAGCAAAAGAGCAACACAAAAAATTTTTAGCGCATGCCGCTCATCTGACACTTCACGGCACCTTGCACGCACTCGGCTACGATCACGTCAACGTCCGCGACGCCAAGCATATGGAATCCTTAGAAACAAATATTTTGGCAAAAATAGGGATTCATAACCCCTATCTTCTGCCTTAATCCCTGAACTCGCACGAAAGTATTGCGTGTATGACAGCGCTTTCAGGTTATCCTAAACATCCCATCACTCTGTCTTTGGACAATGTCAGATCCTTATCCTGCTGCTGAGACCTCAACTGACTCAGCCAAAGCCGCAAGACCTCGCTTAATTGATCGCCTGCTGTCGCTGGTGCGACGCGAACCCGAAGACCGGGAAGGCATCATGGCTGTGCTTGACGCAGCACGCGCCCGCGATCTGATCGACTCTGATTCCTACTCGATGCTGAAAGGCGCACTCGCCGTGTCTGAGCAAACGGTGGTGGATATCATGGTGCCGCGCGCGCGCATGGATTTACTCGACGTAACCGAGTCAATCGCCGACTTACTACCAAACATTATCGAAACCGCGCACTCGCGCTTTCCGGTGTTCGAAGAATCGCGCGACAACATCATTGGTGTGGTGATGACCAAAGATTTATTGCGCCATATGATTGACCCGACGCTCACCTTGCGCGATCTCGTTCGCCCTGCGGTCTTTATCCCCGAAACAAAGCGACTGAATGTATTGTTGCAAGAGTTTCGTAGCAATCGCAACCATATCGCTGTCGTCATCGATGAGCACGGCGGCATCACAGGCTTGGTTACGTTTGAAGACGTACTTGAGCAGATCGTTGGCGAAATCGAAGATGAGTACGATGTCGCCGGCGAACAGACGATTTTTTCAGATGGTGCTCATGCCTGGCGTGTCTTGGCCACGACTGAAATCGAGACATTTAACGCTGCGCTGAAGACCAACTTGCCCGACGGTGACTACGATACTGTCGGTGGCTGGTTAGCACATGCCTTGGGCCGAATCCCGCACCGCGGTGATTTTTGCGTGCATGCGGATTTACGCGTCGAAGTGATGCGAGCCGATACCAGACGTGCGCTTTGGTTGCGGGTTAAACGGCGTCTGCTCAACGACAACACGCCCGCTTTTAGGGTCGATTAAAGCGTGGCTGCGTGGTGGTTGAAATGGCGCTTAGCACTTGGCTTGCTGGTGGCGGGCACGTGTCA
>Ga0114958_10001656_pt1 | contig 17248 bp, 13 predicted proteins | sample C_130208_EF_Meta_FD_89577 | JGI IMG/M metagenome (GOLD analysis project Ga0114958, IMG submission 89577) | Freshwater microbial communities from Lake Croche, Canada to study carbon cycling - C_130208_EF_MetaG | ecosystem: Environmental > Aquatic > Freshwater > Lake | place: Lake Croche, Canada...
TGGGTGCCCAATTAAAATCGGCAACTGGTGAAGGAAGAATCGTGATGACTTTTGTTGTCGTTGATGTCTTGTTACATGCAGCTGGGTTTGCAGCAATCAACGTCACGGTATATGTGCCTATAGTAGCGTAGATATTGGTAGGATTAGAACTATTCGACACATTACCATCACCAAAGGTCCAACTCCATGACGTGGCATTGGTCGATTGATTGGTAAAATTAACCAAGGCCGGCATACAGATACTATCTGGCATATTGAAAGCCGAGGCCACTATGCTAGTATTAAAATCAACTACTTTTTGTATAACAGACGGACTATTACACGCATTTGTGTCCGTCATGGTCAACGTTATCGTGTAGGCAGTGGCTGCCGGGAAACTATGTAATGGTGGCGTTGTGCCGTTAAATACTGCACTACCATCTCCAAAATCCCATTGATAGCTTGTTGTCAGACCTGAACCGGTATTGGTACTCAGGTTGGTGAAGTTGGCTGTGAATGGCCCACATGAATCAACCTTCGTGATAGTAAAATCGGCGTGGATGGAATCGTTCTTCACCGTGATAATAAGCGTGGTGCTGTCAATGCTAAATGTACATCCGTTAGGATTTGATGCATACAATTTCACTGTGTACACTCCTGCAGCAGTATAAGTGTGTATAGGTGAAGTAGCAGAGCTGGTAGGAGATCCATCGCCAAAGTTCCAAGTATAGTTGACAGCACTTGTGCTGTTGTTTATAAACTGCACAGCAAATGGCACACAACCTATCGTGTTACCAGCAGCTGAAGCATCTGCATCAGGATTCTGCAGATCAAATGAAATTTTCAACGCCGCTAGATTACAATTTGGGCTTGGATTAGTGGGACTATAGGATCCTGCGGTTGTTGGAAAAAAAGTACTCGCTCCGCAGGCTGCACAAATAGCCTGATAGATAACACCATTCTGATCAAAACGACTCGTACCACCATCGACATGTTCACTCACTCCACCATTTTGTCCAAAGAAACTCGCGTACAATAAAGAAAGTAAATTTTTATTAAAGACGATAAAATAGAAATCGCTACCGTCTGTGGTTGCCTGTAAAGGATTCATCGTAGGCATGCCTGTAGTGGAACTAGTAAATGGTCCTCCAATAGCACCGCCCCAACCCGATACATACACATTTTGGCATTTATCGACGAGGAAGGCGTTCGGTGAAATATTGGTCATGGATGTTGTACCGGTTCCAAAAACAGTTGATACTAAGATGGCACTTAAGTTGTTATTCAGTTTGGTTATAAACTGACTCGACCCCGGATTGCTGTATACCCCTGCTGTTGTAGGATAAGCACCCAAGGTTTGTCCCATAATATACAAATTGTTGCTGTCATCCGTTTGCACGCCATACACCTGATCATACCCATTAGTACCGATGAAGGTAGACGCTAAAAGAGTTTTTGTTACCGTATTGAATTTCATCACAAATCCATCCGCCGGAGCTCCCTGAAATGTCTGATGCAAAACGCCTGCCGTTGAAGGAAAGTTAGCACTTAAGGTACCTCCTCCTACAAATAATTCATTCGGATTTGTTTTATTGATGCAAAGAACATAGCCAGCATCGTTATCATTACCACCGGCGAAGGTACTCCACAACAAGGATGAACAGTTATTATTCAATTCTACTATCACCGCATCTTGCAGGCCCGCCAAGGTATTTTGAAATGCATTGACTGTTGGAAAATCAGATGATTTCGAACACGCCGTAATATAGACATTATTGTTCGCGTCAACGATAATTTCGCTTCGTGCATCATCACCATAATTGTGTTTAAGCACACCCCCAATAAATTCAAGGGCAGTTTCATTCGCGGCATCTTCAGCTGTTCCGCCCACATAGGTGGAACCAATCAACGCAGTACCAGCGCTATTCATCTTTGTTACAAACAAATCTCCACCACCATTATAGCTAGGATCATAACAACCGGCTGTGGTGGGGAAATTAGAGGAATAGGTTCTACCCGCAATACAAAGATTTTGAAGATTATCGACGATGATACTCTGAGGCTGCTCGTTGTCGTTACCACCCAAATAGGTTGCAAACAACAGTGTATTGCCAGCTGTATTAAATTTACTAATGGCTACATCGCAGGCAAACTGACTACCTGAGGTGGTAGTGCCGCCGCCATACGTGATTTGAAAAGCGCCTGGCGTTACAGGATAACCAAGACCAGACACAATACCGCCAGCATAAAAATTGCCTAAGGTATCATTGGTCGCAGTAAAACCCCAGTTATCGGCAGTTGAACCCGTAAAGGTGCAGAAAACCAAGGTCGGGTCAATGTACAAATCATAATCAGCATTATACCCCTTAACAACATCAAATGAAACCTCATTATCGCGCAATACGAATTTGCATTTTACTTCTTTTCGTTCGCCGTTGATATATTGGTAGCTGTATGGTATCGATTCCTTGATTTCACCCAATGAAGTCGTTAGCACTAATTTCCCTTCATCGAGTTTCATCTTTTCAATTCCTACATAATTCAGCTTGATTCCATCAACCTTTGCGCCCGGATGAACGATTAGGTCATACTTGATATTGCCTTCCTCTGAATAGATATGGGCATCGATGTCTTGATAGATGTTCTGATAGTTGACCGCCATGACAGGATGAATCTCGCTTTTCCACTTTTTAGCGTCATTGCCATAAAAATAATTGTAATACTGTTTTTGTGGTTTTTCGGTGCTCACTGTCACGTCGGTATTTGAATTCTTAAACAAGATATCAAACGCATGGTATTTTAAGGTTTGTGGGCCTTTAAGCCAACCGTGACGGACGCCGTGGACCTTATCGTGATTTTGATCATCAGACAGTAATATTCTAAAACCATTCTTTTGCAAATAAATATCACCGCGCGATGTCATGCCTTTGAACAGAAAAGGGGCATCCCATTGTCCCTTATTTTCTATATACTCAATCGATGAATATGATTGCGTGTGTTGGCTGTAAAGATCCTTCCAAGGCAGTAGCAACATCAGGCCAGTAAGGAGGGTTAGTATATGTTTCAAAGCAATTATTTATGAGTAAATTTAGTTAAATTAATTTTATATTTCCATAATCCCAAGACGAAAAGATTACGACCGCCGTTAGAAATGACAAATTCAATACAAAAGTTCCCTATTTTTGCTGAAAAATAAAATGGCCATGTTAAAGACAGGGAATCCGATTGTAAGCATCTACACAGAAATGACGCCAAATCCTGAAACCATGAAGTTTGTCGCAAACAAACTTCTGTATCCAAGTAAGAGCATTGATTTCCAATCAGAAGAATCGTCATCGCCATCGCCATTGGCTAAACAACTTTTCGGCTTCCCTTTCATCAAGGGTGTTTTTATCGCTAGCAATTTTATCACCTTAACCAAAACAACCGAAACCGATTGGAATGATGTGATTCCAAGTATGCGTGAGTTTCTCAAGGAATATCTCGAAGAAGGCAAGGCCATCATCAATGAAGATGAATTGGTGAAAGCGGATGATACTGGCGCCTCGCATGCCGATGATACCGATGTGGTGAAACGTATCAAAGAATTATTAGAAAATTATGTGAAGCCTGCTGTTGAAATGGACGGTGGTGCGATTTCATTTAAAAGTTATAGCAACGGTACAGTGGCTCTTTCCCTGCAAGGTTCGTGCAGCGGTTGTCCTTCATCGATGATCACGCTAAAATCAGGCATCGAAGGTATGATGAAACGTATGATACCAGAAGTCAAAGAAGTGGTTGCCGAAGCTAACTAGATTTGATTTCATCGACTTTAGTAAAATATACAGCATATTGAAATGAATTAACTAGTTTTTTCCCAGGGGCAACATTTAAATTTGTGTCCAATCGTCTTGTATGCAGCATCTTTCACAACAACAGCGTTTATTGCAAAAACTGTCACCTCAGCAAATTCAGTTGATGAAGTTGTTGCAGGTACCAACAGCCTATTTGGATGAACGTATTTTGGAAGAAGTGGAAGAAAATCCTGCCCTTGAAATGGCAACAGATGACCTAGAGGAAAAAACGCTTGATGAAAAAACAAACGAGGAACTTAGGGAAGAACTCAACTCGGATGACAATGACGATTATTTAAGCGAAGAGGCAACAGATGAATTTGAGAAAATTGACATTTCAGAATATGTGAAAGATAGTGATGATGACGATGCCGATTATAATTTTCAGCAAGACAATTACAGCCGAGATGATGATGACCAATTTTCTCATCGTCAGGTTAGATCTGAAACCTCTCTTTATGAACATTTGCTCGCACAGGTTCATTTACTTTATCTAGAGGAACGAAAACAAGAAATAGCAAAGTTTATCATTGGCAGTATCGATGACGATGGTTATTTGCGACGTGATATTCCATCCATTATCGATGACCTTTCATTCAGGCAGAACATCAACAGCTCCGAAAAAGAACTACATGAACTGCTATTATTAATCAAAGATTTTGAACCTGCAGGTATCGCTGCCGCTGATTTAAGAGAATGCCTCCTTTTGCAACTGAAAAGGAAAAGCAAGACTGATAACATTCAATTTGCTATAAAAATATTGGAGAAATATTTTGACGAATTTTCAAAGAAACATTACGACAAAATCATTCGCGGGTTAGGGATTACTGACCAACAACTAAGGGACATCATTCAGGTGATCATCAAATTAAACCCGAAGCCTGGTGCTATATTCAGTGCTGGCGACAAGAACAATTCGTATATCATTCCCGACTTTTATATTATCCAACTGAACGGCGAACTTGAGTTGCAGCTCAATCAGCGCAATGCACCCGAACTCAGAGTCTCAAGCAGTTTCAGAGAAATGCTCAAGGATTTTGATCGCGGTGATAAAAAGAATAGTCGCCAAAAAGAAACAGTACTTTTTATCAAGCAAAAAATTGATTCCGCAAAATGGTTCATCGATGCGGTGAAACAACGTCAAGAAACCCTGCTGCAAACAATGAGCAGTATCATGCATCTGCAAAAAGATTATTTTTTAACAGGTGATGAGGCTAACCTAAGACCCATGATATTAAAAGATATTTCAGACAGAACAGGTCTTGATATCTCAACAATTTCAAGAGTCGTTAATAGCAAGTATGTGCAAACAGAATTCGGCACAATCAAACTCAAATATTTTTTCTCTGAGTCCTTATCGACCGACAGCGGCGCCGAAGTATCAACACGTGAAGTCAAGATGATCCTCAACGAGGTGATACAAGCTGAAGATAAAAGGTACCCCTTGTCGGATGATAAGCTGACAGAAATTATGAATGAAAAAGGATACAATATTGCACGTCGAACCATCGCTAAATATCGTGAGCAACTGAACATTCCTGTTGCTAGATTACGCAAAAAACTCTAATCACATTACGCTGTAAACGATACGCTGTTCCCGCTATTTTTCTTACATATAATAGGGTGATATCATCAGATACACGATGACGCCAGTGATAGCAACATACAACCAAATAGGGAAGGTATAGCGCACCAATTTTTTATGCAGACTGAATTCACCTGTGAGGCCTCGATAAGCACTATATAAAACAAACGGCATGACAATACCTGCCAAGGTCACATGCGTAGAAATAATAACATAATACACATAACGCATCGTGCCAGCCAACGATATTTCATCGTCGCTCAATAATCCATCGTGATTGATATCGCCATACTTTGTTTCACCCGTGAACAGATGATGAGCGATATAAAATACAAGAAACAAGACAGAAAGCGCCATCGTGAACATCATAGTGTTCTTATGTAGCTGATACTTTCTTTGTTTGACAAATACTAAACCGACAATCAGCAACACACTCACTACACTATTTACACCAGCACTTAGCATGGCAAAAATATGAGGGTTAAATCCAAGATTCACATCAAGCGTAATCTTATCTAAAATAGTAACCGCGAGAAATACGATGGCCGAAAAAATCCATATCAGAATATGAGCTTTCTTATCATTTTTTTGCCAGGTCTGTGTCAGCATAGTATTCATTTAATGTCTTGATGATTTTTCGTGAAATTTATTTTTTTCAAGCATGAGGTAGGTGATATCTTCGGCGCAAAGTCTTACATTATCAGAATCAAGTCCGTTGTAAAAACCCCGCACATTGCGGTATTTATCTATCAACACAAATTTATCAGGATGAATAAAATCATCAGCACTACCATCGCCTGCAGGCAATTGAAGTTGTAATTCCTTTCGAGCATACGCATAAACGCGTTCCTTATTCCCTGAAAGGAAAAACCATTTGTCGTGATTTGCATGCAGCTTATCGGCATATTGTCTTAACCTAGGCACCGAATCTGTAGAAGGATCAACGGAGATTGATAGAAAGCGAATCGACGTGTCGTTCTTGATGAAGGCTTTGTTCAGCATTTTCATATTCTTCATCAGTTCTGGGCAGATTGTGGTGCAAGATGTGAAGAAAAAATTCACCACGAGTATCTTGCCTTTGAACGACTCATTCACATGAATAGAATCACCTAATTGGTCAATCGCATCTAATTCACTAACTGTATGATAGAGCGTGTCGTAAACGATTTTGCCTTCAACTTGGTGACTGTCGATTTTTTCAATGCCGTAAAATTCAGGGAGATACACATGACCATCATGGCCATTTAACTTTAAATACATATAAGCGCCAACCGGTACAAAAAGACTAAACAAACCGCCAATAAGGATGCTTTTTAATCTTGTGTGTTGCTTCATCGGGCAAATGTAATACCGAAAGATGAAAGCCTATTATTATTTACTATCAAATTCATTTATCGCCATTCAGATTCTTGCTTGTTTAGCGTTACATTTGTGGCCGCGTATGAAAATCTTAATTACTTATTTATCCCGTTATAAGGGACTTGTCTTCCTCTCTTTCTTATTAGCCACTTTCAACATCGGTTTCTCCTTGTGCGACCCTATCGTCTATGGTTGGCTCATCGACAAGGTTAAAGTGGTGATTGATGTCAAACCACGAACGATGGAGGAACACGCGTTTATGTTTCTCGTGTCTAAGTATATTCTTGGGTTGATTGGTGTAGCCATGTTGTCACGAATAGCCAAAGCCTTTCAGGATTATACTGTCAACACGGTCATTCAGAAGTTCGGTGCCGATGTGTATACCGATGGATTGAAACAGGCCCTGCAGTTGCCTTATCAACGTTTCGAAGATCAGCGGAGTGGCGAAACACTTGCTGTCCTTGAGAAAGTGCGCACTGATAGTGAGAAATTTATGACATCCTTCGTAAACATTGTCTTCTCATCGGCAGTCAGTATCATCTTTGTTGTGGTTGCAGCATCTATCATTTTTCCACCCATCATTCTTGTCTACACCATTGGAGCCATCTTGCTTTCCTTATTAATGGGCGTATTGAGTAAAAAAATAAAACTCATTCAGCGAAGCATACTCCGACAAACAACTGCATTAGCCGGAGCTACCACTGAAAGTTTACGCAACATCGAATTGATCAGAAGCCTAGGCCTGACAGCGCAGGAGATCAAACGATTGAATCTTTCTACCTTAAAAATATTACAACTAGAACTAACGAAAGTAAAAAGTGTCAGAGCGCTTAGTTTCATTCAAGGTACAGCCGTTAATTTTCTGCGACAGTGCATCGTATTCACCTTGTTCTATATTCTCTTTCATGAACATATCACGCTGGGTCAGGTCTTTACATTTCAGTTTTTCTCGTTCTTTATTTTTGCACCCTTGCAAGAGTTAGGCAATGTGATGATGGCCTATCGTGAAGCCGAATCATCACTCATCAATTTTGAGAAATTAATGAGTGAGCCCGTTGAACCCAAGCCTGCTAATCCGATTGTGATCAATGAAATCGAAGAACTTTGCTTCGATAAAGTCAGCTATAAACACTTAACCGCGCGTCAAAATGCATTAAGTGCTATTTCATTTAATGTGAAGAAAGGTGAAACCATTGCCTTCGTGGGCCCTTCGGGTTCAGGTAAAACAACCTTAGTGAAATTATTGGTAGGTCTCTATCATCCGCTTGAAGGAAATATTGTGTACAATAATGTCTCCTATCAAGATTTAGACATCGAACAATTTCGTCATCAGATTGGATTTGTAACGCAGGATACACAACTGTTTGCAGGCAGTATTAGAGAAAATCTTCTGTTTGTCAATCCGCGTGCGACAGACGACGAAATGAGCGAAGCATTGAAAAAAGCATCAGCCTATACGTTATTATCGAGAGCTGAAAATGGGCTCGATACTATGATTGGTGAAGGCGGTATGAAAATATCAGGAGGTGAAAAACAGCGTCTTTCCATTGCACGTGCCTTACTTCGTCATCCTAAATTATTGGTCTTTGATGAAGCCACGTCTGCGCTAGATTCTATTACCGAAGAGGCTATTACAAATACGGTGAAGCAAATTTCGGCTGAACGCGAACAGATTAACATTCTTATCGCACACCGACTCTCTACCATTATGCACGCCGATCGAATTTATGTACTTGAAAAAGGATCTATTGTGGAAACAGGCACCCATCAGAAATTGGTTGATGAAAAAGGATTGTATTATGCGATGTGGCGACAACAAATTGGGGAACGACAATTAGAATTAATCGATTAATCATTCATATATGAAAGAGAAAATACCGAATAGGTTAGTCAGTAAGTTGATTATGAAATGTCCAAGTTGCCACAAAGGAAATATGTTTACCAACAACAGTATCTTCCCATTGAATGATTTACTAAAAATGCCTGAACGATGTCCTGTCTGCAATCAAAAATATGAAATAGAAGTTGGCTTTTGGTATGGCACTGGCTATGTTAGTTATGCAATCAGTGTCGGCACTATCTTTATCCTTGCAATCTTGTATGCTCTTACCGTTGGCTTCTCATATAAAAATAACTCTATTTATTTTTTCATCGGTGTGATGATTGCCGTATTAGCTATGCTGCAGCCATGGATTATGCGGTATTCAAGGGTTCTTTATCTGTATGTATTCGTCAAATACGGACAATCAAAAAAATAACGCATCGTTTATCATTCACTCGTTTCGTTAAGGCCATCATAATTACTAAAACCCATTTACCTTTACCTAATGTTGCCGTTATCCATCGTCATTCTTACAAAAAATGAAGAACACAATATCCTTCGTTGCCTTCGTTCGCTGCAAGGCCTTTCGAATGATATCCTCGTCATCGATAGCGGAAGTCAGGATAAGACAGTTGATTACGCGAGGTCTCAAGGCGCAAGGGTTATTCAAATGGCATGGCTAGGTTATTCGGCTACGAAAAATGCAGGAAATCAATTGGCCACGAATGAGTGGATATTAAGCCTAGATGCCGATGAAGCATTAAACGACGAAGTAAGAAGTGACATCAAGCAACTTTTCAATGAACCCATATCTGCCTATACTGCCTTTTCAATTCAACGAAAAATGGTGTATTGCGGCAATGTATTGCATTACGGTTCCGTGGCCAATGAATTCCGTCTTCGATTATTTAACCGTCAAGCAGCTAAATGGAATTCGAATGACGTGCATGAAGAACTTGAATTTAATCAAGCTATTCAGATGATAAAAATGAAAGGTTTTATGTGGCATCATTCGTATGTATCAAAAACCGATCATCGTCAACGACTTGAAAAATATGCCGCGTTAAGTGCGCAACAAATGCACGCGTCAGGAAAAAAATCTACGCTACTAAAAAGATGGATTAGTCCGCTATTTGGCTTTATTAAAAATTATATGTTCAAAGCGGGCTTTTTAGATGGCAGCGCCGGTTACCAATACGCCGTGAATGAGATGTGGTATGTGCGCAAAAAATATCAACTACTGAAGTCACTCACTTAAGCGCCTGTATTCTTTGGATAATCATAAAACAACAAGGTCTTTTTCGCCATTGCAATAGCAGACCAACAAACTGTATCGATCGTAAAAGCCATCATACCACAGGTAGGTATATTATCGGTAACAATCCCTGCCAATGAATTTGCAAAATCGGTGAGACCATTATTATGACAAACCACAAGCACTGTCTCATACCTATCATCAGTTTCCATTAACACATCCTGTATCATCGACGGAGAGGCATGATATAATGTATCGAACCAATGAATGCGCTCTGCGTTAAACCCGAGCGATGCTGCGATGAGCAATGTAGTTTGTTCAGCTCGTTTAGCTGTGCTCGAAATAAGCGCATCGATGTGCAGGTTTCGTTTTGACAATCGAAGGCCCATCAAAGGTGCATCACGCAAACCCCGTTCATTCAATGTGCGATCATAATCTTTTTGAAGCAAATCGCTCCAATCAGATTTAGCATGTCGCACAAGGATTAGCGTTTTCATAGTCAAATATTTTGCTTTGTCGCTTATCGTAAGTGCAACGTTTCAATTGCACGCTGCAGCGAATAAATCTATGCTTAGTTATTATAAAATGGCATCTTCACAACGACTGCTTTCAACAATTTTTCGCGCACTTCAATATAAATCTCAGCGCCTATTGATGCATTACCTTTAGCCACATAACCCATACCGATTGCTTTACCCAAGCTTGGACTTTGCGTACCGCTAGTGACCTTACCAATCTGAACGCCGTCTACTGTTTTAATACTATAATCATGACGAGGAATACCCTTGTCTATCATTTCAAAACCTACCAATTTATGAACTGGTCCGTCTGTTTTTGTTTTTTCAATTGCAGCGCGGTTCGTGAAGTCTTTCGTGAATTTAGTAATCCAGCCTAATCCAGCTTCAATTGGGTTTGTAGTGTCGTCGATATCATTTCCATACAAACAGAATCCCATTTCCAAGCGCAATGTATCGCGACATCCTAAACCACAGGGTTTGATATTAAATTCAGCACCTGCTTCCATAATCTTATGCCAAACCATTGCTGCTTGTTCATCATTGCCTTCGAAATAAATCTCAACACCACCGGCGCCAGTATAGCCTGTTGCGCTGATCAATACATTTTCTAACCCAGCAAACGTGCCTTTACAAAACGTATAATATTGCAAGTTGATAAGATCCATATCGGTCAGTTTCTGCATCGCCTTTACCGCATTCGGTCCCTGAATGGCCAACAAGGCTGTCTTGTCTGAAATATTATGCATCTCTACATTCGATGTATTATGTTTCATAATCCAATTCCAATCTTTTTCAATATTGGATGCATTCACCACCAACATATATACTTTATTCTCTTCGACACAATAGACTAATAAATCATCTACGATGCCGCCCGTTTCGTTAGGCAGACAAGAATACTGTGCTTTCCCGTTTGTTAGTTTGGATGCATCGTTGCTTGTCACTCGTTGAATCAAATCAAGAGCGCCTTCACCTTTTACTATAAATTCACCCATATGACTTACGTCAAAAATGCCCACACTAGTTCGCACAGCTGCATGCTCGTCATTGATGCCTGTATAGGAAATTGGCATATTGTATCCTGCAAATTCAGCCATCTTAGCACCTAGCGCAACGTGGATATCATTAAATGGGGTGTGTTTCATTTATTAAAATTTTGACAAAAATAGGACTATCTTCTATTTATTCTATCTTTTTACTCATTTAGTCATTTCGCACTTTTATATTTGTGACCCATACTAGAAATTTCTTCCCCACTACATGATTCAAAAAAGTTTGTTGCTGTGCTTGCTGTTCCTGCCGATTGTGGCCTTTTGTCAGAAAGGAGCAGATAAGGCAAATCAGCTAATGGCTTCTAAACTCAAGAATGATATTGATTATCTTGCATCCGATGAATTACAGGGCCGTTATGCAGGAAGTCGTGGCGAACAACTCGCAGCGGATTATATCACCAAACGCTTCAACGAATTAGGTATCGCTCCTTATCAAGCACGATATCAATGGGATTTCATTATTAAAAACGGCATCAAGGTAAGCTCATTGGCTTATTTTAAAGTGAATGACACAAAGCTTGTTATCGGTACTGATGTTATTCAAATGCCATACAGCCATGGCGATAAAATCAGAGGTGCCGCGCTTCCTTTTGTTGATGAAGCAAATAATGTATGGATGATTTCAATGAAAGCAATCAAAGCTGATATCAGCAATGCGCCTTTTAAGTTGCTCTATGAAAAAGCAAAAGATTGTATCGAGCACGGAGCAACCTCGGTCATTTTTTTTAATGATGTAGATGCGACCAAAGACATCAATCTCGCCAATCATCCGTCCTACGAATCGCTCACCGCACCCGTGGTGGTGATCAATCATAAAACCTATCAATCTGTTATCAAACCTACTATGAAAAAAGATTGGATTGATATCGATGCCAAACTCGGTTATGAGGATGCCAATCTCACCGCTAAAAACGTAGCGGCTATGATCGATAATAATGCGCCGCTCACCATTGTATTGACAGCAACGTATGATTATCTAGGCGTGAACGGAGAAATATATAATGGTGCCAATAATAACGCTAGCGGAGTAGCATCCTTACTGGCCTTGGCCGAAATGATCAAGACCAATGATTTAAAGCGTTATAATTTTCTCTTTCTTGCCTTATCAGGATCAACATTCGATGATGCTGGTGCAAAAGAATTTTTAAAAGAAAACAGCAACAATATATCGTCGTTTAGCAGCCTTATTGATTTGAATATGCTCGGTCGTTTCAACAAAGTCAGCAAAGCCTTATTCGTGAATGGTGTAGGCACTTCGCCGATTTGGGGCGGCATCCTTCAAAGCAATAACAAAGCGTTTGTGCTCAACGTCGATAGCGCAGGTGTGGGCTATGGAGCCTATTCATTTTTTTATAAGAAAAATATTCCTTTACTTAGTTTCAATACAGGGTATAACAATGATTATGCCAAACCAAGCGATGATGCCGATAAGATTAATTACGCATCGCAAGTTGACATTAATAATATGATCTATAAAATCATTTGTGATTTAGAGAGACAAGCAAGACCAGTATTCACCGAAACATTCAATATGGCTGAAAAACTGGAAAGCCTCAAAAGCAATATTGGCATCGTACCTGATTATAGTTTTACTGATAACGGAATTCGCATTGCCTTTTGTGTTACAAATAAGATGGCTGATAAAGCAGGATTGCAAGCAGGTGATATCATTACTCAACTAGCCGAATTCCCAATTATCGATTTCGATGATTACATGCTAGCCATGAATAAATTACAAAAGGGTCGAGAAATACCTGTGACCGTGAAACGCGGTACGAATGAATTCAAATTCTTTGTCGTGTTGTAAAAGCCGCATGATCACTTCCTGCCTTTCTTCTCAAGATATTTACAGACTGTCGTCAAGCCGCATTGGTCGCACTTAGGCTGACGTGCCAAACAGGTATATCGTCCGTGTAATATCAACCAATGATGTGCTTTATGCACCAACTCAGTTGGTATGTGCTTGATTAGTTGCATCTCGGCTTGCAACGGCGTTTTGGCATTGGTGGTAAGTCCAAGTCTAGCAGATACTCGAAACACGTGCGTATCCACGGCCATATTAGGTTGGTTGTCAACAACAGAGGTAATCACATTGGCTGTCTTGCGTCCCACACCAGGAAGTTGAATTAATTCAGCAACTGTCAATGGCACTTCGCTATTGAATTTCTCAACTAGCATCTTAGCCATCCCGATCAGATGATTGGTTTTATTGTTAGGGTAACTAATACTTTTTACTAACGAGAATAGGTGTTCATGCGTACTTTCTGCCAAGCTCTTCGGATCAGGATAGCTGGCGAAGATAGCTGGTGTAGTGAGGTTAACTCGCTTGTCGGTACATTGCGCCGATAAAATTACCGCCACCAACAACTGATACGGATTATCATACATAAGCTCTGTTTCTGCGTCAGGTGCATGATGTGAAAAATAATCAATGATGTATTCGTAACGTTGTTTTTTCGTCATGTTGTAAATATACCTGCCTACGGCAATATGATAAAAAATATATTAATTAACCAATTTCTCTTCTAAATTTGTGGGGTAGGTCATGCAAGCATTGTCAACATCAGTCTTTAACATCTTCGTTATCAGTTCTCGTGAATCGCTTCGTGTCCGATATAGTGCAGGCAGTTTAGTAAGGTCAGTTTAGCAGCATAACAAACACACAAACACGGCCAATTGAAATGTCATTGAACTATCTAAACAACTTGAAGACTACGTTATGCAATCCACTACACGACTTTTTGACCTTCTCGAAAACTATGTAACAAATCAGCCACAGAAGGGTATGCTTCACAGCAAAATACATGGCACTTGGGTAGCGCACACAGCGATTGAAGTCAAAGAACTAGCCTATCAGATGGCGTCGTCCTTACGACGACTTGGTGTCTATCATCATAACTTTGAACCTGAGAAACAAGATAAAATAGGTATCATTGCCAACAACCGCACCGAGTGGATTATCACCGATTTTGCTGCGCAATATAGTGGTGCGGTGCTCGTTCCACTTTATCCGTCTATCACAGCTTCTGAATGGGAATACATTCTGAACGAAGCACAGATTTCGGTGCTGTTTATCTCAGATCGATTCGTGTGCAAAAAGCTCCAATTGATCAAAGACAATGTGCCAAGTCTGAAACATATTTATTCATTCGATGATGTGGAAGGTGTCAAGAGTTGGAATGAATTGCTGCAACCTTATTCTACCTGCGAAGCCGCCGAGATAGAAGTCATCAAGGAATTGACGCAACCCAGCCATTTGGCTACTATCATTTATACATCCGGAACAACCGGCAATCCGAAAGGGGTGATGCTATCGCACGATAATATAATGAGCAATGTACGCAGTTGCATGGAAGCCTTTGCTTTCTGCAACAGCAACGAACGCACCCTGAGCTTTCTTCCATTGAACCATATCTTCGAGCGCACCGTGATGTATATCTATTTCAACAAAACCGTATCGGTCTACTTTGCCGAAGGAATGGAAACCATTGGGCCTGACCTTCGTGATGTAAAGCCAGCCGTATTTACAACTGTACCGCGTTTACTTGAAAAAGTCTATGAAAAAATTGATGCGAAAGGAAGTCAACTTCGCGGTATCAAACGAATACTCTTTGATTGGGCTGTTAAGCTCGCCGAAGAATATGAAATAAATAAGACAACATCGCTATGGTTTGCAATACAGCTAGCGATTGCCGACAAACTAATTTATTCGAAATGGCGTGAAGCGGTTGGTGGAAATATTAAAGCTATTGTCACCGGCTCGGCCGCGTGTCAGGTAAAACTGCTGAAACTCTTTACCGCAGCCAATATTGTGGTAATGGAAGGGTATGGCCTTACCGAAACATCTCCTGTTATTTCGGTCAATCGTTTTGAAAAACAACACAGAAAATTTGGAACTGTTGGCACGGTCATCGATGAGGTAGAAGTAAAAATAGCCGATGATGGTGAAATTATTTGTCGTGGACCCAATATTATGATGGGCTATTATAAGCATCCTGAACTCACCGATGAAGTGATTAAAAATGGTTGGTTTCATACAGGTGATATCGGTGTATTTGTCGACGGGAAATTTCTTAAAATTACCGACAGAAAAAAAGAGATATTCAAGATATCAGGTGGAAAATATGTTGCACCTTTGCCCATCGAAAATAAGATGAAAGAGTCGGCTTATATCGAGCAGATTATGGTGGTGGGGAGTAATGAAAAATTTGCAGGCGCGCTGATTGTTCCTGCGTTTGAAAAGATTAAAGAATACCTTGCCATGCGCAACATCACACTTGATAGTCGAGCAGATATGACCACCGACAAGGATGTGCTGAAACTAATACGAAATGAACTCGACCGATATAACAAGCTCTTTGCATCACACGAACAAGTAAAAAAATTTCAACTCATTGCCAATGAGTGGACAATAGACGGTGGCGAACTCACAGCCACAATGAAATTGAAAAGAAAAAAAATAGTTGAGAAATATAGCGATCGCATCGAAACAATATATCGTTGACAATAACCTATATCTCATGGCCTCGTAGTTAAATGGATATAACCAGCGTTTCCTAAACGTTAATTCCAAGTTCGATTCTTGGCGAGGCTACTATGATACCTGTACGATATGTATTACGGGCAGATACACACACTATCTCACATCATCAATATGCATTCAACTTATCCTGTATATTTGTTGACTTAACTATCACATGAAACATTTTATCCTCGCTATCATCTTGTTCTTTCCTTGTATCTCGAAAGCTAAAGACAGCAAGTTGAGCAACAAAAAAACCATTACCTTGTTTACCTCGTGGGGATACAACCGAGCCTATTTTACGAACTCAGCCATTCATTTCACAGGTAGCGATTATCAATTTACCATACGACATGCGCGAGCGAGAGACCGTCAATCACCCTTCTCGTTTGATACGTATTTTAATCCAGGTACACTTTCTATTCCGCAGTATAATGTTTGTATCGGCGCAACCTTACCACATCATATCAGCATCAGTATTGGTCAAGATCATATGAAATATGTTGTGCAACATGGCACAAACGTTACTGTCGATGGTTCTATCCAAAATGGCACCGAATTTTCAGGTGATTACCATAATGAAAGTCGCATCCTCACAGAGGATTTTCTTCAGTTTGAACATACCAACGGACTCAACTATGTGCATGCTCAAGTAAGCAAAGAAAAAGAATGGTTCAACGGACGGTTTCGATACCTGACACTGAAAACAACTGCCGGACTTCATGCGGGCGTGCTGATTCCAAAATCGGATGTGAAGCTGATGCATTATGACGAACACGATGAATTTCATCTAGCCGGTTATGGTATGGGTTTCAATATTGGCATCAAGGCCCAACTGTTTCGCGCACTGTATGTTCGTCTTGATAATAAGACCGGCTTTATCAATATGCCTGATATCCTCACACGTGGTACAAACTATACAGACCGCGCACATCAACACTTCGGGTTTACTGAGTTTTTCTATGCCATTGGATTTCAATATGCACTTTAGGTTGTTACGAAGTAAGTGCTACTAATAGCTGATATACCTTAGTTAAGGGTAATGGTAGGACGACCGTGCAACGACAAACAATTGTGCTAAAAATGAAAGACAAAATGCTCACGCTTCGCAAAATTAAACGAGCTGCAAGCCGACACACGAGCCAAGCTTTTGCAGCACATTTAATTTTGCCTCCCGATAACTATCGGGACACCCAAAGCCCACCCACCACTCGACAAGTGAACAGGTGCCAATTTGAGAGCAACTTTTGACAATAACAGGGTTTTAAAATTTACCTTTACGACCTAAATTAGAAAATAAAATATGTTTGAACAAACCTTTAA
>Ga0114958_10001658_pt1 | contig 17246 bp, 18 predicted proteins | sample C_130208_EF_Meta_FD_89577 | JGI IMG/M metagenome (GOLD analysis project Ga0114958, IMG submission 89577) | Freshwater microbial communities from Lake Croche, Canada to study carbon cycling - C_130208_EF_MetaG | ecosystem: Environmental > Aquatic > Freshwater > Lake | place: Lake Croche, Canada...
CATGCTCTTTGAATCTTCCCGTTGTTTTAGAGCATAAATTTTTGCTATTGCCCCCGGATTTGTAGCATCACAACCAATTCCCCAAACGGTATCGGTTGGATAGAGAATGATTCCTCCATTTTTAATTACTTCAAAGGCATTGTGTACTTCCGTATTGACGTCCATGATAATTTATTAATTAAGTTGCAAAGATAATTTTTTTAATCACAAATACTTTTTATAAACAAATTCAATCAAGTAAAGAATTTGTTATATTTGCCAATAAAGATATGCACTTATGAGGCTTGAAAAACTGGAATGGGACTCTAATTTTTTTAATTATAATATCGGAAGAATTATAATTAATGAAAACCAATCTCTCAATATTCCTGATTTTCTTTCAAATAGCAAAGAATTTAAGTTGGTTTATATCTTTTCTAAATTAAGTTTACAAAATGAATTATTTAAACTAGTTGATGAAAAAGCAGTATTACATCAAGAATTAAGTCAAATAAATATCGACTTAACTTCGCATTTTTTTTCAATTAAATCATTCAATAAATTAACTCACAATCGAAAAGAATTAGAAGCATTGGCAATAGAAAGCGGTGCTTATTCTAGATTTAAAATTGATGAAAACTTTAAATCGTATGAGTTTTTAAAATTATATCAAAGTTGGATTTCCCTTTCAATTGATGGAGAATTAGCTTTTGATATTGTCGTTGCCACCGACAAAAATGAGCATATTATTGGGTTTGTAACCCTAAATAAAAAGAGTGAAAGCCTAGTAGATATTGGTCTTGTAGCAGTATCTGGAGCGCATAGGGGAAAGGGAATTGGCAAGAAATTGTTGCAGTATACTTTAAAAAAATGTTTTGAATTAGGCTACAAAGAAATTCAGGTAGTTACACAATTTAATAATGTAAATGCAATGAAATTATATGAATCTGTTGGATTTGAAATACAAGAAAAAACATTTGTTTATCACTATTGGAATTTATGATACCATTCAATAAACCCTATTTGGCAGGGAAAGAAACATTTTATATCGAAGATGCAGTAAGTAGTGGGAAAATTTCTGGAAACGGAAAATATACCAAAATGTGTCAGGATTATTTTGAAAAAAAATACGCATTCAAAAAATGTTTGCTAACTACTTCGTGCACCGATGCACTTGAAATGTGCGCCATTTTAGCGAATATTGAAAAAGGTGACGAAATTATTATTCCAAGTTATACGTTTGTTTCAACAGCTTTAGCTTTTGTAAGACAAGGAGCCAAAATAATATTTGCAGATTCTAGTGCAGACAATCCAAATATAGATGTTGCAAAAATTGAATCGTTAATAACTTCCAAAACAAAAGCAATCGTGCCAGTGCATTATGCTGGTATTGCTTGTGATATGGAAGCCATAAAGAATTTGGCAACAAAATATAATTTGTTAGTTATCGAGGATGCTGCTCAAGCCATTGATAGTTTTTATATTTTTAAAGATGGGACAAGAAAAGCACTAGGTTCAATTGGACATTTGGCTGCATTTTCTTTTCATGAAACTAAAAACATTATCGCTGGAGAAGGCGGGATGCTTGCAATTAATGACGATAAATTCATCCATAGAGCAGAAATAATTTGGGAGAAAGGTACCAATAGAGCTGAATTTTTTAGAGGTGAAATTAATAAATACGGATGGGTAGACACGGGATCCTCTTTTTTGCCATCCGAAATAATTTCTGCTTTTTTATGGGCTCAGTTAGAACAATTGGATTACATTCAAAATAAAAGAAAAGAGCTTTGGAATTTATATTATAAATTACTAAAACCACATGAAAATTTAGGTTTTAAGATTGTTGAGATTCCAAATTTTGCTACTAATAATGCTCATATGTTTTTTATTGTATTTGAGAGTTTAGAAAAAAGAACAAAATGCATTGAAAAGCTAAAAAACAATAGCGTTATGGCGGTTTTCCATTATTTAAGTTTACATAAAAGTGATTATTACAAAGCGAAATATTCTGGTGAAGAACTTTTTTGGAGTGATTATTATACCGATAGATTATTGCGTTTGCCAATGTATTTTGAATTGACCGAATATGATATCAATAAAATTGTTTCACTAATAACAGAATAATCTATGAATTATCATATTATGATTGACGATAAATTCATAGACGGATTTATTGAAGACGCCGAAAAAGTTTCCCCAAGTAACACAAATCTTTATTTTGTTAATGGGAAAAAAGAAGGTTCAAGATATGTTAAGAATACAATTGCGCAATGGATTAGTTTTTCGAATCTCGAATTCATTTCGATTATTAATAATGCAACAAAAAACGATATAATAATTGTTCATTGGTATGATTTAAAGACAGGACAATTTTTATTGGACAATTTAAAAGCCGAAGTTCCATTGTATGTGGCGCTATGGGGAGGCGAATTTTATGAAGACCCTTATTTATATCATATAGATTGGATTCATGATAAATTGACTTTAGATTTTGTAAAAAGTTTCAATATTGTTCCTGATAAATACAATAGAAGACCCCATTTTTTTTTAAAGAAAATTTGGTTGAAACTAAATTATAAATCAAATGCTAAAAAGCAATTTGAGGAGAAAATAAAAACAATAAAAAGAATCGATAAATTATTGTTGCCTAAAAATAACGAATATGAAGTTGAACTGATTAAAAAAATATACGGACTTGAAAAATTAGATTTTGCCGATTTTAATTATGATCAAAATGTAGATTTGGCCAGTGTTAATTCAATTGAAGATTCATCAATTAATAAAGTTGAAACGATTATACAAATTGGAAATTCAGCTACAGAAAGTAACAATCATGCTGATGCATTATTTTTATTAAGTAAGTTTAAATCGAACGCGATTAAGTTGGTTTTGCCAATGGCTTATGGGAATGCAAAATACAGTTCATTTGTAAAAAAGTTCGGAGCTATTTTTTTTAAAAAAAAGATTGAATATGTTGAGAATTTTGTCCCAAGAGCCGATTACATTACTAAGTTAAAAGAAACAGATGTTTGTATTATGTTTCACAATAGACAACAAGCATTTGGAAATTGTATACCTCTTTTAATGCTTGGAAAGAAATTATTTTTGAAGAAAGAAAATTCACTTTTTGTGTTTTTTAAATCAATTGGAGTAACTGTTTTTGATGCAAATGAAATTGACACTATGAGTTTTGATGAATTCAGCAAACCCTTACTGGAGAATGAAATAAATCAAAATAAAAAAATACTTCAAGGGTTGTTTTCGGAAGAAAAAAGATTAAACTATTTAAGAGAAATATTAAATTAACGATATGAAATTAGCACCTATAGTTTTATTTACCTATAACAGACCTATTCATACTCAAAATGTTCTGGATTCATTAGCTCTTTGTGATGAAGCTAAAGACAGTATTTTATACATTTTTTGTGATGGTGCTAAAGAAAATACTGATGAAATAGGTTTAAACAAAATTCAAGAAGTTAGAAAAATTGTCAATTCTGAAAATAGATTCAAGCAAGTAATAGTTACAATACAAGAAAAAAATAAAGGTTTAGCAAATTCTATTATTGATGGAATTAATAAAGTAATATATGAACACAGTAAAGTTATTGTTCTAGAGGATGATTTAGTGTTTTCTCCTTACTTTTTGAATTATATGAATGATTCATTAAATCGTTATGAAAATGATAAACGAGTTGGCGAAATTGGCGGATGTAATTTCTTCGCAAATGGACCAAAATTTCCTAAAACTTTCTTTACAAATATGCCAGATACTTGGGGTTGGGCAACATGGAAAGATAGATGGCAACATTTTAATTCTGACGCGATTTTTCTATATAAAGAATTAGAAAAAAAGGATTTAATGTATAAGTTCAATGCTTACGGATCATATAATATGGAAGGAATGCTAAAAGATCAAATTTTTGGTAAAGTTGATTCTTGGGCAATTCGCTGGCAAGCCGTTATGGTTTTAAATAATTGGCTTTGCTTGTATTCCAATCCAGCTTTTTCTAATCATATTGATTCAGTTGATGCTACTCATGCTAAAATTAATGTAGTACCACCAATGGAACTTGATAAACCTTATTTTGAAACAGTAGATATTGTTGGACTTCCTGGAATAATTGCTGCAATGAAAAAAGGTTATTCTGGCGATGGCGATTATTTTGGAAACTATCATAAGAAGTTTATTAAAAGAAAAATTAAAAAGAATATTAAAAAAGTATTTTTGTTTTTGATTCCTTTTGGAATCGTAATGTTATTTAAAAAAGATAAAAACAAAAGTAAAAATCTTGATTAATGCTATATCTAACAACATTTTTTGATAAAAATTACCTTTCTCGCGGGTTGGTTTTGTACAATTCACTAAAAGAATTTACTTCTGATTTTGAGTTGTATATACTTTGTTTAGATGATTTTACTGAAGACTATTTTACTAAAAATAAAGCAAACTTTCAAGAGGTAAAAACATTACAATTGTCTGATATTGAAGAAGGCGATGTCGCTTTGGCATTTGCAAAATCCAATAGAAGTAAAATAGAATATTATTTTACTTTAAGTCCGTGTTTGCCGTTGTATTTGTTCAGAAAGTATAATCTACCACACATCTGTTCGCTAGATGCGGATATTTTATTTTTAAATTCACCAGAACCACTTTTCGATAAATTAAACGATTTTTCAATAGTAATTACACCACATAAATTTTCAAAAGAAATACTTCATTTAAGTCGTTACGGAACTTATAATGTTAGTTTTCAAATTTTTAAAAACAACGAAATTGGATTGTCTTGTTTGCAGAAATGGAAAGAAGAGTGCATTGAATTTTGTGGTGATGAATTCGATGAAGTAAATGATAGATTTGCAGACCAAAAGTATCTTGATAATTGGTTAGCTTTGTATCCGAACGAAGTTTATGTTTTGAAAGACAATGTTAGCGGTTTAGCACCTTGGAATCTGAATAATTACAAAATTGAAAAAAGAGAAAATCACTATTTTTCAAATAACGAACAAATGATTTTTTATCATTTTCATCATTTTAAAATATTCAATGAGAAATGGGCATCTAATGGTTTTGATGAATATAAAGCAAAACATCAAAAAGGAATTGATAATTTATATTTAGATTATTGGAATAAAATAGATACTTTTAATAATCAATTAGCAATTGTAAAAGAAGATTCAACCAGATATAAAACATCTGATAAATTGTTGCCAAAACTGCTTAAAGAAAAAGTAGTTTATAAAAGAAAAAATAATCAATTGGAACATAGGAGTTTTGCTTATATTCCAAAATTTATACTAAAGAAAATAATAAAAATGTATGCCTAAATTAATTCATATTAAGTCATTTCACGAATCTCGAGGTTCACTTACGGTTCTTGAAAAAAATATCCCTTTTGATATAAAAAGGGTTTTTTACATTTATAATGTAGATGATTCTGTACGTGGAAAACACAGGCATCACAAAACAATTCAAGCAGCAATTTGCATTCATGGTTCTTGCAAAATTGTAAATGATAATGGAACAGATATCGAAGAATTTACATTAGATCATCCGGAAAAATGCTTGTTTCTTTATCCAGAAGATTATCATTCCATGCATAGTTTTTCTAAAGATGCTGTCCTTTTAGTATTAGCATCTGAATATTATGACCCAAACGATTATATTTATGAGTCTTACAGATAAATAAGAATGGAAAACAAAATAATCATTCCTAAAAGCACAATCAATAGAAAGCTACCAAAAAATTTTGTAAATGAAGATATTAAATTATTTGAGTCAGCTTTGATATGTAACAATGTTGAGAGAAATATTATATTTTTAAAAAAATATTTTTTTTCTAAAAGATGTTCTTTTTAGTGTTAAAAAACTAAAATTTTATGATTCATATTGTTTTGTTTTAAAACGACCTTTTTTTAAATTGATTTCAAGTTTGAAATATATTTTTTCTAAGAGTGAAAAATTCGAAAATGCAATTTGGATAACAGATGATTGGAGCACTGAATATTTTCATTGGTTGACAGATGCATTAACAAGATACGTTTGGTGTGAAGAGTATTCAAAAAGTTCTATTGTTATTCTTCCAAGTAAGTTTGAAGAAAGAAGATATATTGTAGAATCATTAGATTTTTTGAATATTAATTATAAAATTTTAAATAAAAAGAAAGCCTTTATAACAAATTTAATTTTGCCTTCACATACAGCAAATACAGGTAATTACAACACACAAATCATTAATAAATTGAATGACAAGTTTACTAATTATTGTTCTAAAGGTACTAGAAGAATTTATGCTAGCCGACAAAAAGCTGACAAAAGAAAAATCAAAAACGAAGATGAATTAGTAGCATTTTTGATTAAATATGATTTTGATATTCATTTTTTTGAAGATTATTCATTTGAAAAACAGGTAAAACTACTAAATCAAACAGAAATTTTAATAGGTTTGCACGGTGCTGGATTGACAAATATGTTATTCATGCCTAAAGGAGGAAAAATAGTAGAATTAAGAAACCATAGCGATACTATTAATAATTGTTATTTTTCATTAGCATCTGAAATAGATCATGAATATTATTATTTAGAATGTTCGGGTGATTCAGAATATACTCATAATGTTAATGTAACAGTTGATATTAATAAATTTGAAAATATATTAAAAACGTTAAATAATTAGCTGGTGATTCCATACGAAAATCTAAATATTCTTAATAAAGAATTTGAACCACTTTTTCAAGAAAAATTCAAACAGTTTCTTGATAAAGGATGGTATGTTTTAGGTAATGAAGTAAAAGTATTTGAAGAGAGTTTTGCACAATATTGCGGAACAAAATACGCATTAGGAGTTGCCAATGGCTTGGATGCATTGATACTTGGGCTTCAAGTTTTTGATTTTCCAAAAAAATCAGAAGTTATTGTTCCTTCCAACACCTATATTGCTACAATTTTAGCAATTATTAATGCAGGTCATGTTCCTGTTTTGGTGGAACCAGATGTTGTAACTTATAATATCAATCCATATTTAATTGAAGCTAAAATAACTTCAAAAACCAAAGCAATAATGATTGTGCATTTGTATGGTCAAATTTGTCAAATGGATAAAATCATGGCAATTGCAGAAAAGTACCAATTAGAAGTTATTGAAGATTGTGCACAATCACACGGAGCAATTTTTAATGGAAAAAAAGCAGGAAGTTTTGGAAAGATTGGAGCTTTTAGTTTTTACCCAACCAAAAATTTAGGTGCTTTAGGCGATGCAGGTGCCATCACAACTTCTGATGAAGCTTTGTATGAAAAATTAAGAGCTTTGAGAAATTATGGTTCTGAAAAGAAATACTACAATAAATACATAGGTTTAAATTCAAGATTAGACGAATTACAAGCTGCATTTTTAAGTGTAAAATTGCCTTTTATGGATAAAATCACATCACATAAATTAAAGCTTGCGGAATTGTATGAAAACAGCTTGACGAACAAAATCATTAAGCCTATTTTTGCAAATGATTTGACGCATGTGTATCATATTTATAACATCAGAACCGATAGAAGAGACGAATTAAAAGCTTATTTGTTGGAGAACGGTGTTAATACCGAAGTGCATTATCCTGTTTCTCCTAATAAACAGGAAGGTTATCAAGAATATTTTGCAAATACAACATATGAAATTAGTGAAGAAATTCATAAAACAACATTAAGTTTGCCAATTTCGTATGCCACCAAAGAAGATGAAGTAAAAAAAGTAATCGAAAAGATTAATAGTTTTTTCGAACAAAATTAAATAGTAAATTAGCATCAGTTGCCATAATATTTGGACAATAGCATATTAAACTTAACTATATTTTTAGATGGTTAGAAAAAAATAATTGGATAATTTAAAAATCAATTTCATTTGGATCAAGTAAACTCTTACGATGTAGGAGGGTGAAAAAATAAAAATAAATTTTTAAAATAAATGACAAAAATATCAATAATCACAATCAATTATAACGATAAAAAAGGTTTAGAAAAAACAATAGAAAGTGTTGTTAATCAAACTTTTAAGGATTTTGAATTTGTAGTTATTGATGGAGGAAGTACAGATGGTGGAAAAGAAGTTTTAGAACAAAATTCAAGTAAAATTAATTATTGGATTTCTGAAAAAGATAGTGGAGTTTACAATGCACAAAACAAAGGAATAAAAGTCGCAACAGGACAATTTGTTATTTTTATGAATGCTGGCGATACATTTGTAGATAATGATGTATTATCAAATGTTTCTTTAGATTTAACAAATGAATTCGATATCTATTATGGAGATAATTTCAAAGTGAAAGCTGATGGTTCTAAACGATTAAAAACCTATCCCGAAAAATTATCTTTTTCTTTTTTTTACGGAAGTTGTATTAATCATCAATCAACATTTATCCGAAAAAAATTATTTGAAGATTATTTTTTATACAATGAAAATCTAAAAATTGTAGCCGATTGGGAGTTTTTTATTTATACCATTTGCAAAGAAAACCGTCCGTACAAATATCTTTCAAAGACTATTGCTAACTATGATTTTACCGGTATTTCGTCTTTAGATAAATATAAAAATAAAGTAATCGAAGAGCGTTTGAGTGTTATGCAAAAATATTTCCCTGCCTTTGTGGAAGATTATGTTCAAGTATCGCAATTGAATTCGAAGCGAGTGCAACAGGTTTTACATATTCAAAACCATCCTTTTGCTTGGAAGGTATTGAAAGTATTCATATGCATTATTTTAGTATTTATTCCAAAAATAAAAAAATGAAAAAAATACATGTTGGTTTTTTAATGTCTTATGATTATGGGTTGTTAAAGTTTTCTTTGCCACCCGTATATCAAGCTGCAGACCGAATTTTTTTAGCTCACGATAAAGATTTTAGAACCTGGAATGGCAAACATTTTAGTGTTGATCCAGATTTTTTTTCATGGTTAAAAGAATTTGATGTTGACCATAAAATTGAAATCTACGTTGATGATTTTTATTTACCTGAATTATCTACTATTGAAAACGATACCCGCGAAAGAACGATGCTTTCAGAAAAAATGGGAGTTGGAAATTGGTTAATTCAAGTGGATAGCGATGAATATTTTATCGATTTTGAAAAATTTGTATTAGACTTAAGAAAGTTTGATTATTATCTTGATAATCCTAAGAAAAACAAAATCCAAATCGCTGCTTTTTGGTTGATTATTTATAAATATACTAATGATGGTATTTTGTATGTTGACAAGCCTTTAAAAGCAATTTTTGCTACTAATTATCCAAATTATAAATACGCAAGAAGAACCAATGAAAGAGTGATTTATACCAATAATTTAATTTTGCATCAATCGGTTTCAAGATCGGAGGCCGACTTACGTTTTAAATTAGAAAACTGGGGGCATAACAAAGATGTTAATAAAGATTTCTTAAATAAATGGATTTCAGTTGATGAAAGCAATTATATGAATTATGAAAATTTCTATTACATCGAACCAGAGCGTTGGAAGAAGTTGGAGTATTTTCCAACCAAGAATATTTCAGAAATAAAAAATTATGCTCAAAATAAAAAATCATTACACTTAGCCAAATCAAAATTATTCTTTAGGAATTTTGGTCAATGGTTTAAATTTTTATTTAAAAAATAAGCAGTATGCGAACAATAAAGAAGTTTTTTAACCTACCCTTCTTTACCAAGAAAAAGTACATAATTAGTATTTGGTTTATTATTGCTATTGGATCTTCAATAAAGCAATATTTAACCAGAAACCCCGATAATTATAATAATTACTCGATTTATAAGAATGTTTTTTTTCATACAATACATAAAATGTCTTTGTATACAACCTATCCAAATGAGTATTTTGATCACAATCATTATGGACCAATTTTTAGTATCATCATTGCACCCTTTGCAATTTTTCCAGATTGGCTGGGGATGACTTTATGGAGTGCGTTTAATGCAACTGTGATTGTATACGCCATCAATAAATTACCCTTAAAATACGAACAAATTAACCTCATTCTTTGGATTGGAGCCCATGAATTTCTAACAACCATATTGAGTTTTCAGTTCAATCCAATCATGACTGCAATCATTATTTTATCTTATGTTTTTATTAAAGATAAAAAAGATTTTTGGGCGGCTATGCTAATAATGCTGGGTACCTTTGTAAAATTATACGGAATTGTTGGTTTGGCGTTCTTCTTCTTTTCTAAAGATAAAATAAAATTTATTGGGTCTTTAGTCTTTTGGGCAATTTTATTTTTTGTGTTGCCAATGTTGCTCTCTTCTCCTGAATACATTTTGAATACCTATATAGAATGGTATGAGCGATTAGTTTTGAAAAACATTGAAAATGCGTCCTTAACTTCTATGCAAGACATTTCTTTCATGGGTATGTTTAGAAGATTTTTACACAATCCCTATTTATCCAATCTTCCCTTTTTATTATTTGGATTGATATTATTTGCATTACCTTATTTGAAAATTAGTTCCTATAAAAAAGAAAAATTTCAATTATTGTTATTGTGCTCCGTATTGATTTTTACTGTAATATTCAGTTCAGGATCTGAATCGCCAACCTATATCATTGCCTTTTTAGGAGTTGCAATTTGGTTTGTTTTACAGGATAGACCAAGTTCGATTCGTGTTTTAATTTTATTTATATTTGCACTGATATTAACAAGTTTATCGCCTTCAGATATAATTCCAAAGTTTCTAAGAGAAAATTATATAATTCCATATGCACTGAAAGCCTTGCCGTGTGTATTGATTTGGTTTAGTATAATTTATGAAATGATTTTTTTCAAACAATCTGAATTAGAAGAAGTAAATATAATCCTTTAGTAGATGAAAAAAAAAGTCTCAATTATTATTCCTGCGTTTAATGAAGCGGAAAATATTAAACCAATTTTCGAAAGTATTCAAAAAGTGTTTGAATTACTAAATTATGAATGGGATATTGTTTTTGTTGATGATGGGAGTATTGATTCAACAATTGATACATTAATAGAATTATCAAATATTACTTCGAAAATAAAATTTATATCGCTATCAAGAAATTTTGGTAAAGACGCTGCAATTAAAGCTGGTTTAGATTTGGTAAAGGCAGACATTGTTATTACTATGGATGCTGATTTACAGCATCCGCCAACTTTAATTTCCGAGATGATAAATAAATGGGAGGAAGGTTACAAAGTAATTTACGCATACAGAAATGGTAATAATCCTCATGTGTCTTTTTTTAATAAATTCTTTTCAAAAATATTTTGGAAATTAATAAGTAAACTTTCAGGGCTTAAATTAGAGGAAGGGATTTCGGATTTTAGATTATTGGATAAAAATGTTGTAGAAGTTTTAAAATCTTTAGATGAATATGGATTGTTTTTAAGGGGAATGGTAAAATGGATAGGTTTCAAACAAATTGGAATTCAATATGTTCCAGAAGAAAGATTAAATGGAGAAACAACTTATTCTAAAAAAGCATTATTTAAATTAGCTGTATATGGAATCACATCATTTAGCACTAAGCCATTGTATTCAGCAATTTATCTAGGATTTATTTTTTCATCTTTTTCGTTGTTATATATTCCTTATGTTATCTTTTCAATATACTATGATTTTGAAGTAGCTGGATGGTCCTCAATTATTATGACAATTGTATTTTTTGGTGGATTACAAATGATAATGTTAGGTGTTATTGGAATATATATAGGAAAGATGTTTAACCAAACAAAAAATCGACCAAACTATATTATTCAAGCAGATAATATTTTAACAAAATGATAGTATTAAGTTTTGATATAGAGGAGTTTGATATGCCCTTTGAATATGAAAGAGAAATTGACTTTAATGATCAAATTTCAATTTCAATTCAGGGTACAAATTCTATATTGGACTTATTAATAAAGCACCAAGTTAAAGCCACTTTTTTTTCTACAGTAACTTTTGCAATTAATGCTCCAAAAGTTATGGAAAGAATTGTAAATGAAGGACATGAAGTTGCTTCTCATAGTTATTTCCATAGTGATTTTAAAGTCGAACATTTGTTAGAATCCAAATTAAAATTGGAAGAAGTAACAAGTCAGAAAATAATTGGTTATCGCATGCCAAGAATGTATCCGGTGGATGAAAAAGAAATTTATAAAGCAGGATATATTTATAATTCTTCTATCAATCCCACTTTTTTACCAGGAAGATATAATAATCTTGATAAACCTCGAACGTATTACAAGCAAGAGGGAGTGATTCAAATTCCTGCTTCTGTAAGTCCCGTTGTTCGATTTCCTTTGTTTTGGTTGTCATTTCATAATTTACCTTTGTTTTTATACAAATGGTTGTCCAAAATCACATTAAAGAAAGATAAATATTTAAATATTTATTTTCACCCATGGGAATTTACAGATATTACAGACAAAAATAGATTCAATTTTCCAAGATATGTTTCCAAAAATTCTGGTGAAAAAATGATTCAACGAATGGATGATTTTATTAATTCGATGAAGTCCCAAAACTATGTTTTTGGTACTTTTTCAGATTTATTAAAAACTATTAATCCTAACGATTAATAATTTATTAGTTTTAATATGCAAATAAACAGCGCCTTACAAAACATCCTCGATAATTTTGACAACTCTGGAAAGTTATTCATTGCAGGAAATAGAAATAGTATCAAATTATTTGAATATGAAGGTGCAACAATTAATGTAAAAGCATTCAAAGTTCCTAACTGGTTTAATAAAATAATATACAACTATTTTAGAGATTCAAAAGCCAAAAGATCATATAACTATGCCACTTTGCTTTTAGAAAGAGGAATTGGAACGCCAAAACCAATTGCGTATTATGAACAAAAGTATTTTTTATGCTTGGGTAAAAGTTATTACATCAGTCAGCATTTAGATTTCGATTTAATGTTTAGAGATTTAGTTGAAAACAATAACTACCCTGAGAAAGATATTATTTTGAAACAATTTATGGCTTTTTGTTATAAATTACATCAAAATGGAATTGAGTTTTTAGACCATTCCCCTGGAAATACTTTAATTAAAAAAGAAAGTGAAAACGAATATTCTTTTTACTTAGTTGATTTGAACAGAATGATATTTCATTGTGAAATGACTTTTGAACAACGAATGAAAAACCTATCTCGATTAACTCCTTATCAGGATATGATTCAAATTATGAGTAAAGAGTACGCTAATTTGTCAGGTGAAGAAGAAGATTTGGTTTTTGATACTTTATGGAAGTATACTTCGGAATTTCAATATAAATTTTATAGAAAAAAAAGAATTAAAAATAAACTGAGATTATTAAAATAGTTTATTTTGTCTTGATAATTTTTAAAAATTCAGTATATCGGGCATGGATGCTTAATGCATTAAGGTAGCAAATAATTATTCCTTTTTTACCATCAAATATGCCTAATCTTAAAAGATAACTGTGTAAGAACTTATAAATAGGTTTTATATAATAAAGCAATAAATTAGGTTTTGATCCCTTTAATAAAAGTTCTTTTGCTTTAAGTTCACCGTAATAAACCATTTTTTGCTTGTAGGAATTATAATCGGTATATGAGTGGTGTATCAACTTATGTTTTAGTTTTCCAACAGTTCCGTTAATGATTAATTTCTCATGGACCAATTTGGTGCTAACGTATTCGGCTTTATCTTTAAGGAATAATCGAATATTTTTATCGGTTTGCCATCCGCTGAAACGAAGGTGTTTCCCTTGAAACATGAATTTTCTATAAAAATAAAAAGCAGAATGATTAGTCTCGCTATTTACAGTTTCTAGAATTTCAATTTTTAATTTGTTTGAAACGCGTTCATCGGCATCAATAAATAAGATCCAATTAAAAGTGGCATGTTCTAGCGCTATATTTCTTTGAGAAGTGTAATTTTCAAATTTATTCTGAATTAACTTTACATTTGGGTACTTGTTAATTAATTCAACAGTTTTATCAGTACTGTAGGAGTCAACAATGATTAATTCGTCTACAAAATCTAAATTATTAATAACTTCTTCAATGTTTCTTTCTTCATTAAAAGTTATTATTAATCCAGTAATTTTGTTTTTTTGAGATTGACTTATCAAATTTGAAAATTGTTTTAAAAAACAAAAGTATAAATAATACTAACCATTTCGTTTACTTTTTCTTTTTTTTTAAAAATATTTTATTATAGTTTATATTTGTAAAAAATTAGCTGCAAATGAATATCAGTGCTTTGGTTATAACTTATAATGAAGAAAAAAATATTGGTAAATGCATCGATGCACTTTTTGAAGTTTGTGATGAAGTCATTGTTGTAGATTCAAATAGTAAAGATGAAACGGTTGCAATTGCTAAAGAAAAAGGAGCCAAAGTAATCATTCAATCTTTTTTAGGAGACGGGCCACAACGAATTCATGGTGTTCCTTTTTGTAAAAACGATTGGATTTTGAATTTGGATGCCGATGAGTATTTAGATACCGATTCCATTGAGTTTATAAAAAAGGCTTCTTTTTTTGATGCGCCTTACGATGCTTATAGTTTTCGGGTTAAGAATTTTCTACAAGATAAAGTAATTGATTTTGCAGGTTGGTACCCCGATTATAAGATTCGTTTTTTTAACAAAAAAACAGCTACACCCTCAGAAGATAAAGTGCATCAGAAAATTATTGCAACAAATGTAAAAAAGTTAAAAACACATATTTTACATTATGGTAGTCATTCTTTCTTTCAAATTATTGCAAAAAAGAATCAATATGCACAATGGAATGCCGAACAATTATACGATGCCGGAAAAAGAGTAAGCTGCTTTAAAGCGCCATTAAACGGATTAGTTTCTTTTATCCGTTGTTATTTCTTCAAAAAAGGAATTATTAATGGAATTGACGGATTAACAATTTCATTAACTCAGGGCTATTTTTCTTATACAAAATATGCTAATTTATATCAGATTCAAAAAGAAAGAAAAAATCTAAACTAAAGAATTATAGAGTTCTTGCCAGTTTTTTGCAATAGTTTCATCATTGAATTTTTGAACAAATTCAAATCCTTTTTCTTGCATTTCATTTCGTTTGGAAGGATTTTCCCATAGAAGGTTTATCGCCTCTTTTAATTCTTCACTATTTTCTGGATTAATGTAAATAGAATCACACCCTCCAGCTTCCGAGAAGCAACTTCCAGTCGAAGTAATCACCGGGGTTTTTGAGTAAAGCGCTTCAATAATAGGAATCCCGAATCCTTCAAAAATGGATGGATACACAAATAAAGTTGCTTTTTGATAAATAATGGCTAATTCTTCAAGTGATAAATCCTTTAAAAAAATCACTTGTTTTTCTAAATTATTTGCAACTATATAATACCAAACTTCATCGAAATAAGCTGTTTTTTTTCCAATTACTACTAGATTTTTATTGGAATTAGTAATTGATTTTAATACAGTTAGCAGATTTTTTCTCTTTTCAATAGTACCCACATTTAAAATGTAGTTCTCGGGTAAATAGTATTTAATTAAAGTATCGTTAATTTGGTCTTCAGAAAAAGTTTGTTTAAAAACGGCATTACATCCCTGATAGATCACTTTTATCTTATTCTCATTAATTTCTAAAAATGAAACAATATCATTTTTGGTTTGCTGACTAATAGCAACAACAACATCCGATTTTTTTGCAGCGTATTTAAATTTTAATAAATGTATTTTTCTATCAAAATAGGAATATAAGTTGGGGTATCTAACAAATATTAAATCATGAATGGTAACCACTTTTTTAATAGTATTAGGTAGTCCAAGAGGAATTTCTCCAGATAATCCATGATAAATAGCTAATTTTTGTTTTTTTATTTTATTTGAAACAAAGTACAATCGCCAAAGTGATTTTAATTTTTTTGACAAATAATTTTCAGGATTTACCTCAATAACCGACTTATTGAAATTGGTAAGCTTATAGTTGCTACTTTTTTTTGGATTGTAAAGTATATATTTATTTTCTGGTAAATATTCAGACAATACTTTTATAAGGCTTCTAGAATAATTTCCTAGCCCAGTGTTGTTATAAAAAAATCGTTTACCATCAAATCCTATTCGCATTATTATTTAATATTATAATTTATAAAATTAATTAATTTGTTTTTAAATAAATGAGGTTTGAACTTTGCATACGAAAGTGTTGTTTCTTCTTCATTAAAAGTGATTTTCTTAATTATTTCATAGTCATTAATATGAACCGAAACATTTGTGGTGCCGTTTTCAAACATGTTCCAATCTTCTTTAGGAACAGTTGGTGAAAACAGAGTAAAGGTTGGAACAGATAACGCTTTGGACATGTTGGTTGCCCCACCTTCGTTGCCAATCAAAGCTTGACAAAGTTTCGTCACCGCTAAAAATTCTCTTAGATCTTCTTTATAATAATCAATGAAAATTTTCTTTTTTGTATTTTCATTACATTGGTTATAAATTTCTAAAGCAATTTCTTTTTGATAGGGAAGGTAATTAAATAAAAATTGCACCTCTTTTTGATTGCAAATTTCATCTAATACTTCTGCTAAATAATCGGTTTTATAGGTTTTTAATTTATTGCTTCCTACGGCACTAATCATTATTATGGGCTTTGATAAATCAATTTTTGAATTTGCTAAATCTGTTTTAGCAGCTTCAATTTCCTTCTCTGTAATTACTATTTTTGGAGCTATTTCTTTGAATCTAATACCTAGTGGTTCTAATAATTGCATTCGATGCTCAATTGCTCTTGTGGCTGACGAAAATGATTTTTCAGTTCTATAAATAGTATCCGAATAAAGCAATTTTGCATAATTTTTGTAAAAGGTAATGGTCTTTTTTGCTTCCGAAAACCAACCAATCAATACGCTGTTTGGTTTACCATAGGCGTCAATTACCACATCATATTTTTCTTTCCGAATTGAAAATAAAAATTTAATAAATTCTATTTTACTTTTTCGTGCTTTATCATCCAAGATTATTAACTTGTCAATAAACGGATTGTTTTTTACAACATCAACCGCATTTTCATAGATTAGATAATGTAACTCAGATTCAGGAAATTTTTCTTTTAAAGCTTCAAAGATTATCGTACTAGTTAGTACATCACCAATTCGTTTTTTTTGTATTACAAGTACTTTCATAATTTTTAATTAAACCGCTACCCCATATTCTCTTAAAGCATTATTCAATGAAGTCTTTAAATCAGTTGATGGCTTTCGTTTTCCAATAATTAATGCACATGGAACTTGAAAATCTCCTGCAGCAAATTTCTTGGTATAACTTCCA
>Ga0114958_10001662_pt1 | contig 17239 bp, 18 predicted proteins | sample C_130208_EF_Meta_FD_89577 | JGI IMG/M metagenome (GOLD analysis project Ga0114958, IMG submission 89577) | Freshwater microbial communities from Lake Croche, Canada to study carbon cycling - C_130208_EF_MetaG | ecosystem: Environmental > Aquatic > Freshwater > Lake | place: Lake Croche, Canada...
AATGTCAGGCGCGCAATCTTTGCTACCGCGGTTGCCCGTTTGGCGCGTATTTCAGTTCCAACTCCGCCACGCTCCCCGCCGCCGCGGCGACCGGCAATCTCACGCTACGTCCGCACTCGGTCGTTGAATCCATCCTCTACGATGACGCCACCGGCCGAGCGAGCGGCGTGCGCGTGATCGACGCGGAGACCAAACAGAGCACCGAATTTTTTGCCCGCATCGTCTTCGTCAACGCCGCCTGTTTAAACACCAACCTCATTTTGCTTAATTCACGCTCCGCGCGTTTTCCCGCGGGCCTCGGCAACGATCACGGACTACTCGGGCATCACATCGCGTTTCACAATTACCGCGGTAGCCTCTGGGGTTCCATCGAGGGGTTTGAAGATTCTTATTATTCGGGACGCCGCCCGACCCAGCTCATGATGCCGAATTTCCGCAACGTGCGGAAACAAGAAACCGATTTTCAGCGTGGCTACATGGTATTTTTCGGCGCTGGACGCGCCGGCTGGCAGAGCGGCGCCAGCACGCCTGGCGTCGGCGCCGCCTTCAAAGAACGCATCACGCGCCCCGGCCCGTGGGGTATTTCTATGATGATGCAGGGAGAAACCGTGCCGCGGAAAGAAAATCACGTCCGCCTTTCCACCGCGCAAAAAGACGCCTGGGGCATTCCACAACTCGTCACCTCGATCGGCTACCACGATAACGACGAGCGTCTCCTCAAAGATTTTCTCGCTCGCGGCCAAGAGATGCTCGAAGCCGTTGGCGCGAAAAAAATCGTGACGCGCGATTCCAAACAAAACCCCGGCCTCGACATCCATGAGATGGGTGGCGTGCGCATGGGCCGCGACCCGAAGGCCTCGCTACTCAATCGCTGGAATCAGCTCCACGTCTGCGCAAATGTTTTCGTCACCGACGGCGCCTGCATGACCTCAACCGGCACGCAAAACCCCTCACTTACATTTATGGCGCTCACCGCTCGCGCCGCGCAGCACGCCGTGGCCGAGTTAAAGAAAGGCAATCTATGAACCGCCGCGAAGCCCTGCGCCACACCGCGCTCGTCGCCGGGGCCACCGCGGTTTGGGCCAGTTTACCCTCGCGCACATGGGCCGCGCTTGCCGCTCCAGCCGGCTGGGATGTCGCGGAAGAAACACTGCTCACGCTTATCGGCGATACGATCATTCCTGCGACGACCACCTCGCCTGGCGCGGGTGCGGTCGCGATCGGACGTTTTATCCTCACGCAAACCAACGATTGTTTTCCGACCGAAGCCCGGGCGACGTTGCGTCGCGGATTGAGCGACATCACCGCGTCGAGCCAACAACGTTTCGGAAAAAATTTTTCTGTGCTCGACCGCGCACAACGCGAGCGCGTGTTGACCGAGTACGAAGCCCAGTCCGTCGCCGCGCCGCATCCGTTGCGTCACATCAAAGAACTCACCGTACTCGGCTATTTTACCGCGGAAATCGGCGCGACGCAGGCCTTGCGCTACGATCCCATTCCGGGCGCGTTTCACGGTTCCGTGAAACTTGCGCCCGGTGAACGCAGTTGGGCGCTTTGAACTTCAGCTCGCGCCGCCCAAAAATGTGAGGTCGAGTGCGAGGGTGGTTTTTCGCCCGTTAGCTGCGGTAATCACGACAGCGGAGCCGTTGGAATGCGCGCTCACATCGGCGACGAGATCAAACCCGCGCGGAATCGAGGCGACGGCAAAAATATGCGGCACACGTAGCGGCTTTTTCGGCGAGAGTTTAACCGTTGTCGGATAACCAGCTCGGGAGAGCGCGTTCGGTTGCGCTGACTCTGCTTGGCCAAAATGAAAATACGAAGTCGTTTCCTCGAGCCCAAGTACGTGCCGGTGGCGTCCGTTCCACGGCGCATAGTGCCGGCCGCCGTTTGAGTGCCATAGAATCGTGTGGCGCAGGATCGCGGGATTTTTCAATTGAAGAAATACCCAACCCTCTTGGGGAAACGTCACCGCGCTCCAGCCAAGCGTGCGGCCCGGCGCACCCATGAGCATCACGAGATCTTCAAAGCCCGCGCGTGCCGGGTAACGCGTGAGGTCGGTTGTGCCGCCATTGGCCAAAGGTACGGCGGTGAGGTTTTTAAAACGCGCTCCGGTTTTTAGCGCGGAATATCCACCCAGTGCAGGATCCTCGAACGGCACGGGTGTCACTTGGCCCCATTCCCACCCGCCAGCCGAAATTCGCGCGGCTCCTTCGACTCCAGGCATCTGCAAACATGGATGCGTTCCCAGCGTCAGCGGACCGGTGAAACCACTCAGCGTATGTTCGATGTAGATAGCGTTATGGCCCGCCCGCAAACTCACGCGTTTATCAATTAAGCCACGGCGCACTTTGGTTTTGAGTTGAACGTGCAGCGCAGTCGCCTCGCGCGTCTGCGTAGCATCAATAAACTCCCAATCCCCATTGGCTGATTCGCCGTGCGGGGGGTGCTGTTCGCCACGCCACTTCGTGCCGTTGCCTCCGAAAGGCGCGCAGAAAAAATCCCCGCGCAAGGCACGCAACAGCGGGGGCGAACCCGCCGGTAGTTTTTCGTCGCGCCACGGCGCTACCGCGAAAGGTTGAACTTTAAGGCCGTTGCCCAAAGCAAAAGTTGCTGGTCCCAACATGCCGGCGCTGCGGGTGACAAAGGTTTCGACCGCGCCGTTTTTGAGACGCCAGCTGGGTTGACCGAGTTTGACGGAGAGGGGTGCTGCCATGGGGGAAATCACACGTAGGGGCTTAACACGAAGCAAGCATGAGACGTACGCCGTATGCTTGCTAGGAGCCCAAACCCTGCCAACGTCCCATGCGATGTCTCGTCCCATCCCACCAGATCCCGCTGTTCCGCAAGGCCTCATGCGCCGTCTCGGCGCTGCGGGTCCGTTCGCGATTCTGTTGTCGTTTTGGCCGCCGGTGGGGTCGTTATTTTTAATCGCGTCATTGACGCAACTCGGCCCGTGGCTGCGTTCACACGATGGGGTAGGGTTGCTGATTTATTTTTTAGTTATCGGATTTTTATTGGGCGTTTCCTTCGTGCCTACGTACGCGAGCGCTATCCTCGCGGGCTGGGCCTTTGGTTTCGGCAAAGGCTCGTTGATCGCCATTGTCACGATCACGGCATCTTCCTTGCTCGCTTACGCGGTGGCACGCTGGATCGCCCGCGATCGCGTCCTCGAAATCATTCGCGAACGACCCAAGTGGCATGCGATTTATCAGGCTTTGGTCGGTAAACATTTTGGCCGGACCCTTCAGGTGGTCACTTTGATGCGGCTGCCTCCGCTGTCGCCTTTTGCCTTAGCCAATTTCGCGCTCGCGGCAGCTCGCGTACCTCTCGGTACATACACGCTGGGCACGTTTTTAGGTATTCTGCCTCGCACCATTGCCACCACCTTTGCTGCTGCCCAAGTGGAGCAACTCGACCTTAATAATTTGGGTCAATCCTGGGTAAAGATGGTCGGCATTGCGCTCACCATCGCGGCTTGCATCGGTCTTGGTGCATTAGCCAACCGAGTATTGCGCGAGATGACATCCGCTAAGTAAAAGGCACCATTTGCGGTTCCGCTCCGTTTTTTGTGAAAGCTCTTTTTTACCCCGCTTTTGATCAGCTCGAAATTCGCGACGTGCCCATCCCGGAACCGGCGGCCGACGAAGTGCTATTACATGTCGCCGCTTGCGGACTATGCGGGAGCGAACTGGAGACATTTAAAAATCACAGCCCACGTCGTCAGCCGCCCTTGGTCATGGGTCACGAATTTTGTGGGACCATCGCCGCGGTCGGCCCGGGTGGCGATGCGGCGCTTGTCGGGCGCAAATGCGTCAGCAATTCGCTGATTCCCTGCGGCCGTTGTGTGCGGTGCGCGCGCGGGGACACGCATCTATGCGCGGATCGCCAGATTTTCGGGATGCACCGGGGCGGTGCGTTTGCCGAATACGTCCGGGTGCCGACTCGGGTGCTGATTCCGTGGCCAGAGGAACTAACCGCGCAAGCGGCTTCGCTGGCCGAGCCACTTGGCAACGGCGTGCACATCGTCAACCTCACGCGTCATTTACCCGTCCGCACCGCGCTCATCATCGGCGCCGGTCCGATCGGTCTCATGTGCCAGCAAGCGCTCCAAGCGATGCGGGGCGTGAGTACGATGGTCTGCGATCTTTCGATGGGCCGCCTTGCGGTGGCTCAAAAACTCGGGGCCACGCGCGTGGTCTCCTCAAGAAACGAAGACGTCGCCGCCGCCGCACTCGCGTGGACCGACGGCGAAGGGGTGGATTTGGTCGTCGACGCCGCCGGTTCGGCCGCAACCAAACGCCTCTCACTCGCCGCGCTCCGACCGGGCGGCGCGGCGGTCTGGATCGGCCTACACGCAAACACGATGGAGTTCGATTCCTACGGTGTCACCCTACCCGAAAAACAAATTTTTGGTACTTACGCTGCAAAAATTGAGGAACTGTCGGAAGCGCTCGAGCTCATGCGGAGCGGGCGCGTCGATGTGACTTCGTGGACTGAAATAGTACCACTCGACCAAGCGGTATCGGCGTTTCACCGAATGTTGGCTCCGGGCGATAGTGACCTTAAAGCCGTTTTTACCCCGTAAATTTTTACCCCAATGAAAATTGTCCTCACCGACCATGGCTTTCCTTCGATCGATCAAGAGCGAGCGCTCTTCGCCGCGGCCGGTCACGAGCTCGTCGTTGCTCAATGTAAGACGCCCGCAGAGCTGATTCCGCTCTGTCGCGATGCCGATGCGCTGCTCGTACAATGGGCGAGTATCAGCCGTGAACTCATCGCGACCCTGGACCGCTGCAAAGTCATCGTGCGCTATGGCATCGGCGTCGATAGCGTCGATCTGCAAGCCGCCGGTGAACGCGGTATCCCGGTCTGCAATGTCCCTGATTACTGCATCGACGAAGTCGCTGATCACACGCTTGCGCTTGCCCTCGCGCTCGCGCGCCAGATCCCACAAACCGACGCCGCACTTCGTGCGGGCACTTGGAAAATCATGCCCCCATCGCCCTTCGCGGCGTTTCGTGACCTGACGTTTGCCACCGCAGGCTTTGGCCGCATCGCGCGCGCGGTGTTGGCCCGGGCGAAAGTGTTCGGCTTCAAGCTCGCCGCTTACGATCCTTTCGTGGACGACGCCAGTTTCGCCGCCGCCGGGGTGCGGCGACTCGGCGCGGCTGAAGTACTCCGCGAAGCCGGCATTCTTTCGCTCCATCTCCCGTTGACCGACGAAACGAAACATTTTCTTAACCGTGACTCGCTCGCAACCATGCGTTCCGATGCGATCATCGTGAACACCGCTCGCGGAGCCTTGATCGACACCGTCGCGCTTGCCGCCGCCTTGACCGCGCGCACGGTGGGCGCCGCCGGCCTCGATGTTTACGAAACCGAGCCCTTGCCCGCCGACCATCCCTTGCGCGTCGCACCCAGCGTGTTACTCACCTCGCACACGGCGTGGTACAGCGCTGGGAGCGTGCCGGAGCTGCAGCGTAAAAGCGCCGAGGCGGTGCTTGCGGGTTTGCGCGGCGGCGCGCTCGCCAATGTGGTCAACGCCCGCTTCTTTCCTGTCACCCTTAGCACCCCATGAAATTCGTCGATCTGTCGCATCCGCTCATCCACGGGCAGGCTAATTTCCCGATGGACCCCAAGTTGAGTATCATGACGCACTGCACGACGCAGACGCTCAAATACGCCATGACCCACGTGAGTATGGCGACGCATCAAGGCACGCACCTCGATGCGATGTCGCACTTCGTCGATGGTGGAAAAACCATCGATCAGATGCCGCTCGATTGGTTTTACGGAGAGACCATATTGCTGCGTATCCCCAAAGCCCCGCGCGAGGAAATCACCGTCGCTGATTTTCAAAAAATCGAGCACCAGTTGCAGCCTGGTGTGAAGCTCATCTATGAGACGGGCTGGCATCGCCAGTTTGGGCAGGAAAATTACTTTAGTGATTTCCCGAGCCTCACGCAGGACGCGGCGCGTTATTTGGTGTCCCGTAAAATACGCTTACTCGGCATGGATACCCCCACACCGAGCCGTGACTGGTTTGAGGTTCACCATATCCTGCTCGCGGCTAATGCCGAGGTCGTCGTTGTGGAAGGTCTTACCAACCTCAGTCAATTGCCCGAGCGTTTCACCTTCGCGGGATTCCCGCTTAACTTCCACGGACGCGACGGTTCCCCGATTCGCGCCGTAGCCATTTTACCATGAGAGGCCTAAAAGGAAAAATTGCGCTCGTGACCGGCGGGCTCGGTGATCTCGGTTACGCGTCCATCGTGCGGCTTGTTGAAGAAGGCTGTCGCGTGGTTTCATTCGATCTTAAAGCCGACGATACAAAAAAACTATCCGCGCTCGGTGTTTTTCATCAAACGGTCAATATTAGCGATGAAGCCGCAGTGAAAGCCGCGTGTGCTACGATCTTGGAGAAAATTGGTCCCGTCACGATCCTCGTGAATTGCGCCGCTCGGTTTATTTTTCGTAGCGTCGATGCAACGCCTGCAGAGTGGAACGACATTCTCTCGGTTAATATTATCGGCACCTCTCTGGTTACTCAGAACATCCTGCCGCAGATGAAGGCGAACGGGGGCGGTAGCATAATTAACTTTTCATCGGTGAGCGGCTTCGTCGGTCAGGCGAATTTCTCGACGTACAATGCCACCAAGTTTGCGCTGCGCGGACTCACCAAGTGTTGGGCGCAGGATTTCGCGCCGCATCACATTCGTGTGAACACAATTTGCCCAGGCTACATTTATACGTCCGCCTTCACGGACTCCTGCCAGAAGCTTGGCTTGGATATCGCCGAGGAAGATCGACGCGCCTCAGCGATGCACTTGCTGGGCCGTCAAGGCCAGCCGGCCGAAGTCGGCGCGGCGGTCGCTTTTTTGGCGAGCGACGACGCTTCCTTTATGACAGGCAGCGATCTTGTCGTGGATGGCGGTTACCTCGCACGTTGAGCGCGGAGTAATCGCTTGTGCGACTTACCGATGACTGCGCGCGAGCTCGGCGGCGGTCGCCAGCTCGTAGCTGATTTTGCCTTCGGCAATCTCGCGTAAAGCGGTGTCTTCCGCGGAAAGCTTTTCTAGCGACTCGATCAGAGGACGGTTGCCACGCTTGAGTTGTTTCACGCGCAGGGAGACCACGTTAACCAGAATATTGGGATCTTCGATCACCTTGAGGGCGTTTTGGATGTAGTCGTCTCTCATGGTAGATTTGGGCTGGCCGCGAGCAGGTGTGGACCGCGTGCGAGGATCGCGGCGGCCCACCATGTTCTCGGCGAGTTGTTGGATCTTAAAAAACGCCAGAGCTAAACGCGACGTCCAAACCTGAGCGCAAGCCTCCGATCGGGCAACCCGTTCGCCCGCCACGTTCTTGAAGCGATTAAAAGGCGCGAGCCAACTCAACCCGAAGTGCTTAATTCACGCAGATCGGCGCGCGCAGTCGCGTAACTTGTCGCAAAAGCCGCGATGCGTTCATCGGGTGTGTGGCCGTGGACCTTGCACCATTCGCGGTAAAGCGCGGGCCACCAGTTTTCATGCCGGGTGAAGCCTTGTGCGCGGTAGGAATGCCAGTCGATGAGCACCTTCGACCAGCAGGCGTCCCCGTATTCGGTGGCTTTGCGTGGGTCCCCTATGACTTTGACGTACCAATCTCGCCCAATTCGCGCGTGCAGCACTTCGTCAGCCCAATCGTAATCCTGGATGAGTGCCGAAAATGCGTCGCCCGAGGCCACTCCGACTTCCCACTCGAAACGTTTACCCGTTTTCGGCATCAGACCTTGTTCGATAAAATAGAGCACTGCGTGACGCTCCAGCGGTGTAAGCTGGGTGTTAAGCGCGAGCGACCACGTGAAGTTAACGCGCACGAATTGGCGCCAATCGATCCCAGCGCGTACGAAACCCACTTCGCCCATCATGGCGTGACGCGCTTCGTCCCAAAGCTGCCGCGTCATGTCCACGGTGTAGTCCCAGGGCTTTCCGCGAGTTTCGGCGATGATGCTCGCCATCATCTCAGGCACATCGATTTCGCGCAGCCGCTTGTAATACATCATGAGTGTCTTCGGTTCCGGCGGAAAAGTTTCGTCGTAGAGAAACGCTTCTGCGTGCACGCCCATGTTATAGGAATCGGTGAAGCGCTCGTCGCGTCGCGGAGTGCCGTTGTAAACGTAAGGTTGCGCGGAGAAGTGGCGCTCGGGCGTGCTAGCGGCGGCGCTGGTTTCCTGCGGAGCGTGACCGTCGAGTGATCCAGCCAGGTTTAGCAAACGTTCGAGTTGTTTCGTCCACGGGGCGAGCGCGGCGCGGCGCTCGGGCGCGAGGAGCTTGGCGAGAGCTTGTTCACCGAAGGCGATCATCTCGCCGATCTCGATCAAGGCGAAGCGACAGAGGCGAAACGACGGATGATCGACGAGGCGGTTGGTTTCGCGTTGATGGCGTTCGAGTGCGTCGCGCAGCGCCGGCAGGGCGTGGTGGTAAATCCCGAGCATCAGCGCATCGGTTTCGGGTGCGGCGAGGATTTCATCGAAAAAAATATCGAGCGCAGGGTGGGGCACGGCGTCGAGGCCGAGCGGTGGCTCGCGCATTTCACCGACGCGCGCGCGCCAGGCGGAGGCGTGTTCGGCGCAGTAATGCGCATGCAGGCTGAACGCCATTTTTAGTTCGTAGATGGGCTCGGCGGTGAGGCGTTTGATGAAAATTTCGTGGAGCCGACGCAGGGCCCAGTGGTGGCGTTTGAGGCGGGCAACGCAGTCCTCGATGGAAAGACCGGGCTGCATCGCTTCGTCAAATGAGGCGACTCCGGCAAGGGGTGGCAGGTCGCGATACGAGCGGTAGGTTGTAGGGTCCATGGGGGAGGGAACGGCTTTAACGTATGCGTCCGGCGCGGGTTGTCGCGTCTGGAAAGCATTTTGGCCGAGTGTTTTTGTGGGCTTTTTTTGCCCACAAAAAAGCCCCAGTGGGTGAGGCCGAGGCGTAGTTTTTTCAGGAGAAAAACTGTTTGGTGACAATCTAGAGTGTTAGTGAACTGGGTTAGGCTGCGTCCCAAGCGGTCGAGCTTGCAGGTCACTACTTCGTGCACATCGCCGGAACGCACTCGTGCCAGCATGGACTCCAGTCCTGGGCGGCTCGTGGTTGCTGCCGACGTAGAGTCGCGGATGATCTGCGGTTCCGACCCACCACGCACTCGGCAATATTCTAGCACTTGGTGTTCTTGTGAAACCGTCTCCTACTCAGTGGTTGAGACCCTGATGTATACGATTATCGGATTTTTGTTGTTCATGGGAAGATGCTTTTAAGCACCACCCTTAACTTAGTCGCCGCCGCCGAATCTGCTAGCGGATCCAGAATAATGCCGGTTTCCAAAACCTTGTTATTCGTCGTACGGTTCAATTATCTGTTTAACGAATAATATCCGCTTGACGGATAAAATTGGATAGTCGATTTTTGTCTCGTGCTCAAAAGCTTCGCTGATCGCGACACCGAAAAATTGTGGCTGACAGGGCGCTCTCGACGCCTGCCAGGTGATATCTGGCAGCGAGCGCTCATCAAGTTACAGTTGATCGATGCCGCAGTTGAATTGGCTTTCCTCAAGTTGCCGCCAGGTAATCGCCTAGAGGCACTCAAGGGAGATCGGCGCGGACAACACTCGATTAGAATCAACGACCAATGGCGCATCTGCTTCCTTTGGTCCGGCACCGACGCCGAACAAGTCGAGATTGTAGATTACCATTAAGAACCAAGAGGCCATCCCTATGAATCAGACCGCTTCACGCATCCATCCCGGCATTATCCTTCGCACCGAGTTTTTTGAAGTGATGAGCATTACCCAGCTCGCTGCTTCCAAGGCCACTGGTATTCCCCAGAGCCGCTTGAGCGAAATTTTGGCGGGACGGCGGGCGATCAGCCCAGATACCGCTGCTCGTCTCGGGCGGTATTTTCGGGTTGATCCACGCAATTGGCTAAACCTCCAAGTAGCCTTTGATCTATGGAAGCTTGAGCAGGAGTCAGGTCGTCAGCTCAACCATGATGTAAAACCGCTCGTTGCCGCCTGACGAGGCGGAGTGTTTCACATGCCATTAAATTTTTGCACAGGGTAGAAACCCCGGATGGATTTGCGGAATATGGAACATAAGCGCTGATTTTTTTCTCCTCGGCGATCTGGGTTGGATGCGCAGGAAGACCTCGAGTGAATCCATGCGAACATTAGGAGTTACCGGCGCCTGCGTATCTGCATCGGTTTTCGTCGTCCTAATCAGGTTTTCATATCTGCTCTTCGCCGTTTCGCTGAAAAATCGTTTACCCGGGCAAATTCCGGTCAGCCCATACCCAGCTGTAATGTCATGGTTCGAGGCATGCACCTGTGCGATCCGGTCGTTGGGCCTCTGACCTATATGATCGGTAGCAAAAAGCGTCCTCCAGGGGAGGGCCTCATCAAAGTTACCAATAGTCAATTGGGAGGTGCGATCGATTTGCTGGGTGAAGTGGTTTACGGCGGTCGCCTCGAAGCTGACGGAGGAGCGATGCGATCATCATGACTCCAACAGTGTTCGTCGAAGACTAGGTTCACCTCTTCCTAGACCATAGCTCAATGTTGGAGTCTTTAGTAATACTGCCTGATATACCCGTAGGCCTTGTCGAAAAGCTCTTGGTCCGTGTGGAGTTTGTATTTCAGGAGGGTGCGGCGTATGGCCTGCTTCACCTCGCGCTCGCCTTGGGCCGTGGCTTGCCAGCCGTCGAAGCGCACTTGCTTCACGATGGCGTCGATATCTGCCACAACCCGTTCGACGATGACGTGAGTATTCTTGGTCTTCGCCTCGTTGAAGAGTTCCGTGAGCGCGGCAAGAGCTTGGTTCTGCTCTTCCTTCGGATCGTTCTGCTTCTCCGCTTCGACGGTGTCCTTGGCGACCTCGAGGATGGGTAGAGGGTAGAGAGTCGCAGCATCGAAAACTTCGTCGATCCAAGATATTGATTAAGACGGTAAAAGCGTAACCTTTCGGTCTTCGTAGTGTGAAGGAAAGGACGGTTTTAGCATTTTTGCTATTTGTATCTACTTTTCTTGACGCTTCGAGAAAAATTGTAACTATTGTCGCATGCTCAGTTCCATCCTTTCGCCAAAGCCCGACGTAATTTCTGGTCGTATTCAAGGCGTCATTGACCCCGACCGCATCACCGACCCCAAGAAAAAGTCCCTTGAGGCCAAGCCCATCGACTTTGCCCGCGCCACGTTCGTTTCCAACGACGTCCGCCGCCTGATCAAAACCCTCCACACTCGCCTCCACTCAACCGACGCCGAGGTTGGGAGCATCCTTTTCGAGGGGCCGAAAGGGCAGGGTAAGAGTCATCTCATCACGCTGGCCTACCATCTCGTTCAAAACAACTCCGAGCTAACCGCGTGGCTCGCCGAGCAAAAGCTCGAACTCACCATCCCGGCCAACGTCTTTGTCCTGCTCCGCAAGTTCACCGACTTCCCCTTCGACACCCTTTGGCAAGTAGTCGGTGACGCCATCGGGGCGAGCTTCACCGGCGCCCGTCCCCCAACCATTGACGCCTTCCGCGCCGCTCTCGCCGGTCGCAAGCTCGTCCTCCTCTTCGACGAACTCGAAAGCGGGATCCGCGCCATCGGCAGCGACAGCCAGCGCCAGGACAACATCAACTTCCTCCAAATGATTTCCGAGGAGTCCATGCGTGCCGACTCCAACGTCGTCCTCATCGCTTCCGTTTACGACGGTAACATCGAGCCCGGCCTCACCCTCAAGCGCGTCAAGCCCACCGAGATTCGTTTCACCGACACTCGCGACCGGCTCCACATCCTCTTTCACCGCCTCTTTGAGAAATCCCCACTCAGCCCCAACCCCGAAATCGACAACGTCGTCAAAAGCTACGCCAACACGTGGCAACGCTTCGGCATCCCCGCCAACTCCGACTACATCGAGCGCCTGCGCGAAAACTATCCCTTCTCGCCCGAGCTGATCGACGTCGTCACCCAACGCATCCCCCAGAGCCGAGGCGGCTTCCAGGGCACGCGCGGGGCGCTCGCCTTCCTCGCCGCCCTCGTCCGCTTGCGCGGCCCGCACACCAACTTGCTGACCCTCTCCGATGTCGTCCTCACCGACGCTGACATTCGCACTTGGCTCGCCGATCTTGAGCCGTCGCAAAACCTCATCTCCTGCGCCGACGCTAACCTCCGCGACCTCGCCAAACTCCCCCTCGCCGAGCGCATCGCCTCCTCGACCCTGATAGCCAGCCTCGCCCCGTCCCGCACTCTCGGCATTTCCGAGGATGAACTCGCCCGGCAAGTCCTCGACCCCGCCCTCGATTACAACCAGTTCAAGCAGACCCTCGACGGCTTCACCAAGTTCGCCTCCTTCTTCCATCGCCGCGACCAAAACGTCTATTTCGATACCCGCGAAAACGCCCACGCCAAGGTCGAGCTGCGCAGCCTCACCGTGCAGGATACCGAGGCCTGGGATCGCATCGCGCAGTGGTGGCGTGCCGATGTTTTTGGCGAGTCCGACGCCATCGTCCTTAGCGAGATCGACCTCGCCCGCGTCCGCCTCGACGGCTTCCACACCGACGGCCTCCGCTTCGTCATTTCCCCCCGCCCGCTCACTGCCCAAGACCGTCACACCCTCTACTTCGGGCTTAAGCGTCGCAACACCGTAGTTCTGCTCGAACCCCGCGCCGACAAGGAAAACCTCCGCACCAATAAAGACATCCTCGCCTGGGCCCGCAAAGCCATCGCCGCCGAGGCCCTCGCCACCGCCACCACGAGCGATGCCGACAAACTCCGCGAATTCTCCAAAATCGCCACCGACCAGAAAGTCGCCGTCACAGAGGCCATCAAAAAGGTGAACTACGCCTACGTGCAGATTCACCGCACCGGGGCCACTCCCGCCGAGGGCGAATACACCTTGGAGCCCGTCCAGCCCCTCACGAAGCAAACCGTCCTCACCCACCTCGCGCGTAATCTTTTCCCCGCCGCCTTCGTCGCCGAGCACATGCAGGGCCGCGCCGCCGACCTCCTTGGCCGCAAAGTCTCCGCCGCAGAGACGGAATACCGCAACACCCTCGGCTTCCCCGTCCTTGTTTATCCCACCACATACATCGAGGCGGTTCGCAGCCTCGTTCTCGATGGCGTCTTTAATCTCGCGCACTCCGCCGGCACTCAGCACGCCGGCGAAAATCCCTCCCTCCGTGAAGACGAGTTGATGGACGCCGCCTTTGCCGCGCCCTCCGCCCGACCCGCCGCCGCGCCGGTGGAAAAACCCGCGTCCTCCTCCGCCTCCGCTGGCGGCATCACCCCGTCGTCCACCTCCGCGCCCACCGGCGGCGGCGGCGCTCACGTCACACCCGCCGAGGCCTTCCCCTTCGCCAGCTCCGCGCAGACGCTCACCACCGGCTTTTGCGACTCTCGCCAAGCTCTCCGCCAAGAGGTCGCCGCCAAGCTCGACCAGGCCGACGGCCAGAGCGTCGTTCGCGTCCGCATCGGCATCGCCTACGAGAGCCGCACCGCCGATATGTCCACGCTCCCCTCGTTCCTTCGCGGCTCGCTCACCGGCACCGGCACATTCAACGGCGAGGTCACCTTCGAGTTCCCCGGCTCCTTCAACAAGGCCGCCGTCGAGGCTATGATGGAGCGCCTGCCCGACGTTTCCCCCGGCTCCGCCAAGGTCACGCTCACCCTCGGCTCCTAATCGTCACCATGTCCTCCCTCGTCGATTTCCCCTCCGCTCTGCTGCTCTCCGGCGGCTCGCGCGTGCCCGGTATCGACGATTGGCTCATGCACTCGGTTTGGTCGCCGGAGCGTTTCGCCACGCTACCCCGCGAGGAGTATCTCCGCCTTGGCGAGGCCTCCGTCTGCCAGGCCGAAGAGACGATTTCCACCGGTGCCGCCCGCGTCTGGGATGAGCTCGTCGCCGCCTCTGCCCATGCGCCCACGCCCCGCGCCTTCCTCGGTCTCGATTCGCCCGCCGTCTCTGCCCAGCCCATCGCCCGCGCCGTGATCGTCTTCGATGGCCTCTCGCTCCGCGAATTGCCGCTCCTCCTCGACCTCGCCGCCAAGACCGGTTTCCGCGTCGATGATTCCCGCCCCATCGTCACTTGCCTGCCCACCGAGACGGTGGACTTCGTTTCGCAACGAGTCGTCGGCCCCGATGCCGCCCACGGCACCGGCCCCAGCCAGCTGCCCGGCCTCGGCGCACTCACCTCGCGCGGCGTTCACGCCGCCTACCTCGATAGCCTCAACCCCCGCGTCGCCCTGCCCACCGGCAAATCCCTCCTCCTCTGGTCAACCTACCCGGATCGCCTCTTCAAAGACGACGAAGCCCGCTTCGATACCCAGCTCTTCCCCCAGTTCGCCGACTACGTTTCCACCCTTTGGAAATACACCGTGCAGGCCGTCCCGCCCGGCGTGCCCATTGTTATCACTAGCGACCACGGTTATATTTTCTTCGGCGGCACCGCCGAGAGTGCCCGCCCCTCGACCGCGCCCGAAAGCCTTAGCCAACAACGCAGCCGCGTCTTCTCACCCGACGAGGCTTTTCCTGCCCGCCACCCCGATCTTCAACTCTTTCCCGAGCGCCGCCTCGCCCTCCTGCGCGGCCGCCTCAAAACCCGCCCCAAAGGCGGCAGCAGTCGCAAACTCTACCAACACGGCGGCCTCTCCCTCATGGAGTCGCTCGTCCCTTGGGTTCTCCTTAACCGCAATTAACCTGTCCTCACCATGAGCAAAATCAAAGTCGGCACTCAGATCGAAGAAGAGATCTACCAGCAGCTCAAGTTGACCGCCGCCCGCGAGCGCCGCCCCGTCGGCGAACTCGTCCAGGACGCCGTCACGTTCTACCTGCGCCGCCAGCGCAAGTCCGGCCTCGCCCGCCTCCTAGAGCGCGGCCCGGCCTTCGCCGTGACCGACGAGCAGTTCAAAGAAAGCATGGAGTCCGATTTCTACGACCAGTGAGCCAAGACGGCGTAGACTCTATTCCGAAAACCCCCACCGCATGAATCTCGACGACCTTCGCAACGGCTCCCGCGTCCTCCTCGACGCCAATATCCTCATCTACGGCCACCGTCGGAGTTCACGGCAAGCCGCCAACCTGCTTTCCCGCTGCGCCTCCGGTGCGCTGGAGGGCACTATCACCACCACCATCCTCGCCGAGTTTAGCCACCGGCGCATGATTCAAGAGGCGCAGTCTCGCGGCCTCGTCGGCTCCAATCCAGCCCGCGCCCTCGGGGACAATCGCAGCCTCCTCCGCTCTCTTTCCGATTACGCCGACGAAGTCCGCGACCTCCTTGGCGGCGGCCTCTTCGTCGAACCCGTCCTGCCCGAGGATTTTCACCTCGCCCTGGAGTTTCAGCAAAAGTTCACCCTGCTCACCAACGATTCGCTCAACCTCGCCGTCGCCCGCCGCCTCGGTCTCAGCGAACTCGCCACCGCCGATAAGGGCTTCGATTCCGCCCAGGGCTTCATCGTCTATAAACCCACCGACATCGTCATCTCGTAAGCCACTTTCAAACAGCTCCGAAATTACCCTCATCTAAAAAAACATGCGCATTTCAGCCCTAACAATTCGAAATCTGAGGTCCATTGAGGAACTGACTCTCGATTTACCAAACGGTCTAACAACTATTGTTGGAGCCAATAGTTCCGGAAAATCTAATATTCTTCGGGCATTTGAGTTATTTTTTACCGGACGTATTGATCGACGGTTTTTTATGGCGTCACTCGATATGCCATCTTGGATTATTAAAGCAAAAGCGCCGGCCGCACGCACGTCCATCCAGATCGAGTTTGATTTAACAGATCGGAGTTCAAGCCGACCCTGGAAGGAGGTCGAAAAACTTTTCAAATCCAAGACGTGGCCTGTTCCGTCAGAGAAAAAGATAACCATTATCCGATATTTTTCTCGCGGTAGCGCCTCTGGGTATCAGTGCATCATCCCGACCAAGGGAACACGCCAATCTGAGTGTAAGGAATTAAGCGAACTTGCTGAGTTGCTCATCCGCAGGGTTGAATACCGTTACGTTCCCTCGCTGAAGGATCTGCAATCGGAGTCATTCCGCCAAGTCAGTGAAGAATTGAAGGCCCGACTTCTCAGTGTATGGGCAGGGGCCGACCGCAAAGAGGTGTCAGAAAAGCGCGAGGCCTTTCAGAAAATTCGAGGAGAAATCGAAGCACTGATTCAAGGCGCGGCCAAGGGTCTCAGTGCTTCATTGAAAGACCACTTCCCAGAGGTTTCAGCACTAAAGTTGGCGATGGCATCGACGGAGTTGGAGGACATGATCGGAAATCTGGATATTTTCGCCGACGACGGGCATGAAACATTGATGCGCCAAAAGGGTTCAGGAATTCAAGGGGCTTCGATTATACACATGTTGCGTATTTTGAGGGAAACGGCACCACGCGGCGCTAACTCGAAGCAGTTGTTTTTATGGAATATCGAAGAGCCGGAAACATTTCTTCACCCCTCCGCCCAGCGCCGCTTGGCCAAAATGCTTAAAAATCAGTCCTCGAATACTCAAATTTTAACAACAACTCATTCGCCACTCTTTGTTGTTCGCGACCATCCTCACTCAAATATCCTTATCCATCGCAGCGTCCGGGACGGTCACCACTGTTCAGGTCTTGTCAAGTTACCAAAGGAGGACCCTTTACGCCCCGTCAGAGAGTCTCTGGGAACCTCTCTTGCTGATAGCCTTTCGTTACACGAAGTGGTTGTGATCGTAGAGGGTGTAAGCGATGTAACCATTTTTTCTGAGGCATATCGCCGGTTGTGCGACAAAAAGGTTCTCTCGTTTGATCGCGAGCATGTCGCATTTATATCCGGTCATGGTTCAAGTCAGCAGGCGACAGCTTTCACGATTCTTCGGTCTTGGTCACCCTTGAGCAAGATAGGCGCAATTTTTGACTATGATAAGGCTGGTCGAGATGACGGAGCAAAACGATTAAAGGGAGCTGTCCTAAACCGAGACTATTTCTTCCTGCCACATGCGGCGGGGGATGTAGTTCTGGAAGACTTGTATTCAGTGCCCATAAAAAATGCTGCCGAAAAAAGTAACACTATTGTGCAGCGGATCATCACAGAAAATCGCCCCGATGGAACCGAACTTTCGAAATCCGTTGAGTGGAACAAAGACCAACTTGCTCAGTATTTTGTTTCTAAAGCATCCGATGCTGATTGGCAGCTAATCGAGGGTTTCGTAAAGAATGTAGTGGAGACCGTCGCATTATGAAACGCGCCATCGAGGAGTCT
>Ga0114958_10001663_pt1 | contig 17233 bp, 14 predicted proteins | sample C_130208_EF_Meta_FD_89577 | JGI IMG/M metagenome (GOLD analysis project Ga0114958, IMG submission 89577) | Freshwater microbial communities from Lake Croche, Canada to study carbon cycling - C_130208_EF_MetaG | ecosystem: Environmental > Aquatic > Freshwater > Lake | place: Lake Croche, Canada...
AATTAACTTTTCTTTCTTTACTGTCTGTATTCATTACACACATAATTGTTTGCTCCTGGTCATATCTAAAATAAACATACAACCCATCTTCCGGCAAATACTGCATCATCTTCCCGGTTTTTAAAGCACTGGCACTTTTTCGATACGTGCCTAATAGTTGAGTGTAATGTAAAAATTCTTTCTCTTGCTCATTTAATCCCTCCTCTGTAAATGCATTTTTTTGATCCCCTTTCCAACCTCCAGGAAAATCAAGCCTTACCCAACCATCTGGATTGGAAATGCCTTTCATCAAAATTTCAGAACCGTAATACATTTGTGGAATTCCCCTACAGGTCATTAACCAGGCGTAAGCCATTTTTGTTTTTTGAATACTTTCACCCAATGAAGAATGAATTCGAGTCATATCATGATTGTCTAAGAATATTACATTATTACTTGGCTCTTTGTACAAATAGTCATTGCTTAGCGTAGTATATAATTTTATTACGCCTTCTCCCCAAGTATTTTTTTCGTTTAAAGCAGGTAAGATTCCAGAAAATAATAAATGGAAATCAGAAGTGGAATGTAAGTTACTTTTGAAAGGTATTGCTAAATTATTTTTTACAAAGTAGGCTTGAGAAGCAACCCCATCTACCCAACATTCCCCAAAGGAAAATATTTTAGGGTATTCATTCATCAATGCTTGATTTAAACGGTTCATTACTTCGACATTGCAATACTTATAGGTGTCAATTCTAAAGGCGTCAATCCCAAATGTTTCGACTGACCAAATTGCATTTTGCGTTAAATATTTTTCTACATAAACATTTTCTTGATTCACATCTGGCATTTCAGTAGTAAACCAACCATTGATCATTTTTTCAACATCCGCTTTAGCATGATGCGGATCAAATATAGCCTGCTCTCTGTAATGCGTTTGCGTATAAGAGGGCCACTGATGAATCCAATCTTTTGCAGGAGCATCTTGCACTAGGAAATGGAATCGACCAAAATGATTGTAGACAATGTCTTGAATTAATTTCATCCCTCTTTGATGCAAACTGTCGCTTAATATTAGATACGCCTGCGCTCCTCCGAATCGTTGCTCAATGACATAGTTGTTGGTAGCAGCATAACCATGTTCTGTTCTATTAGGCATATCATTTTCAATAACAGGTGTCATCCACAAAGTATTGACCCCTAATTTTTGGAAATAGTCTAAATGATTGGTTACCCCTTTTAAATCACCCCCATGTCTTAAAAAAATGGAATCTCTATTTAATGATTGGTCTTTTAACCCCAGCACTTGATCGTTGGTGGTGTCGCCGTTACTGAATCGGTCAGGCATTAAAAAATAGATTAAATCTGCAGAATTAATTCCTTGTGCAAAGGATGTTCCTCTCCCTTTCCTTCTTGGCAAAAGATTCCATGAAGCATTAATTTTATTTCCATTGGATTCAATGATAAAATTGACTTTACCAACTTTGGTATAGTTTGCTATAGAAACATCCGCCGCTAAATAATGGTCATTTTCAAAATGATGTATCCCTGTGATAGTCAATCCTGGATAATTGGTTTTAATTGTCGCATTTAAAAAATGAGTGTTTGTGGTTCTAAATAAAATTTGCACTTTATTTAATTTCATTTCTACAAACCAATTGGAAGGATACGTTTCAATACTTTGACTGGACAACTGATTCATGAAAGCAGTCATTAACAACATGCCTATAAAGGTACTTCTTACTAAAAATTTAATTAACATCATGTATTTATTTTTTCTCTTCTTTAATAATGATTGCGCAAATTACACCGGCTAATAATAAAAAAAAACCACCTATTTGTACTGCCATCAATCTGTCGTTGTGTAAATAAGTGGACATGATTTTTCCAAAAAAGAGGGAGGCTATAATTTCCGGAAGTACAATGAAGAAATTAAAAATGCCCATATAAATTCCCATCTTATGTTCAGGTATAAATCCAGCTAACATAGAGTAGGGCATCGACAAAATAGAAGCCCATGCAATTCCTACTAATCCCATACTGATATATAATAAATTAGGTTGGTGCACATAGTATACCGAAATCAATCCCAAGCCGCCAATGAGTAAACAAGCTACATGTGTCATTTTTTTTCCAATTTTTACAACTAAAAAGGGCAGTGTAAAGGAAAAACCAAAGGTCACTAGATTTAAAATAGCAGAGGTGGTATTGGCATGTTCCAATCCCATTGTATAGGTATCGCTACTGGTAATAGGATCTCCATGAAATAATTGACTAGCTACCCCCGTACTATAATAAAACCACATTAAAAACAATCCAGGCCAAGTAATAAAGTTAACCAAGGCCAATCTTTTCATTTGTATGGGCATGTTGACTATTGAGTGCCCAATTTCTTGAAGAATTCCCTTCTTAACTTCATTGGTTTCTGAGGACAAGTTTTGAGAAGGAGGGTATTCTTTACTTCTAAAAACGGTATATAAAACGGAGAGTAAAAAAACAGCACCCCCTATATAAAAACTCAGTAAAATATTTTGAGGTATAGATCCATTTGTTTTTGCTCTAGATACATGAAACCAATTCACTAAAACTTGAGGTAAATAACCTGCTATGAAGGAGGCCAATCCAATAAACATACTTTGCATGGCAAACCCTAAAGAACGTTGTTTGTCGTCTAGGTTATCCGCAACAAAAGCTCTAAAAGGTTCCATAGTCACATTGATACTCGAATCTAAAATCCACAACACCCCTGCTGCCATCCAAATACTTCCTGCATTGGGCATAACAAATAATAAGGCAGAACTTAAAATAGCACCAATTAAAAAAAAGGGTCTTCTTCTTCCTAATTTCGGATGCCAAGTACGGTCACTAAGGTAACCTACAATTGGTTGCACCAATAAACCGGTCATTGGAGCAGCTAACCACAAACCAGGAATTTGTTCTGGCGTGGCGCCTAGAAATTCATAAATAGCACTCATATTTCCCATTTGCAAACTCCATCCAAATTGAATGCCAAAAAATCCAAAACACATATTCCAAATTTGCCAAAAACTTAACTTGACTTTGGCTCCAGTATAGGCTGTATTCATTTTTTTAAATTTTAAAATTAGATAATAAACCCATTAGGTATAATAGCCCCTTTTTTAATAACAATGATCCCATCCTTAATCGTATATAAAGGATGATCCATTTTTTCAAGATTTATCCCGCCTTTAATTTGAACATCATATCCTATTGAACAATTTTTATCAACAATTTCATTTTCGATAATACAACGTTCTCCTTTCCCCAATATAGTTTCTCCTTTAGCATTTTTTTTATTTATTTGTTCCATTGTTTCATAATAATCACAACCCATGATGTAGCTATTTTTGATGACGGTGCCTTTACCAATTCTGGAACGAATACCTATTACTGCATTAGCCACTTCTTTAGCTAAAATAATGGATCCTTCCGCTACGATGGCTTTATTAATAATGGTACCACTTATTTTAGCGGGTGGTAACATTCGAGATCTCGTATAAACGGTTTGGGTACTATCAAATAAATTGAACAAAGGAAAATCTTCCGTTAAAGCAATATTGGCTTCAAAGAAAGAATATATATTTCCAATATCTGTCCAGTATCCCTGATATTGATAGCTTAACACTTTGTATTGTGCTATTGAATCTGGAATAATTTCTTTTCCAAAATCAGTCGCATTCGAGTGTACTTCATTTAAAAGTTGATATAAAATTTCTTTATTAAATACATAAATTCCCATCGAAGCCAAATAATTTTTTCCTTGGTCTTTCATCTCTTTTCCGGTATCACTTACCCAGTCTTTTAAGATTTCTTTCTTTGGCTTTTCAACAAAAGAGGTAATTACCTGCTCCTTGTTTGCTTTCAGTATTCCAAATTCTGGTGCTTCTCTATCTCCAACAGGTATGGTTGCAATGGTTAATGCTGCCCCACTTTTTATATGCGCATCAATCATTTTACTGAAATCCATTTGATACAGTTGATCCCCACTTAAAATGAGCACATACTCAAAATCCATTTTTGCCAAATGCCTTAATGACTGTCTTACTGCATCTGCCGTACCCTGAAACCATCCTGGATTATCTGGCGTTTGTTCTGCTGCTAAAATATCAACGAAACCAGAACTAAATGCACTAAAATGATAAGTGTTCTTAATATGTTGATTCAAAGAAGCTGAATTAAATTGTGTTAAAACAAATATTCTATTCAAATTACTATTAATGCAATTACTAATAGGGATATCCACTAATCTATATTTACCTGCTATTGGAACAGCAGGTTTTGATCGACTTGCTGTTAATGGATATAACCTAGATCCAGCGCCTCCACCTAAAATAATTGAAACGGTCTCTTTTGCATGAACTGCCATAAACTTATCATTAAATTTATAAAATTGATTTGTATTCTTCTAAATAAACTTCCACAACTGACTCCCAACTATGGTCTATTCTCATTGCATGTTGTATCATTTGATTCATTTGACTTTTATCTTGGTACACAGCGATAGCTCGTTCAATTGAATAAACAATATCCTGCTCGTTTGGTTGTAAAAATTTTATCCCAAATCCATTGGGGTCACCCATATCAACAACGGTATCATGCAACCCACCCGTATCTCTAACCATTGGAATAGTTCCATAGCGCAATGCATACAATTGATTTAATCCGCAAGGTTCTACCCTACTTGGCATTAACAAAAAATCGGCGCTTGCATAAGCCTCATGTCCAATTTTTTCATCATACCCTATGAATGTATTATAGTTACCGGGATACAATTGCACCAAATAATTTAGTGCAGATTCTATTGCTGTATCCCCTGCACCAATCATTAAAAAATTAGCCCCACAATTAGTTTTGTCCAAGGCGTGTTGTATTGCACCAGGTAATAGGTCTGCCGTTTTTTCATACACCAACCTTCCTATAAATACAACTAATGGCTTAGTTGGATCTAAATTATATTTTGCACACAATTCATTTTTATTTTTTTTCTTTCCAGCCAACACATTTGTGGTATCATAATGATTTGAAATCATTGGATCGGTTGTTGGATTCCAAACTTCCGTATCAATTCCATTTAAGATACCCACGCATTTGTTTTGTTCATTTTCAAATAAAGTTTCTAAGCCATTTGATTGCCATTTAAGTTGTTGCAGGTAGCTATGACTTACGGTCGTAACTTTATCGGCACATTTAACCCCAGTAGCCAAGGAATTGATGCTATTGTTCCAATCAAGTAACCCTTTTTTCGAAGTATCCCATCTAGGAATGAGCAAACTCTTCTCCCAACCCATAGAACCTTGATATTGCGCATTGTGAATACTTAGCATTGTTTTTACAAATTGTAACTTTTGGTAATCAAAGCAATGCTTCATCATAAAAGGAATCAATCCAGCTTGATGATCATGGCAATGTACAATTGTTGGTAAAAGATTCCAATTGGACAACCAATTGACCACAGCCACTTGAAAACCAATAAAACGTTCTATATCATCTGGATAACCATAAATTTTAGGCCTATCAAACAAAGCAGGGATATCTACTAAATATAAATGAAAGCCTAATTTAGGTTTGCTTTCTTTAAGAATAGTGAATTCAAAAAACCAATCCCCTAAATTGGTATTCCCTTTATAATGAACCTCCCATTTATTTTGTTGAAAATAAGGGGTTAGGTATTTTGGCATCACCACCATTGCCTCTGCCCCAGTTTTGGTTTGGTATTTGGGCAAAGCACCTACCACATCCCCCAACCCACCTGATTTTGCCATAGGATAACATTCCGCACTTACATGTACAATTACCATGGAACTATTATTTTGTTTCAAATTACTTCATTGTCTTTAAAACACCTTCTTTTTGAGCACTTAATTATCATCTAATGTAGATAGATTATTACCTATTTTATACATTGAATTGTAATTTTAAGTATTTTAGAGATTCTAATTAATTAAATACATTTCAAATAAACTAATAAATGTTATGAGTGAATCCAAACAACCTACCAATACAGGCGCTTTAAGTACTCTAGTACTTGTATTTTTCTTTTGGGGCTTTATAGCTGCCTCAAATAGTATTTTTATTCCATTTTGTAAGTCACATTTTCATTTAAGTCAATTTGAATCTCAATTAATTGGATCTGCATTTTATGGTGCCTATTTTATTGGTTCATTGATTTTATTTTTATGTTCCAATGTAATTGGGTACGATATTCTAAATAAAATCGGATATAAAAAAGGGATCATTTATGGATTAATGATTTCAGTGGTAGGGGCCTTATTAATTATTCCTGCCGCCAATGCTAATTCATTTCCAGCTATTTTAGCAGCCTTTTTTGTAGTGGCACTTGGTTTTTCTTTACAACAAACCGCTGCCCAACCATTTGCTATACTATTAGGTGATCCAGCTACTGGTTCGCATCGTTTAAATTTAGGCGGAAGTTTGAATAGTATTGGTACCACAATAGGCCCTTTGATAGTAAGCTTTTTCTTATTTGGAAGCCCAGATAGTAAAAATAGTGTTGTAACCGTTACCAATATCAATGTACTATATTTAATCGTTGCAGCGGTATTTGCTGCTGTTGCTTTATTTTTTACTTTTTCCAAGAAATTACCTGCTGGAAAAAATGATGAAAAATTTGAAACAGCCAATAAAGCAGCTGGTTCTCTTTTAATAATGACCCTTTTAATTGGAGCCATCATAGTGGTAGGACAACTTACCAATGTGCCAAAATTAAACTTACTAATAATGACTTTAGTTTCGGTAATTGTAGTTTTATTTTATTCTAATAAAAGTGCAATAAAAAATGAGGCCGGCTGGGGCGCTATGAAATATCAACAATTAATTTATGGTATGCTTGCAATTTTTATTTATGTAGGCGTTGAAGTTACCATTGATAATAATTTTGGTGCGTTATTAAAAACACCTGGGTACATTACTGAACTTGGATTGGATGAAAGTAAAATTTCAAAATACATTTCATTGTATTGGGGTAGCTTAATGATTGGTCGTTGGACAGGCGCTGTAAGTGTATTTAACTTAAAGGGGAATATGAAAAAGTTAATGATGGTGGTGGTTCCATTTATTGCTTTTGCAATAGTATTAGGGGTAAGTAAAATATACGGGAATGATGTTTCTGATTTATATGGTTACGCCATTTGGATTATCATTGCATTGGCCGTATTTTTTTATGGTCAAGAAAAGCCAGTTAAAACTTTAGTGGGTGTCTCCGTATTTGCAGGTATTGCCATGTTAATTGGAGTTTTCACCACTGGTATCACTTCGGTGTATGCATTTATAGCAGGTGGTTTAGCTTGTTCTGTAATGTGGCCTTGTATTTTTTCTTTGGGCTTGGGTGGATTAGGTAAATATACCAGCCAAGGTTCCGCATTTTTAATTATGATGATATTAGGAGGCGCCATTATCCCTCCTTTACAAGGTGCACTTGGAGATAATGTAAATATCGGAATGCATCAATCTTATCTATTAGCAGCGGTTTGTTTTGGCATTGTTGCGCTGATTACTTTAAAATTAAAAAGTGTATTAAAAAAACAAGGACTTGACTTTGATGCACAAGTAAATAGTAGTCATTAATTTTCTAAATAATAATAAATTATTAAAATGGATTCTTTTGTAGTGGGTGTTGATATAGGAGGCACAGGAACTAAGTTTGGAATTGTTGATCATCTTGGAAATGTATTATTTTCTAGTGAAATGTCAACAAAAAAACATTTACAAGTTCACGACTTCATTGACGAATTAGATGAAAAGCTAAATGAACTTATCGATAAAGTAGGTGGAGTAGGCCGTATTAAAGGAATTGGCGTAGGTGCCCCTAATGGAAATATTTATACAGGAACCATTGAGTATGCGCCCAATCTTCCTTGGAAAGGCATTATCCCTTTGGCTAAAATGCTTCAAGATAAAACTAAATTACCTGTAAAATTAACCAATGATGCCAATGCAGCTGCGGTAGGTGAAATGAAATATGGCGCAGCACAAGGGATGAAAGATTTTATCATGATTACATTAGGTACGGGGGTAGGAAGTGGTATTGTAGCCAATGGACAAATAATATATGGACACGATGGATTTGCAGGCGAATTAGGTCATACTATCATTATACCTGAGGGAAGATTACATACAGGCACTGGCAAAAGAGGTTCCTTAGAAAGTTATGCTTCTGCAACTGGTGTCACTCTGACTGCAATTGAAATTCTAGAACAATCCGATCGACCTAGTTTATTGAGAGCAATTGACCCCAATGAATTAAATTCTAAAATTGTATTTGAAGCAGCTACAAAGGGGGATGAAATTGCTAAGGAAGTTTTTGATTATACTGGAAAAATTCTGGGAATGGCTTTGGCCAATTTTGTTATGTTTTCCAGTCCTGAAGCGATTATACTTTTTGGTGGGTTAACTAAAGCCGGAGATTTAATTTTAAAACCCGCCCGTGAGCATTTAGAAAATAACGTGATAGAAATATTTGAAAATAAAGTTAAAATTTTAATTAGTCATCTAAAAGAATCGGATGCAGCTATTTTGGGAGCAAGTGCGCTTATGTGGTAGTAATTAAAGTGGAAGTAATTAAATAGATTCCTCCAACCACTTATTTCTACCCCAACCTGCAATGACATGCTTTTCAGAATGATAGGAAGATCTAACCAATGGGCCACTTTCTACATAGTCAAAACCCAATTCATACCCTATTTGTCTTAATTCAGAAAATTCATCTGGATGAACAAAACGTTGAACTGCTAAATGCTTTTTTGTAGGTTGTAAATATTGACCTAGCGTCAGCACATCACATCCTACCCCTACTAATTCTTTCATAGTTTGAATGACTTCCTCTTTTTCTTCCCCTATTCCTAACATGATGCCCGTTTTTGTGCGCATCCCTCCTTTTTTTAATGTTTCCAATACTTGTAAACTTCTTCTGTATTTAGCTTGCACTCGAACTTTTTGAGTAATCCTTTCAACAGTTTCCATATTATGACTCACTACTTCAGGAGCTGCATCAATAATTCTTTGTATTTGATTGTCAATACCTCTAAAATCAGGAATTAATGTTTCTAATGTGGTCTCTGGTGTCAAAGCTTTAATAGCCTTAATGGTGTTAAACCAAATTATGGAGCCGCCGTCTGCCAATTCATCTCTATCCACACTCGTTAAAACAGCATGCTTTACTTTCATCAAGAAAATTGCCTCTGCAACTCTTTGTGGTTCATCCCATTCCACTGCTTTTGGCCGTCCCGTTGCTACTGCACAAAATTGACAACTTCGAGTACAAATATTTCCAAGGATCATAAACGTAGCCGTACCTTCCCCCCAACACTCTCCCATATTAGGACAATTACCACTTTCACAAATGGTGTTTAACTTATGGGTATCTACAAGTCCACGTACCTGTTTATACGTTTCGCCAATGGGTAATTTTACCCTTAACCAATCTGGCTTTTTAATCCTAGTATCCGCCCCAGAAGAAACAACTGGTAATGTTTGCATAATTATCTTGTGAAATCAGCCACAAAAATACAAGACTTGAACTTAAAATAAACCCTTTCTTCGTAAATTTACCAAAATCACAAATTATACAATGCTCCAACAAAGCTTATGTAATTTCACCTCTTTAATTATGCTACTTTAAAATTTAATCTATGACCGCTAATGTAACTTATGAATCTAATTTAAGGACTACCTGCTTGCACTTACAAAGTGGATCTGCCATTGAAACGGATGCGCCTACTGACAATAAAGGGAAAGGAGAAAGGTTCTCTCCCACCGACTTAATAGCAACTGGTCTTGGCGCTTGTATGATTACAACCATGGGCATAAAAGCAGAAAGTATGCAAATAACTTTAGATGGAGCCAAAGTAGAAATAACAAAAGTGATGGTGGCAGATCCTAGAAGAATTGGTAAAATAATTGCTCATGTTACCATGCCAGCAGGCTTAAATGCAGATGAAAAAACAAAAGAAATATTAGAAAGGGTAGCAAGAACCTGTCCTGTCGAAAGAAGCTTACATCCGGAGCTTGAATTAGCTATTTCTTTTCAATGGCTTTAACCTATTAATATTACTCGATATAAATTATTTAAAGCAACTAGCTAATACCTAGTTGCTTTATTTTTTGCATTAATTTGCTAACAGGCAGGCCCATTACATTATAAAAGTCGCCTTCTATACTTTTAATACCCACTACCCCAATCCATTCTTGTATGGCATAACCTCCAGCTTTATCGTAGGGCTTGTATTTTTCTACATAAAACTCGATTTGTTCTTGGGTCAAAGTATGAAATTCCACCTGAGTGGTTTCACTAAAAGAAATTTCCTTGTCTTCATACAACATAACGACTCCAGTAATTACTTGATGAATTCTTCCCGATAATTTATTTAACGACGCATAGGCATCGTTTTTATCAATTGGTTTTCCAATGACTTGATCATCTAGTACAACTATGGTATCGGCTGCGATAATGCAATTTTTTTGCATGACATTAAGTGCTGTATTAATTTTCTGCTTAACTGCGATGGCTTTTTTTTGTGCAATAAAAACTGGAACTTGATCAATAGGCAAGTTAGCTGGATAATCCTCATCCGCCTCGGAAATAATAATTTCAAAGGGCAATTCAGCCCATTCTAATAAAGTTTTACGTCTAGGAGACTGGGAGGCAAGAATGAATTTACGCATGATCTACTTAAAATAAAAAATAGAAAAATAGGATGGATAATATACCAAATAACATGGCCACTTTTACCCAATTGCTTAACTCTTTAAAATGTTTACTTGTATACGCTTGAGGTAATTTATACAGCACGATAAATAAAGGAGTTACAATAAAAATAATGCAATACACCGCACTAAACCACCAGCCATAGGGAATCACGCCCAACTGTATAATTAATAAGACAGAAATGACTACAATTAACCAAACAGATAAGTATACTTTTGTTGGTTTTAAACCCCATTTAATCGGCAAAGTAACCCAACCAAATTTTTCATCTCCTTCCCTGTCCTCTATATCTTTTAGCGCTTCCCTAATCAAACTTAGTATAAATGCAAAAGCACTATACAATAAAGTAAGTTTTGCAAATTTTAAATTTTCCCTATCGCTAATATTCGGATGAACTACTTCTTGAATGGTTAATTTAGAAAAGTAAACCACTGCAATAGACCAAGCTGTTAATGCCGAAATAATTACATTTCCTATTAAGAATTTTTTTTTGAAATTGGTTGTATAAAACCACAATAACATTATGGCAAATAAATTAGCTAAATGAATGTGCCAATAAGATTTGAATGGGAATACTAAGAGGGAAATATAAATAGCAAAACTGTTCAATATTAAATGCCAAAAAAGTACCCACCTTCTATTTATAAAGGCCCCCACCACCACTTTTTTGGGCTTATTAATCTGATCCATATTTACATCAAAATAATCATTGATCATATACCCTGCAGCAGCAATCAAAATATTGGATAACAGCATCACATAGAAGCGAAATTCAATCGCTTCAACAGCTAATGGATACAAAGGCTTGTAAATACAAAAATGAAACAACCCTTCTGCCAATAAAATAAATAGCAAATTAGGCCAACGGATCAATCTTAAAAAATGAATCAAAATTTTCAAAATAATATTTTTAAAAAATTATTTAGATTGAATTTGATCCGTTAAATCCCAATGATCATTTAATTTTAATGTCTTTTCAATTACTTCTCTAGCACACCCTTCCCCCCCTTTTGAAATAGCTATATAAGCTGAAATTGCTTTTATGTCCATAGCAGCATCATTAGGACAAGCTGCTAAACCTACTGCTTTCATGGCATCGTAATCGGGCATATCATCGCCCATATACATCATGTCCTCCAAAGGAACTTTATTTAAAATTGACAACTCCTTTAACAAGGTTAGTTTGTTAACCACTTTCATGAATACCTCCTTAACGCCTAATTTTTGAAGTCGATCTTTTACTTCTTCGGAATGACCACCAGAAATAATCCAAACATGGTATCCTTTCTTAATGGCCAATTGCAAAGCATAACCATCTTTAATATTCATAGACCTTGCCATGATTCCATTAGGCATAATTAATAATTTGCCGTTGGTTAAAACACCATCGACATCAAATACAAAACATTTAATTTTTTTAAAAGTTGCTAGCAATGGGCTCTATTTTAGACTATAAAAGTAAGCCTATTTTTGATTATCTCTCCACTCATATACCCAGGCACTTTGAATCATTTCCAAATGACCTTCGTTGGATTCTTCTTTTTTGCCCTCAAAATGTGGTAAGGTTAAAATCCATTCTAACAAATCGGTAAACCGAACACGGTATATTTTAGATTCTGAAAAATCATCCCCGAATTTTTCATATAATTTTTGGGCGATGTCTTCATGGTCGTTCCAATGGATAGGCGGTTCAAACTGGCTCATACTTTTTATAATTATTTATTCTCCTAAAAATTGGGTTTGATCAGGCAATAGTACTTCAATTTCTCCCGAACCGGCAAGCAATTCACATTGACAACCTAATCTTGATTCTATTCTTGGGCGAACGGCACGATCGATAAAATCTTCTTCTTTATCTGATAATTCTTGCAAAAAATCAGCCCCCTTTTTAATATATAAATGACAGGTACTACATGCACATACTCCTCCGCAATTGTGATGTAATTCTATACCCGCATCCAATATTACTTCTAATAAACTATGATCTGGTTTAATATCATTAATAATGACTGACTCCAATCCTTTTTGTTCAAAATTTATTTTTAATGAATACATAGCCCTTGATAAGATTTTCGCAAAAATAACTTTTATTCATTCAATGATTACTATTTTTCATTGTCGAAATACAAAAAAAATACTACTCCCGCTCGGCTAGGCTTATCTTTGCATTATAATAAAGGTGTTATGACCAATCAAGGATTCTCTGAAAGGATTTATTTACAATATTTAAGAACAAAATTTAAGACATTGGGCATGTTGGCGCCTTCCCGCGCAGGCAAATTGGCATTTCAACTTTTTTGCACCCCTTACCCTAAATTTAAAAAAAGAAAGGCTCCGGCTGTTTTTAATCAAGCTAAAAATATCCAAATAAAAGTAATTGGGAATGGCATACAGCAACACGGCAGTTACTCTATAAATGGCTTTGAATGGATTCCAATGAAAAGCAATGGTAAAACTACACTCATCGTGCACGGTTATGCAAGTTGTGCTTATAAATTTGAACAGTATATAGCTCCCCTTTTAAATAGAGGATGTCGGGTACTTTGTTTTGATGCACCAGGACATGGACTGAGCCAAGGGAAATACATTAATTTAATAAATTACCAACAAGCGATTGAAAAAATCATTAAAGAACATGGCCCAATAGATTTTTTTATAGGGCATTCTTTAGGCGCCATAACCCTTTCCTTGATTGCAGAAAATATAGAAAAACCTTTGGAACATAAATTTGTGCTCATCGCTCCTGCGACTAAAACAACCAGTACTTTTAATCGATATTTTAAGCTGATGCATTTTAAAGAAGTAGTGATAAATGCCTTTTTAGCGGAATTACAAAAATATACCCATCATCCAATAACCTACTTTGAAGCGGACCGAGCCTTACAAAAATATACTGGCCCATTGCTTTGGGTACATGATCAAGAGGATAAAGTGTGCCCATATAAAGATTTAAAAGATTTTCAAAACACGGCGCCAGAGAATATTAAATTCTTGATAACCAAAGGATTAGGGCATAACAAAGTATATAAAACACCAGAAATTATTGAAAAAATAATGTCTTTTTTAGACTCCTAATCCCATCTAATTTTTATTTTTTAGTCGAATGCTATAATATTGCATCACGAGAAAAGAAATGGCCGCCCCAAAAAAGGGATTGCCCTTTTTTCATAATTACTTGATATTCAATTTCAAAAATACCCCGTAGGAGCGGTAGCCCTCTATGTCAAAGAACTTATTAATTGTGGAGTCGCCTGCAAAGGCAAAAACGATCGAGAAGATTTTAGGAGAAGAATTTGAAGTGCGCAGTTGCTACGGTCATATTCGCGACTTAGAAAAAGCTGACATGGGCATTGATTTAAAAAACAAATTTGCTCCCCGATATGCAGTGCCTAGTGAAAAGGAAAAAGTAGTCAAAGAATTAAAATCTATGACGAAGAAGGCAAAAGAAGTATGGTTGGCATCGGATGAGGACCGGGAAGGAGAAAGTATTAGTTGGCATTTAGCAGAAGTATTGGGTTTGGATCCTAAAAAAACCAAGCGTATCGTGTTTCATGAAATTACTGCTCCTGCAATTAAAAAAGCGGTAGCACATCCACGTTTCATTAATATGGATTTGGTGGATGCGCAACAAGCAAGAAGAATTTTAGATAGAATTGTTGGTTTTGAACTAAGTCCTGTTTTGTGGCGTAAAATAGGAATGCAAAAAAGCTTAAGCGCAGGTCGTGTTCAAAGTGTTGCGGTTCGATTAATTGCTGAAAGAGAAAGAGAAATCAATCAATTTTTACCAGAAAGTGTTTTTAAAGTGGCTGCTTTATTTAGTGCACCAGATATCAATAAGAAAAAAGTTAAGTTTAAAGCGGATGGCCCTCAAAAATTAACTACGGCCGGTGCTGCTGAAAAATTTTTAAATGAATGTAAGGGTGCAAAGTACACGGTAAAAGACATTGCTGTAAAAGACGGAAAACGCACGCCATCAGCACCTTTCACCACTTCTACCCTACAACAAGAAGCTTCTAGAAAATTAGGTTACAGTGTTAGTAAAACCATGTTATTAGCTCAAAAATTATATGAGAGTGGTAAAATCACTTACATGAGAACAGATAGTATTAGTTTAAGTGAAACTGCTGTAGATGCCATTAAATCTGAGATTAATTCAAGCTTTGGAGAAAAATATTATCAACCTAGAAAGTTTAAGAATAAAAATGAAAGTGCACAAGAAGCGCATGAAGCCATTAGACCTTCCTACATGAACGAAAGCAAAGTAGACGATCCTGATTTAAATAGATTGTATGAATTAATTTGGAAGAGAACCATTGCTTCTCAAATGAGTGATGCACAATTTGAAAAAACAACTGCCAAAATTGAAATTTCTACCAATAAAGAAACCTTAACTGCGAGTGGTGAAGTAATGAAATTTGATGGTTTCTTAAAAGTGTATTTAGAAAGTAAGGATGACGATGATTTAGACGAAGACCATTTAGAAGATGGAGATGAAAGTTTATTGCCTCCCCTGTCAAAGGGTCAAGTATTAGATTTTACATCTATGACTGGATTGGAAAGATTTAGTCGCCCTAGTTCTAGATATACAGAAGCTTCTTTGGTGAAAAAATTAGAAGAACTGGGTATTGGAAGACCTTCTACTTATGCCCCAACTATTTCGACGATCATGAAACGAAATTATGTTGAGAAAAAAGAAAAAGAAGGTATTAAAAGAGTTTATCAAATATTAACCTTAAACAATAAGGACGAAATTAAACAAGAATCGGCATCTGAAATTACTGGTGCGGAAAAAAACAAATTATCACCAACAGATTTAGGTTTAGTGGTAACTGATTTTTTAAAATTACACTTCTCAAAAGTAATGGATTTTAATTTTACTGCTAAAATTGAAGGTGAGTTTGATGAAATTGCTGCTGGAAAACTAAAATGGAGCGATATGTTGGCTTCTTTTTATGAACCATTTCATGTGACTATTGAACATACCCTTGAAACGGCAGAAAGGGCCAAAGGAGAGCGAGAATTAGGCTTTGACGCCCTTACAGGAAAGAAAGTAATTGCGCGCATGGGAAGATATGGGCCGATGGTTCAAATTGGACATCAAGATGAAGAAGAAAAGCCAAAATTTGCTAAATTAAAGGCTTCTCAAAGTATTGAAACCATCAGTTTTGAAGAAGCAATGGAACTATTTAAGTTGCCTAGAATCGTTGGACAATTCGAAGAAGAAGAAGTAGCTGTCAATATTGGCCGTTTTGGACCCTATGCTGCCCATGCTAAGAAGTTTTACTCCTTGAATAAGGAAATGGACCCTTATACGGTTACCCTAGAGGAATTGACTCCTATGATAGCAGAGAAAAGAAAGGCCAAAGATGAAAGAACCATTAAAGTATTTGAAAAAGAGAAAATCCAATTATTACGAGGCCCTTATGGTCCTTACATAAAACAAGGTCTACGTAATTATAAACTAAATAAAGAACAACAAGAAAAGGTAGAGAACTTAACCATTGAGGAAGTAAATGCAATTATTGTAGAATTAAAAGCCAACCCTCCTCGTAAAATGGCCAGAAAAAAGAAAGCTTCTTAATGAATTGATTAAAAAGTGTAGGTATCTTTCAAATAAAAAGTTCCCCTCGATGAATCCAGGGGAATTTTTATAATTAAGTATTCTTTTATTTTATTGCAAAGCCGGTTTGCTCATTAATTTAAGGTATTGAACATGTGCTTTAATGGCACTTATTACAGTTGGATATTCAATATATTTTAATTTAAAATCGGCACAAGTTTGTTTCACAATTTTAGAAATAGCTGGATAATGTACATGTGAAATTTTAGGGAATAAGTGATGTTCAATTTGAAAATTCAATCCCCCAACCAACCAACTAACTAATTTACTTTTGGTAGCGAAATTGGCAGTTGTTTGAATTTGATGGGTAGCAAATTCGTCTGGCATTTTATTTTCAGGTTGAATTGGAAGAGGAAATGCAGTGTCTGTAACGGTATGTGCTAATTGAAATACAATACTTAAAACAAATCCAGCGCAACATCCGATTACTAAAAAGCCAACCAACCAACTAACCCAACCAACCATATAAATAGGCAAAACGATAAATACAATGGCATGGTATAACTTAACAGCCCAAAATTCAATATGATCCCCGATACGCATGTCTTTAATTTCGACTGATCCTATTTTACCAGAGAAATACTTTTTATAATCAGCAAAAAAGATCCAGAAAATATACAATAACATATACAAGCCCCAAAAATAGATATGTTGAAAACGATGTAATAGATAATGTTTTTGAGTAGGTGCCATGCGCATTAAAACGCCTACCTCTATATCGTCGTCCACTCCATCAATGTTCGTAAAAGTATGGTGCAAAGTAACATGTTTCATTGCCCACATAAAACGACTAGCTCCTAGCACACTTATCGAAGAAGATGCTAATTTATTTAACCAGTGATACTTACTAAAACTACCATGGCTTCCATCGTGCATTACATTAAATCCGA
>Ga0114958_10001664_pt1 | contig 17232 bp, 15 predicted proteins | sample C_130208_EF_Meta_FD_89577 | JGI IMG/M metagenome (GOLD analysis project Ga0114958, IMG submission 89577) | Freshwater microbial communities from Lake Croche, Canada to study carbon cycling - C_130208_EF_MetaG | ecosystem: Environmental > Aquatic > Freshwater > Lake | place: Lake Croche, Canada...
ACAGGCCGCGCCGCGCGAGGCAATGTCGGCGGTTAAGGCTCTTAAAACGCAACGGCCGATACGCCTTTCTTGCACGCTAAGCGCCGACAGTCGCCTGAGCGTTCACTGTGGCTCGGTTTTGCTGCTTTTAACAACTGCATCCCAGCGTTTGATCTCGCTGGCGAGGTAAGCGCCATATTGTTCGGGTGTCGAACCTAACACTTGTGCGCCTTGAGACAGTAACTTCTCTTTTATCTCGGGGTTCATAATGACCGTCATCAACTCAGTATTCAGGCGTTTGATGATGGCTTCAGGCGTTTTTGCCGGTGCCATGATGGCTTGCCAGGCGCCAAGCTCAAAGCCTTTGAGTCCGCTTTCATCAAGCGTTGGGACATTAGGCAGGGCGGGCGAACGTTCTAGTGTCGAGACGGCGAGGGGGCGAATACGCCCTTCTTTGGCGTAAGCCAAACCAACTGAAATCGGTTGCATATCAAATTGAACTTCACCGCCTACTAAGCCAATGATCGCTGGGCCACTGCCCTTGTACGGTACATGATTCGCGACTAACCCTAACTGCTCTAACACTAAAAAAGGCGCGAGGTGGGTGATGTTGCCAACCCCTGCCGAGCCATACGCGAGCGAATCAGGCTTGGCTTTAAGCAGTGCGACGAACTCTTTGAAATTTGTGACAGGCACCGCGCTGTTCACATTGAGCAGCATCGGGACGACTGTGGTGAGAATCACCGGCGCCAAATCTTTTTGCACATCAAAGCTTAAGTTTTTATACAGAGCGGGGCTTAACGCTACTGACGAACTGTTATAGATCAAGGTGTAGCCATCGGGCTTTGACCGCACCACGTATTCAGACGCGATATTGCCGTTGGCACCTGCTTTGTTTTCAATGATGACAGTCGCTTTCATTTGTTCGGCTAATTTTTGCCCAACGATGCGCGCGATGATGTCAGAGGCGCCACCGGGTGGAAACGGCACCACTAGCTTGATGGGTTGCGTTGGGTAGCCATCGATCACCTGCGCCTGAAGATTTGAGGCGCTGACAGCCGACCAGGCGAGAAGACTAAGTGCAATAACTTTTAAGGTGGACATATCACAAGGCCTTGTTATGGTTGTTCAAGCGGCGCGCTGTTGCCCGAGCGTTGGTCGTCTGAGAGATTTTTGAATATTATGGAGGTTAGCTCACTGGACAGCAAGTGAGGCACACAAAAGGATAAGGGATGGACTATCAACTCAAAGGAAAAATCGCTTTGGTCACGGGCGGTTCAAAAGGAATCGGCTTTGCGATTGCGAAGGCGCTAGCCGCTGAGGGCTGTTCGTTAAGACTTGTGGCGCGCGATTTGGCTTCTTTGCAAGAGGCGCGCCGCAACATTCAGGCCGAACACCAAGTTGAGGTCTTGGTTGAATCAGTCAATTTATCAGAGCCAGGCGCGGCTGAAGAGTTAGCCGCTGCGTATCCTGAGACTGAGATTTTGATTAACTCTGCGGGTGCGATCGGGCGCGGTGGCTTGCTCGCGATTGACCCCGTTGATTTTCGCGACGGCTTTGAAGGCAAGGTGATGTCAACCATTATGCTGAGTCGTGCTCTGTATCCGCACATGATTGCGCGCCAGGCAGGCGTGATGATCAACATCATCGGGATCGCAGGCGAACGTCTCAATGCCAACTCAATTGGCACGTCTGTTGCCAACGCTGCACTGATCGCCTTTACCAAAGCATTTGGTTCAGAAACAGTCAATCACGGTGTGCGTGTGGTTGGAATCAACCCGGGGTTAATTCATACTCCGCGCACCGAAAGCCTGCTGCACCCCCGTAACGATACCGATCGTCAGGCTTACGCCAAAGTCATGGCCAACTTGCCTTATGGTCGGATGGGGACTCCTGAAGAGGTTGCAAATCTTGCTGTCTTTTTTGCCTCAGATGCCATGGCGAAATACATTAGCGGCGATGTGATTTCTGTTGATGCGGGGACACGGTTCAGGCAGTGATACAAAGCAGCACCTGAGATCAACGCACGATGGGTGGCTGTGCGTTGACTCGGGTTGCGCTCGAGTTATTCAGGTTGAATCCCAATAGTTTTTACAAGGTCGCCCCAAACTTTATCTTCTTTGATTAAGAACTGGGCAAACTGTTCTGGCGTGTCATTACTGCCTTGCGCGCCAATCTCAGCAATGCGTTTCACCATCTCGGGTGACGCCATGACTTTCATGACTTCAGTGTGCAAGCGCGTGACGATGTCTTTAGGTGTGCCGGCAGGTAAAAACAAGGCATACCATTCATAGAGCTCAAAGCCCGGAAAACCTGATTCGGCAATGGTCGGTACATCTTTGAGTGCTGGAGGGCGCACAGCGCCAGTTGTGGCCAAGGGGCGCAACTTGCCATTGTTGACGTGCGGGATCGTTGAGGTGGGGCTATTGATCAACATCTGTATATGACCCGCAAGCAAGTCGGCTAAGGCTGGGCCGCCACCCTTATAGGGGATCTCGACAATATTGACACCCGCGAGTTTGATGAGATATTGCATCGATAGTTGACCCGACGTTAAGCCACCGGGTGTGCCGTACGACAGTGTGCCAGGCTTGGCTTTCGCAAGTGCAATCAGCTCTTGCACGGTGTTGGCAGGAACAGTCGGATTCACGGTTAAGAGCCCAGGCATTAGTGCAAGCATGGCCAAAGGAATGAAATCCTTTTTCGAGTCGTAGGGCAAACTTTTAGCAATATACGGATTGATCGCATGCGCACTGATGAACAAACCGATGGTGTTGCCGTCTGGCGCAGAGCGTGCAACTTCTTGTGTGGCGATAATACTGTTGGCGCCTGGTTTGTTGACCACGACGACGGGTACCCCCAGTGCGGCCGAAAGAGGTGGAGCAATCGCACGGCCCATGACATCAGAGGTGCCGCCCGGTGCAAAGGTGACAACGATACGAATGGGTTTACTTGGCCATGGATCAGCGCTGGCAGCTAGACCAGGAAGCATTGCCGCAATTGCAATCAGGCAGAAGGACGTTATTTTTTTCAATGTGTTCACCTTTATTCCTTACCCAGTAGGGGAAGAAGAATCTCGAGTCATGTAAGTGCTTTTCGTCAGAAAGTAGGCCTTAAAACGGCGTCTTAATCAATGGGGATACGCGCAGTGAGAGCAGGCGTCAAGAAGGTTCATGCAATGTCTCCGTATTTTTTTTGTATGACATGATTGTAAAGCGCTTCGCTATACCTATTTCAAAATTTCTGGCGTATGTTGGCCAAGATCAGGGCTGCTTTGTTTGTGTTGCGGGTTTAAGAATACCGTGCTGATTGGGGTAGGCAGAGCAGGTATGGTTTTCCCTGAGACGGTCTCGATGGTTCGGTTAAAAACCCCGCGTGCCTGAAAATGGGGATCTTGCACCGCTTGCTCGAGCCCAATGACTTCGCATACACAGGTATCTTGTCCGGCGAAACGCGCGTTCCAGTAGGCGACAGGTTGCTGGGCGATAATTTTGGCGATACTAGCTTTCACCAACGCGGGGTTGTCAAGGTGTTGCAGTTCAGTGGCACCCAACACGGTTAAAAAATTACCCCAGAATTTTTCTTCTAAGGGCGCTGCCGTCAAAAACTTATTATCGGCGGTTTGATAGATCTGATAGCGCGGGCTGCCACCCGTAACAAGCTCATTACCCGCGCGTGGCCATTGTCCAGCGGCCCAGCCGTCACCTAAACCCCAGTACATCAGCGGGAACAGGTTGTCAGCCATCGAGATATCAAGATGACACCCTATGCCCTCACGATCTCGTTTGCGCAGGCCTAGTAAGATATTCATCACAGCTGGGTAAGCGCCGCCTGCGAGATCAGCGGTTAAGACGGGCGGCACGCTCGGTACACCGTTGGCATCACCGCTCAGCCCGACCATGCCAGTTTGCGCTTGATAATTCATATCGTGTGCGGCGACTTGGGCATAGGGCCCAGTTTGGCCGTAGCCGGTAATTGAGCAATAGACAATACGTGGATTGATTTTGGCGACCGTTTGGTAACCCAGCCCTAGGCGATCCATCACCCCTGGCCGAAACTGCTCGACGAGCACATCGGCTTGCGCAATGAGCGCTTCGAGTTGCTTGATGGTGGTTGGCGACTTCAGGTCTGCGACGATTGATTTCTTGCCGCGATTCAGTAACGCAAAATTGACGCTATCGACACCAAATTTTGGCGTGTACGAGCGCATCTCATCGCCGCTGCTGCGCTCAATCTTAATCACGTCTGCGCCAGCGTCAGCCAGCAGAAGCGTACACATCGGCCCCGGCAACAAGGTACTAAAGTCTAGTACCTTGATGCCCTCAAGAGGCTGCATCGTCATGCTCTTGAAATTGTTTGAGCCAGGCGTTACGCGCGCGACGTGCGGGGGCGTAGGCTTCTTGGCCCAGTTGTTCATACAGGTCTTGCGTCACCTCAAAGTGATGATGCAGACCCGAGCGATTTAAAAGGGCGATCGGCCCTTCTGGATAGCCTAAACCTAAACGTAGCGTCATATCCATGTCGTTAGCCGAGGCCAAGCCTTCATCTAAACGACGTAGTGCAGCGTTGTAGTAAGGGCGAATTAAGCGATTGAGGATACGGCCAGGAAAATCGCCGCAGACGGCAACAACCAGACCCGCAGCTTCGAAGGCTGCTTTGGCTGCCGCAAGCGCGGCATCCGAGGTGTAGGGCATACGCACAAGCTCAACCAATTGAGTCGGGGCATCATCGCCTAATCTAAAACGCGCAAAGCCGACAACGTTAACGGGGCCGTTGTCGTCAGTAATGTGTACGCCCAGGCATTCGTTTTCGAGCTCGAGCGCAACAAAGCTTGCTGCCGCGTGTTGTTCGCGTGCTTCGTCATAGGCTTCGCCTGCATCTGCGCCGATGTACATCACGCCGGCACCATCTTTGCTTGCAAGCTCAAAAAATGCGTGCGCTTCAGGAAACGAGCGACTTTCTTCGGCTTGAATAATTTGATAGCTCATGCTCAGGCTCCAAAAATCTTGTTGCTGTCATAGGTGTGAAAACCTTGACCTGTTTTGCGACCTAGACGACCTGCGCCGATCATGCGTTTAACCAAGGGCGGGCAGGCGGCACGTGGCTCGTTGGTGAGCCCGTGCATCGCGTCGCACAGTAATAGCTGAGTATCCATGCCCACCATATCAAGTAGTTCGAGGGGCCCAAGAGGATAGCCAAGCGCTGTCTTAACCGCTAAGTCAATATTCGCAGCGTCGGCTACGCCTTGATCAATCAGGTTGATCACATCGTTATTGAAGGGGATTAAAAAGTAATTCAAGATAAAGCCGGGCGTGTCACGCGTGCGCACGGGCTTTTGTCCAAGCGCCTCGCACAGTTGCCACGCCGCTTCAAACGTTCCCTCTGAGGTGTTCATGCCTGGTGACATTTCAACCAGTTTCATTAATTGTGCGGGCAGGCAAAAGTGCATCCCGACAAAACGATCAGCACGCCCTGAGCCGCCTGCAATTTCGGTAATTGAGATGGTTGATGTGTTTGAGGCAAAGATGGTGTGCACAGGGCAAATATCGTTGAGTTGTTTGAAGATCGAGTGCTTAACCTTAAGATCTTCAAACACTGCTTCAATAACTAGATCGCAATCGGCAAATTCTTTTGCATCTGTGGTGGTTAAAAACTGCGCCATGATCTGGGCATCTTCGCCTGCAGCTAGTTTGCCGCGTTCGACTGATTTTTTTAAAAACGCAGCGGCTTGCTTGCGTGCGTTTTCAAGAGGTTCAGGCTTAAGATCATAGATGCGTGTTTTAAAGCCGGCTCGAGCGGCAACGATCGCAATGCCGGTGCCCATGGTGCCACATCCCACGATGCCGATGGTTTTTGAAGCATTCATCTTTTTTCCTTTTTAAGAAAGCTGCGCCCAATCAACTGACGATGAACTTGATTGGTGCCTTCCCAGATTTGAGTAATTTTTGCATCGCGCATCAGGCGCTCAACGCGATAGTCTTTGCAATAGCCGTAGCCACCTAAAAACTGCACGGCATCGGTGGCGATCCGCATGGCAAGATCGGTTGCTTTTAATTTTAATATCGACGCCTCAATGCCAACATTCGCTGCGTCGGTTTCGATGAGTTGAGCGACACGCCACAACCATGATTCAACCATCACAAGTTCTGCAGCCAAATCGGCCACATTAAATTGCAAGCCTTGAAACTCGAGCAAGCGTTTGCCTGACTGGCGGCGGTCGTTCATGTACGCGATCGCATCGTTAAACGCGGCGCGTGCGATACCGAGCGCGTGTGCGGCAACGCTGGGCCGTGATTTGTTCAGTGAGGCCAATAATATTTTTAAGCCATCGCCAGGTTCGCATAACAAGTTTGCACGAGGGATCCGCACCTGATCAAACGCGAGTGAGGCCGTGCCCGAGGCGCGCGTGCCCATCTTGTCTTCTGTTCCGGTCACGCTAAAACCTGGGGCGCCTTTTTCAAGAACGACGGCGGTGATCGCTTCTTTATCGCCTGCGATTTCGCTCCATTTTCCAAACACGATATAAAGATCAGACACATCGCCATTAGAAATAAAGATTTTGCTGCCGTTCATGATGATCGAGTCACCGTCTGGCGTGAAGGTCGTTTTCATTCCAGTAGCATCTGAACCTGCGGTGGGTTCAGTAATCACTAAAGAGGCTAAACCGCCCTCCGCCATGCGAGGCAGCAGTCGCAGCTTTTGCTCTTCGTTGCCAAAATCCATGAGCGGCTTGATGGCATGAAAGTTGGTTGCCCAAATAATACCGGTTGAGGCACAGGCTTCGCTGAGCTCGCGCACACACGCCAGATAGCAAGCGTACGACAGCGGTGCGCCACCATAGGCCTCAGGGATGAACATGGCGTTCAAGCCCAGATTGTTGATCTCTTTAACGTTATCCCACGGAAACTCTGCGGTCTTGTCGTAATGAGCCGCACGGGGGGCAATTTTTTCAGCAGCAAGTTGCTTGACTGAATCGAGCAGCATGGTTTCTTCTTGCGTCCAAGACTGCGCGGCATCTAACCTTTCTAATACGTTCATCATCTATTCCGTGATTGATTACTGCAACATCCCGTGCGCGCCATCAATATAAATGGTTTCGCCGGTCATATACGGTGAATTTAAAACAAAGAGTGAGGTGACCAGATTGCCGATATCTTGCGCTTCGCCGGCCACGCCCGATGGAATCCGTTTGGCCAAGTAGTCGGCGAGCGGGCCTTTTTGAATCATCTCGCGATTAAAGTCTGTCATGACGTAGCCAGGCGCTACATTGAGTACCCGAATGCCCTTGGGGGCCCACTCGACCGCCATACAGCGGGTCATCGCACCCACCGCGGCCTTGGTCGCGCAATAGGTCAGGTGCTGTTTGACGCCAAGCTTGTCATAAAACGACCCGATGTTAACGATCAAGCCGCCTTTGTTTTCGAGCAAGTGAGGGTAAATAGATTGGCTCGAGGCCAAGACGGAGTAGGCGTTGACGTCCATCACGTTCTTGAACTCTTGTTCAGCAATGTCTTGCACGCGATCTTGTGAGTGAATGCCGGCGTTATTGACCAAGCCAACCAAGGGCAGGCCCGAGCGTTGCGCAATGTCAGTGAAGGCCGCGACTAATTGTTCAGGGCGACTGACATCGCACTTGGCGCTGAACCAATGCTTGGCAAGCTCTGGTGTGGCGCCTGTAATTTGGGGCGCTTCGCCCGAGCGTGACAGACAGCCGACCGCGTAGCCTGCCTGCGCAAGCCCGAGTGCGATGGCCGCGCCGATACCGCGGCTAGCGCCTGTGACGATAATGCAGCCTTTTTTGGATGAAGTGCTCATGTCTTATTGATCCTTAAATGCGGCGGGGCGTTTTTCAACAAACGCGGTCATGCCTTCGTTTGCATCCGCTGTTTGAAAAATTAAAGTCGACAGATCACGCTCAATTTTTAGCCCTTGTTCAAGGGTTGTTTGTACGCCACGCGAAATCGCTTGGCGTGCCATCTCAAGCGCCAAGAGGCCATGTTTGAGATAAGGCGCTAAAAATTCGGTGCCAAGGGTGTAAGGATTGCCTTCTTCGACTAAGCGCGTGACCAAGCCAATGCGTTCAGCCTCGGTTGCTTCGACGGTGCGCCCAGACAAGATGATGTCAAGTGCACGCCCTTCGCCAATCAATCGGGGTAAGCGTTGTGTACCACCGTAGCCCGGGATTAAGCCGAGTTTGATTTCTGGCAACCCCATCTTGGCGCGGGCCGTGGCGATACGAAAGGTGCACGACAGCGCAAGTTCAAGGCCACCGCCAAAGGCATAGCCGTGAATCACCGCTACCGACGGGACACGCAGAGCGCTAATCTGATTAAAAACCTCTTGCCCGAGCCGTGCGCCTTCGTGTTGTTGTACGAGGGTTCGCCCGAGCAGTTCAGGGATATCAGCCCCGGCACAGAACGATTTTTCGCCCGCGCCGGTGATTACCAGGCCGCGTACTTGTTGTTGGTCGATCGCCTGCTCAATTTGAACAAGTGCGTTGTTGAGGTCTTGCAAGATCGCAAAGCTCAGGGCGTTGAGTGCCTTGGGGCGATTGAGATGCAGATGGGCTAAGCCCTGTTCAATTGAAAGTTCTACCGCCATGTTCGACTGCCTTTAATGTTAGATCTACGTGGTAATAGTTTAAGGTCTGATGTCATTACTAGGCACAGCGGTTGCGAAAGCGGTGTGAGTGCAGTCACAAGCTATGCGGCGCAATAAAAAAGAGCGTTGCGATACAAGTCAAAAGACCCAGCGATTAGCTCGGTGCCTTCCAGCGGACCGGTGCGGGCTGGATGTCCCCGCGCTTGGTCATTTCAATGAGCTCGCGCTTTAAAATCTTGCCGCTGGCCGTGAGTGGAAAGGCTGGCAGCACAATAAAGTATTCGGGCATGTCGTATTTTGATAAACCAACCTCATACAAATGTTGAAGTACTTGTTGCGGATCAATCGAGGCGCCTGCGCGTGGCAAAATCGAAAGGCATACGCGCTCGCCTAAACGATCATCTGCAATCGGAAATACGGCGGCCTTTACGACGTCAGGATGTCGGTGCGTCAAGTCTTCGATGCGCGCTGGGTGGATGTTGTGTCCACCGCGAATAATCAAATCTTTTTTACGCCCAACGATCTGCAGACAGCCCTGCTCGTCAAACACCCCTAGGTCGCCGCTCATAAACCAACCCGAGCGATTAAAAGAATTTTCAGTGGCCGTTTGATCGTCAAAATAACCAAGCATCAACAGACCACCGCGTCCGCCAATTTCACCGACTTGACCTTGCGCGACCTCGTGGTCGGGGTGTTCGGCATCAAAAATCCGCACTTCGTAGCCTTGGGCGGCGCGCCCGCAGGTGGCCACAATCGTACTGGTGGGGTCATTAGGTAAGGTGTACTGATGCGAGCCGTTTTCGGTCATGCCGTAAACGTTTTGTGGCGTCACGCCAATCCGCAAAAATTGTTCAGCCACTTCGCGCGGGATCGGAGACCCAGCCATATAGAACGAGGTCACGTTACCCATCGCGGTCAGGCCACGACGGCGAACATCTTCAAGAATATCCATGGCGTGTGTCGGCACACCCATTACATAAGTGCCCTGGCTTTCGATAATCCAGTCAAGCGCGGGCTTGCCCGCTGCAAAGTTATGGATCACAAGTTGCAAGCCCGCAGCAAGCCATTGCTCGATGGAAACCGTACCAATGTGATGGCTTAAAGGGCTGAGCGCGACAAGAATAGAGTGTTGATCGTGTTGCCAGTCACGCACCATCATGCGGCCGTTGGCCAGCAAGGTGTTGTCGCTATGCATCACCCCTTTGGGTAAACCGGTGGTGCCCGAGGTAAAGGCTAAGTAAACAATCTTGTCGGGGTTGGTGTCGGCTGCGGGCAAGCCAAGTGCCGGGGCTGCCTCGGTAAGCGTTTTAGGCTTAGTCGTGTGATGTTCAGTGGTTTGATTCGCAGGCGTTTGATGTTCAACCGTCTGATGTTCTATCGTTTGCGCGGCGTCAGTAAAGGTCGCGCCGTATAAACAGGTACGTATTAACGTGGGTACGTCGCCCAGTAAAGCTGTAATCGGTTGAGTCGCTGCGTCAGACCCATAGCCAGGCGTTGTAAAAAATGCTTTGCAACGAATGCGCTTAAGCAGCGTGATGATTTCGCCCGAGGTGTAGCTTTGATGTAGCGAAGGACAGCACACGTAGCCGTTGCGTGAGCAAGCCATAAACACAATCACACTTTCAACGCGGCTAGGCAACCAGATTGCGACCCGGTCGCCTGCACTCAAGCCCGCTTGGTGCAGGCTTAACGCAAGCTGTTCAACGGCGTCTAAAACTTGCGACCAAGTCAGTGTCGTGAACAGATCGCGCAGGGCAGTACTGTCTGGGCGCGCGTGCGCGTGTTGTTGCAACAGGCCGAACATCGTGTCGGCATGCCAGGCTCCCGACGCATAGTTTTCGCGGGTTTTTTGTGGATCGTGCAGAGTTAACATCATGTTCGAAAACCTAAGCGCGGTGTACAGAAAGCCTATTGGCCAAAGCGGAAGGCCTTCTTGGTGTATTAACTAGCCTGTTGGCTAAAGTAGAAGGTCTTCTGGATAAATTGAACAGCCCGTTGGCTAACTTAGAAAGCCTTTTGGCCGAAGTAAAAAGCTTAGTGGCCAAAGGTAGAAGAATCAGGTTTTCGACGTTCGGCAAACGATGCTGAAAGTTCATCGTGCTCTTTGGTGTCGAGGTAGCCACGCAACAGCAGGTCATGCGCCATACGCGATAAGCCACTGACGCCGCCATGACGTGCGTTAAACGCAGCCTTGACCGATGCTAAGGCGAACGCGCCGCGATCGGCGATTTCAAGGGCCCATTTACGGGTTTCGGCACGCAGTTCTGCGGCCGGCACTACGCGATTGATCAAGCCCATTTCAAGCGCTTGCTTGGCTGGGATCTTGGGGTTTGAAAACCACATTTCTTTTGCGCGTTTTTTACCGACCAGATCTTCAAGGTACCAAGTGCCGTAGCCGGCGTCAAAGCTACCCATCATCGGGCCGACTTGCCTGAAGGTTGCGGTATCTGAGGCGATGGTCACGTCGCAGACCATTTGCAATACGTTGCCACCACCCACGGCGAAGCCGTTGACTGAGGCGATGACGGGTTTTTGCAGGCGGTCGATGCTTTCGTACATTTCAAGGGTGGGTAAAACACCGGCATAAAGCTGGGTGTCTTCCATGCCTTCTTTACGCCCGCCGATACAAAAGAAACGATCGCCCGCGCCGGTTAATACGATGACGCGGGTACGGGTTTCGCGGCGAATCTCGTTGATACAGTCACGAATCTCATGGCACATTTTGGCTGTGAACATGTTGCCGTCTTCAGGGCGATTGATCGTGATTGTGCCCACTGGGCCGTCTTCTTCGTAAAGGATTTCGTCGAATGTCATGAGAGTCTCGTTGTCTGTCAGTAATTTTGTGGTTTGACTGTTTTGGTAATGGTCGTTAGACAATTGCCTTGGCTAGTTTCTGATTGTGCGTGTTCTGATCCTGCGAATTTTACTAGCGCTGTTTATCCTTAGCACCTCGGATATTGTATCGATACAACCGCCAGCCATTTTTTAAAATAGGCGAGCCGACAACCTAAACCTATTCGGTCCAATCTGCAGTCTTGACTAAGCGAGTGCTACCCGATAAGCCCATGGTGTTCACTTTACAAGGCCGCGTTATTCATTCACGATTTTGTTCAGTTGCAGCTGTGTGATTTGCTCTTGACTTAACTTGAGGCGGTCACGCAATATTGTTGCTGTATCTTCCCCCAGCGTTGGCGGTGCTTTACGGTGCACATGATGCTGACCATTGATAGTAATGCCAAGCCCCACCTGAGGGACCTCGCCGTAGCCAGAATCACTTTTATAAAAAAATTCTTTAGCTAAAAGATCTTCATCTTTTGTCACATCATCCACCCGATTGATCGGGCCGGCGGGGATCCGATTCTTGGCAAAAAGCGCAAGCCATTCGTCACGCTGTTTAGTGGCCAGCACTTCTGAGATGTGCGCTACGATGGCAGGTCGGTGGGTGCGGCGGCCGGCATTTCCAGCGTACTCGGGCTTCTCAGCAAAGGCAGGATCACCGACCGCTTGCCAAAAGCGCTTCCAGATCGCATCGTTACCCAGCCCAAGCGAAAGCTGTGAATCTGCAGTATTGAACACTTGATAAATGGCGATGACCGAGTCTTTGCCGCCCGAGCGGCGCGGCACCTCGTCAGAGCCCAAATAAGCGACGACGCGGGGCGCCGTAAACCGGGTCATGGTGGCGAGCATCGAGATGTCGATACTCGAGCCTTTGCCGGTGCGGGCGCGCCCGTGGATGGCGGCCATAACGGCCATGGCCAGATCTTGTCCAGCCAGCATGTCGGCGGCGGGTGTACCCACTTTTTGAGGATCGCTTTCGCTTTCGCCAGTCAGATCCATAATCCCCGAATAGCCTTCGGCAATCAGGTCATAGCAAGGGTGATCACTGCGACTGCCGGTTAACCCAAAACCTGTCAGGCTGGCATGAATCAAGCGCGGAAACCGTTCTTGTAGTTTCGCAAAATTCAAGCCCAGTTTTTCTTGTACGCGCGGCGTCATATTGAGTACGAGTACATCTGTGGTTTCAAGCAACGACAGCAAGAGCTCAAGGCCTTCGGGTTGGCTGATATCGAGTGCCATGCTCTGTTTATTGCGATTGACGCTTAAAAACCAAAGCGAGGCACCGTTCAAAAAGGGCGGGCCCCATTGGCGCGCATCGTCGCCCGTGCCGGGCTTTTCGATTTTCAGCACCGTGGCACCAAAATCTGCCAGTAATTGCGTGGCATAAGGGCCTGCGACTGAGGTGCTGAGATCCAGAACTTGAATCCCCTCAAAATGTGCAAAACCTTGAGCGGCCTTGACGTGGGGCAAGTGTTGATAAGGCAGAGTCATCGCGGACATTATCCTAAGCTGAAGCCGTGTTTGCGCTTCTTGTTAATATTTAATGTAATCATAACGAATCGGCTCGCGCTGAGCCCTCTAGTTGAAGATTCGAAATTATCGGAGACGCGCATGCCCAATACTTATAAACCTAGTATGAAGGGTGCCTTTGCCCTCATGTTGCTAGCAACGCTTAGCGTCTTGCCCACGACTTACGCGCAGTCGGCCAACGATAAGCCTCTTAATGTCGTGATTCCCTTTGCTCCAGGCGGGGGTACCGATGTGCTCACCCGCATGGTGATGCCTAAGGTGGCGGATAAGCTTGGTGTGACGGCTGTGATTGAAAACCGCCCCGGTGCTGCGGGGGCAATTGGCGCGCAGTTTGTGGCACGTGCGAACGCCGATGGCAAAACCTTACTGGTAGGTTCAGTCTCTGAGATTGGTGTCAATCCAAGCATTTATCCAAAGCTTGCCTATAACGTAGAGCGGGATTTTGTGGCTGTCACGGCTTTGGCGGCGGCGCCTATGGTGCTGGTGGTACACCCCTCGTCGCAGGTCAAAGTAGCCGGCGATCTGGTCAAACTGGCGCAAGCAAACCCTGGAAAAATTAACTTTGGTTCAGCCGGTACCGGTTCGGGTGCGCACATGGCGGCCGAATTGTTCATTTTTGAGACCAAAATTAAACTGACGCATGTGCCTTATAAGGGGACGGGCGCGGTGGCGGCTGACATGTTGGGTCAACAGCGCGATATGGTGATGTTTGCCCCTTTGCCCGCCGTGGCTGGTATCGTGCGTTCAGGTCAACTTAAGGCGATCGCGTTGACCGGTAAACAGCGCTCGTCGGCGATGCCTGACGTGCCGACGTTTATCGAGGCCGGCATCCCAGGCTTTGACATGGATTATTGGTACGGGTTGATGGCCCCCGCGGGCACGCCGGAGCAGGCGCGCAATGCGCTGCACGTGGCGGCGCTTGAGGTGTTAAGCAAGCCTGAGATGATCGCTGATTTGTCCAAGCAGGGCCTAGTCCCGACCATCACAACTGAAAAAGAGTTTGCCACGTTTGTGCAGGCCGATATGGCTAAGTGGGCTCAGGTTGTTAAGGCTGCTGATATCAAGGCAGATCAGTAAGCGGCGAAGACTTGCCGCTTTTTTGCCAGTTTGGCGGCGTTTCGCAGACAATCTGGTTCGACGACTCAGAAAGTACGAGCCGTAGAACGACCGCTTCTCTTTGAGCAACGTGTTACTTGCTAATTTAGCCTTGAAAATGCGCTGCGGCTCGGCCCGCGATACGGCCAGAAATAAATGCCCAGCCTAAGTGGTGGCCATGGCCTTCAAGTAACAGGCCACCTTGGCCTGCCGAGCCGGCGGCATACAGACCGGGGATCACGTGGCCGTCGGTTCGTAATACTTCAAGCTTGTCGGTGATCTTTAACCCACCATCGGTGAAGACGACATAGCTTTTAATGGGGCCCAAGGCATAAAAAGGCCCTTGCGTAATGGCAGGACGCGCGCCGCGATCATTTTGGTTGTAATGAGAAATCGTTGCCGCCAAAGTGTGCCCTGTAACCCCCATACTCTTGGCCAAGTCTTCAAGCGTTGGCGCACAATGGAAGATGTCTGGCCGGTTGCGTCGGTAATCGTCAAGGTAGGCGTAGGCGACGCCGGGCGCCGTTGAGATGTAATAGGGCCAGGCTGAAAACTTTTTGGCGACCGCACTGTCCATCACAATCCAGCCAATCCGCTCAGGCTGTTTGGCCATGTCTTTATTGGGCCTATCCAGTTCATTGGTAAAACGCTTACCGTCTTTATTAATCAGCACACCACCTTCGCGATATAAGTCTGTCGAAGGGCTGACCGCTGTCGTTAAAAAGCTCATCAAGAAAGGTCGCAAAATCCACTGAGGCAGCCAGTTTGCTGACCACGCAATGAGTTGGGCAATGATTTTGGTGGGGGGTAAGCGTTGCAACAGATTGGCACGCGTGGGCGCTAAAAATCGCATGATCGGGCCACGCACAATATCGCCATTGATAACAGATGCGCCGAGCGCCATCGCCATACGATGACCGTCGCCTGTGGCTGTAGTGTTAATGGCGTCGACCAAGGCAACCTCTGGGTTGGCCAGTTGGGCTTTTAAGTCAGCTGCTGCGCTGTAATCGCCACTGGCGAGCACGACGCCGTGACGCGCCTTGAAGGTGCGCAGTGTGCCATCGGGCAAGGTCGCTTCAACGCCCACGGCGCGCTCGCCCTCAAGCACGATGCGTTGCGTTGCAGTGTTTAGGCGCAGATCGACTCCGAGGCTACGACAGCGGCGGGTGAGATGGTAGGCAAACGAGCGCGAGTTAGGCACTACATTATGCATACGTGCCACGCGATGGGGCGGTTCTTCTTCTGGGCCAACGAACACGACGCCGAGTTTCATCAACCAGTCGATCATGTCAGTGGTGTTGTCAACCAAAATACGGCGTAAAGCAAGATTGTCACGCGGTGCAAGCGCGCCGGCGTGTTTTTCCATATCTTCAAAATGCGCGTCTGTGCTGTCTTGTATGTTGGCCTTGCGTTGATGAGGGGTGCCTGTGGCGGTAATCGAGCCGACTGACCACGAGGTTGAACCACCCGTCTCAGAATTTTTTTCAAGCAAGATCACTTGGCGCCCGAGTTCAGCAGCCTCGATCGCAGCCGCTAACCCAGTACCACCACCGCCAATAATTAAGACATCAGTATGCGTTGTTGCTGACACAGCTTGCTCCGCCCGATTAAGGGATTATTTTTTGTTCGCGAAAATAATCAAAACCACCCGTGAACATCTTTGGCGTGTTGATTGTTTCAGTAAAGCCATCTCGTTGTGCTTTCGACATATCCGAGACGACATCCCACTGAGGTGAAAACACATAGTCACCATACGGCCATTGCGCCACTGTTTGCAAGTCAGTTTTTTTCAAACTATATTTTTGGATCATGGCTTGCCAGATAGCATCTTTGTCAGAAGCAAACTTGGCAAAGGTGCCCGCATTCGGTTGACCGACTTCCATCTTGAAGTGCCGCGCAAAGACAGGCCATAGCTCAGACCAACTGACTGGATCGTCGTTAACGATGTTGTAGGCCTGGTTGTGGCACTGCGGTTCGCTCATCATCCACACCGCCGAGCGAGCCAAGGTAGGTAGCCACGAAAATTGCGTTTTCACTTCGAAGCTGCGAGAGGTGCCGGGAAAATGTAACGGCTCGCCAAGTTCGCGCAAGATCGAGGCGTATAGCCCCAAAACCAGCAACATGTTGCGCGCTTCATCGGTACGATAGTTACAAAACGCATGGGGGCGTGAGATTGACCAAGACCAGTGTTGCCCAAGCTGTCGCTGCTCAACCAGCTGTTGCTGCTCAAAATAAAAACTTTTGTAATTGCCGCAGGCATCGTCTTCGCGATACGGGGTGCGACGCTCTTGAACCGTGTGGCCATAGTACTTTGTGCCATGCACGAGGTGAATATGCTGTAGACCATTTGAGTTGTGCTCTAGTGCATCCAGCAGATGTCTGAGCATCGCTACGTTCGTGTCTTTGGATTCAAGCTCGCCGCCAAAATGATCAAAGCGTGCAGCGTACAGCACGTGTGTGATGCCCTTCAGTTGGGCGAGTTTCTGTTGACAGTCGTTCGCATCGGTCAGGTCAACCGCAAGCATCGGGTAGGGGGAGTGTGGGTCAGGCGTGCGTGCCAGGCCCAATGGCCCCCAATCACCTAGCCCCATTAGATACATCCCAACGCTCGAGCCGATTTGACCGGTTGCACCAGCGATCAAAGTCTTGCGTGGTTTGGGCTTAAGATTCAAAGTCATGGCTCTTGAAAGTGTTGCTGCGTGAAAGCGCTAGGCCGGTTGCGCGGGTGTATAAAGCACAACGTCAGCGCGCATTGGTAAGTTGAGTGCTCGTGCGTGAGGCATCACACAGATCCCACGGTAAGGCGTTGACTGATCTAGCCCAACCGCGCGCAACCAGTTAAACGTGACACCTTCCAACGCTGGCTCTTGATGACCAAGCGTAGGCTGCGTCTGATCGGTCACGACTAAGACAGACCCTGCAGGTACCTCAGGCGCCATGACGCTAGCCTCTGCGATACCTTCGAAAAGATTACGCTGGTAAAAGCGTTTGTCTATCAAACTGAGCCATGGCCCCATCCCCCGAATCTTTTGATAGTACGGGTCGACAAAGACCTCGACTGAGCGAATCGAATACATCGCAAGGGATGGTGGCCAGCCCGGCGCTGTCGTTTGAAAGCGCTCGGCTGAGGTGATGCCGTCAACGGTGCGCATGATGCGCAGGTGCTCGACATACCATTGTGCCCACTGT
>Ga0114958_10001665_pt1 | contig 17230 bp, 16 predicted proteins | sample C_130208_EF_Meta_FD_89577 | JGI IMG/M metagenome (GOLD analysis project Ga0114958, IMG submission 89577) | Freshwater microbial communities from Lake Croche, Canada to study carbon cycling - C_130208_EF_MetaG | ecosystem: Environmental > Aquatic > Freshwater > Lake | place: Lake Croche, Canada...
CAGACAATCGTAACGCGACATCAACCAATGTCTGGTCCAAGAAAGGCTCTCGAAATTCCAAACTGTTTCCCGCAGTACACCGATCGGCACGAAGAACGTCGTATTTATACAGTTGTCTTACCAAACGCTTGCTATCTTCAACCAAATCGTCATCAGATGGAGCATTATGCGAATACAAATAGCCACAAAATATTTCATCGCTTCCCTCCCCCGAAAAAATAACCTTCTCTTTAAAATTTTTATTGATCCATTCACATAACATGTACATCGGAGTACTCGCTCGAATTGTCGTCGTATCGAAACTGCCGAGTTTTTTAATAACGGTAGGAATGTACTCCAACGCATCTTTGTAATCAATGATTAATTCATGATGATCAGTATGGAGATACTCTGCTACTTTGCGGGCATACACAATATCAGTCGAATCAGGAAATCCTACCGAAAAAGTCTTTAGTCGAATTCCAGACGATTCCAACTCTTTACTCAAGATGGATGCTACAAGAGAAGAATCAAGTCCTCCACTTAACAAACATCCAATAGGTCGATCGCTACAAAGACGTTTTCGTACAGCTTTAATCAAGGCTTCTTTAATAACAGGCATCGCCTTTTCTTCGTCCTCGTAAAAGATTCCTTCCGGTAACGTATCACACACAAACGTATCAAACGTATCAAAATCTTTGGAATAAACTGTGTAGGAAGAAGGAGACACTTCACAGATAGTTCCTTGTAAATCGTCAAGCGCAATTGGTTCACTTGAAATAGTTACAGAATCTTTTGATTTTGTGTAAAACAAAGGTTTTACTCCAATACGATCTCTAATCATGTAAATGGAATCCGTTGTGACATAAACAATAGCGAATACACCGTCAATCTGACGGAACGATTCTTCAATCCCATACTTTTGAAACATATGTAGCAATATTTCACAATCGCTTTTGCTCTTTAAAGGAAATTGTTCCTTCATTTGAAGGAATTCGTAATTGTAAATTTCTCCATTGCACATTAGCATTTCTCCATTCAATTCGAATGGCTGGTCACCTTTCGACGACAAATCATTGATCGCCAAACGATGAAATCCGGCTAAACAGTTTCCAAATAATGATAATGTGTGTTTATCAGGCCCTCGATGTTCAATGGACGAATATTTGGCCAAAAGTATTTCCATGAGTTCTTTCCGAATGATTCCATCTTTACTAAAATGTAAAAAAATACCGCACATTTTATTCTAGCATTACTTTTTAAGTAATAGTTCCAATTTATTTTTTCGGTTTTCAAAACTGGTTTTTAGTTCAAGCAAAGAAATGACTTCTCGGATTTCAGGTAAAATCAACCCAAATTTAATGATCAAATCCATTTTATTTTTAGCTTTTTCTGTAAATAACGGCATTTTCTTTTTCAATTGGTAGCCATGAATCTCCCCAACTTTATCATGATAAGTGTACTTTTTCAAACTATCGTAAAAAACATTCGTGAAAGATGTCCACACGATCTTATCCGGAAAGTTCGATAAGACATCAACCATTGTTTGGTACATCTTCTCATCTATCATCACATTTTTCATACTAGATGCCATTCTTTCCTGAAAATGAATGCGTAACGTACGCCCTTTTGTATTGGTGACAGTTGTAACATGATCTCCATGAATTTCAATCGTTTTAAAATACTTTTGTATTGCTTCATAATCTTTAATTCTCATCATGTTTTCTATTACAGGTGATGCGTAGACATCGATAATGGGTGGGTATTCACGGTCGACTTTTTCTTTACTCAAAATCTCGATAAATTTTTTGAAATGTTTGATCTTATCTGTAATACAGAACGAATCTGGAAAGAGAGGTTTATGTTCAACGAGTTTTTTCAGAAGAATACCATCGTCGTCCTTTTTCAATCCAATGTTTAAATCTTTTGGTTCAGAATCGGAATCGGAGTAAAAAGAAAAGTTAAAAGTTAAAAGTGAATTATGATCATCGGTTGTAAAAAATAAATTGTTTTTGTTGAACTTTTCAAGTTTTAAATTGGGGTACATTTCTTTCAAAAAAGAAAATTTGTCATCGGCAGATACAGTTAGAGGTAAATTTGTATCCATTTTCATATCATGTATGGCATAAAAAAGGTGTTCAATAAAATCTTCATCTTTTTTCGATTTCAATAATTCTTTAATGATTTGTTCCATTTATTTAATTATTTTTTTTAAGAAATCTACTTAACACAATTCTTGTATAAAAAAAAATTCTCCACACCCACAAAAAATGTGTGTGTGGAAAAAAAGTTTTTTCAAGATTTAAAATTAGAAAATAGAATAATCGTTTTTTTTCTTAAAATTACAGTTTGATTTCAAGAGTCAATTAAAATCGTGAAAATTCTCTAATCAAAAATTAAAATTTTCAGAAATGTTTTTACAAAAAAATCTAGAATTTTAGGAATTTTTATAAAATTTTAGGTTTTTTTATAAAATTTTAGGATTTTTATAAAAATTCCTAAAATTTTAGGTTTTTTTATAAAAATTTTTAGGAAATTTTATAAAATTTTAGGAAATTTTATAAAATTTTAGGAATTTTATAAAATTATCTAAAAGATTTATTAATAATAAAATGAGCGAAGTTTGTACTCATTGCAAATCCATATTAAAAAATAAATCAATATTAGGTACTCATTTAAAGACAAATAAGAAATGTTTGGCTTTACGTGGATTAACTATAAAAACTGAATTTATTTGTGAAGGATGTAAGATGCACTATGTATCAACAAAACATTTATCAAGTCATCAGGATTCTTGTAAAAATTATAGGAAAATTGTAATTGAACAAAAATTGAAAGAACAAGATAAATATGAACAAAAATTGAAAGAACAGTATGAACAAAGATTGAAAGAACAGTATGAACAAAAATCGAAAGAACAAGAAGATAAATATGAACAAAAATTGAAAGAACAATATGAACAAAAATCGAAAGAACAAGAAGATAAATATGAACAAAAATTGAAAGAAAAAGATCAAAAAATCCAAGAACATGAAACAAGATACAATATTTTGAATGCTTCATTTGAATCTATCCAGAAACAATATATTGAATCAAAAGAAGAATACAAACATCAAATTGAAAAGTTGCAAGATCGAATTGAATCAATAGCAAAAGAAGCTGTAAGTAGACCAACTACTACAAATAACACTATCAATCACATTCGGAATAATTTGTCTTCAAAATATACCTTAGATGAACTAAAAGATGCAGAGATTTTAGACATTTGTCGTGAAAATTTAACGGAACAGGTATTTATGAGTGGACATAAAGCTATTGCGAAAATGTGTACTGAAAAAATAATCAATACCAAAGATGAAAAGAAAATGTTATGTTGTACAGATGCCAGTCGTAAAAAATTCAAGTATATCGATAAAACGGGAAATTTGAAAGAGGATATTGAAGCAAGAATATTTGTAGATCGTGTTTCGAAACCAATTAAAGATGTAGGTAAAAAGATCTACGAAAACATCATGGAAGATTTAAGTGTTCAACGAGAAAAAGTAAGTGATGAAGATTATGGCAAGAAAGAAAGGTTGACTACACAATCTTTTCAAGTTATGGATCGATATAAAGATATCATCAATATTGACGATTCAAAGTACAATAACAATTTCACGAATGAGTTGGCGATACTAAATAAGACGAATGAAACTCTTTGACACTTTAATGAAAGAATCTAATTTAAAATTAATTAGATTATAAATGGCAAATCCACCGAACATTAATCAAATCATTAATAATAATATTCAAGAAACGTTAGATAGGTTGGTTCAAAGAGAACGTGCTAATTTGTTAGAAGGTCAATTAAAAACAAGACCGGAAGATACAGGTAAGGTTAAAGGTACAAAGAATGAAAAAACATCTAATTTCAAATCAACCAAGAAATCTAAGAAAATTAAAAAATCTAAAAAATTGAAAAGTTCAAGAAAATTAAAAAATTACATCCACTAAATAAACTTAAAAAATAAAATTTTTAATTGCTACTTAAAAACTACAATAAATATAAAAAAATGTCCAGTGCTAAGAAATCCAAAGTTGTTGAATCCAAAGTCGCCGAGAAAGTTGAAAAAGTCGAGAAGGTAGAAAAAGTAGAAGTCAAGCCCAAGAAGGTAGCCAAGAAAGAAGAATCAAAGGAAGAGCCGAAAGTAGAAAAACCGAAGGAGAAGAAGAAGAAGGCTGAGGCCACTGATTCGGCACTTGTCAGCCAGTTGGCTGCAAGCGCGGTTGGTGTTTCTGAAGTAGACGATAAAGTTCGTCGGGTTGTTAACAATGAAGAAGTTGAAAAGTCGTTCGATGAATTGCATGCTTCTCTTGAGAAGGAATTACAAGCATTGCGCGAAGACAAGACGCACACGGTAGGTGTTCGTACTCTTCGTTCTTTGTGCCGTAACGTAAAGACTCTCAAGGCCGATTGTTTCCGTTTGCTTTCTCGCAAGGTTCGCAAGCCGTCGACTCGTAATGGAAACAGCGGATTTATGAAGTCTGTAAAGATTTCTCCTGAAATGGCCAAATTTTGTGGATTTAAATCGGATCAATTGGTTTCTCGTGTAGATGTTACCAAAGCCATCTGTAACTACGTCAAGGAAAAGAACTTGCAAAATCCGGCAGATCGTCGTCAATTCAACCCCGACGAGAAGTTGGCCACTCTTTTGGAAGTCAAGGATACCATCACCTATTACACTCTCCAAAAGCATATCCAGAAACATTTCCCCAAGACTGCTTAAACTATAATTAAAAACTAAAATAGGGAAAATGGTCTAGTGGTATGATACTCGTTTTGGGTACGAGTGGTTCAGGGTTCGATTCCCTGTTTTCCCTTATTTTTATACTCAAGTATAAAAATTTATCTTTTGATTAAAAAATTGCATTTAGGACATGTACTATTTTTGGCCTTCCACATTGATACACATTGAACGTGACCTACAATCTTGCAATTTGAACATTCTTCAAGCAAAACGTACGCGTGTGGAATTCTACTACTACAAAACGAACAATTGATGTGGTAAGGAATCAATGCGGAAACTTCTTGTGTTGATAATGTTTTATAAAATGGTTGGACAATTTCATCCGACTTTATACAACAACAACCCATTTATATTAATTTGAATTAATCATAATATATTGATTTTTTTCGCACGTGCAATCATGTTCATCGTGATTCGGCTTGTATCCAGGAATGTAATGCGGGTTTGGTTTGTAACCTGGAATGTAATGATGAGGGTCCGGTTTGTAACCAGGAATGTAATGATGAGGGTCTGGCTTGTAACCATGTTCAAGCATCATATTGCAAACTTCCTTCTCAAACACATCTTTGTTATTGATCTGTTCATCTACAGGAACGCACATTTCCTTGCCCTTGACGCTTTCGATCTTGTACCCCTGAATACCGCGAGGGTGGGGAACGTCAGGTTTGTAGCCGTGTTCAAGCATCATATTACAAACTTCCTTCTCAAACACATCCTTGTTATTGATTTGTTCATCTACAGGAACACACATTTCCTTTCCCTTGACGCTTTCGATCTTGTACCCCTGAATACCGCGAGGATGGGGAACGTCAGGTTTGTAGCCGTGTTCAAGTAACATATTGCAAACTTCCTTCTCAAAAACATCCTTGTTATTGATAGGATCGCGAACGGGTACACACATTTGCTTTCCCTTGACGCTTTCAATCTTGTACCCCTGAATACCGCGGGGGTGAGGCTCATCTGGGTTATAGCCGTGTTCAATCATCATGTCACAAATTTCTTTTTCAAAAACGGTTTTGTTATTGATCGGGTCGTGGACAGGAACGCACATTTGCTTTCCCTTGACACTTTCGATTTCGTAACCGAGTTTCATTTGTGGTTTGTAACCGTTTGAGATCATCATATTGCATACTTCTTTATCAAACACATCCTTGTTATTCACTGGTTTATCAACAGGTATGCACAAATCCATTCCAAGAATATCCATGATTTGATATCCATTGTAATGAATCGGCTTTGGGTTCAGTTTTTCATTTCCGTATTCCGTGGTTGAAGAGCTTGAATCTTTGTTGGACCCCGAGTCAGATCCTGAGTCAGATCCTGAATTGGAGTTGGAACAAGAGTCACAGTTCATACAGCATGCAATAATTACAAAAAACAACAATAGAATTGCAATTATTATATTCGGTGTTAGTTTTGACATTTATGTTTTGTAAAATAAATTATTTTACAAATTTTTAATCGATAAAACTTAACTCTGACTCACCTAAATTTTTTTGAAGTAGACCGAAATTGTATTTTACATTATGTCTTTTCAAAAAGGAATCCACTTTATCAAACTCTGGAATTCCGCAATACGGAACATAAAAATCGATAGTGGGTACTGCAAACATTTCGCGCATACGTACATGATTCAATGCACTTTTATCCATTTCCAATGCATCAATCGTTTTAAATTTCAAAAGAAAAGCCAAACTTTTTTCAGGTCCAATATTCGGAATATTCGAATTGTAATCACATTCAAGCATGATACATAAATCCAAAAACGTCTCTCTTGTCATTTTGATCTCTGTCAACATCTCTTCATAGTCAAGAACAACTACTGTATCATTGAATGTATCGATTTTAGATAGGAAAATGGGTGCGCCATAAGCCAATACATCTGTATCTTCTGAAAGAACAGCGTCAACTTTTCCGTGAATGCACAGATAAGATGAGTATGCCTCTGCTTCTTGTGGCGCGATCACGTACGGAATTTTTAACAGATCGAATAATTCGCGTGAGAGTTGCAATTCATCTTCTGTAATGGAAACAATCATACTTTTCATGGATTCAACTTTTCTTTTTATTGTATTCAAATCAATTCGTTTTCGAAGATAGGATACAGCTCCTTCTTTCTTACAAATTTCAAACATTCTTTCAGATGCCTCACCCCCGTTTTCATAAATTTCAATATCACGTTCCAATTCAGTTAATCGTCCTGTTTGTTTTCCTCGAACTTCTCGACGTCTTTCTTGTTCATCTTTCTTTTCGGAGGGAGCTTTATTGTCATAGACAAAAATGCAGTGGATATTCCATTTGCGCAAACAGCTGATTAAATAGACGAACGATTCCATCCATTTATCACCAGCAATTGCTTTGTATTTGTAGAGATACAAGGAAATGTCGATGGCAATGCGTTTATAAGAAAAGTTGGATAAATGTTTGGTTTGATAACAATCGTACTTTTTCAGAATTTTGTTCAGATTTTTAATGCCCATATTGTTCAACTTTTAATTTAATAAAAATTTAATTCAATTTTATAGGTTTTTTTTAGTATAATATAAATGAATGCATTTAAAAATACAGATTTTGAAACGCGTTTTGAAGACGCATCAAGAATATTGAAAAAGTATCCAGACAGAATTCCTGTGATTTTACAGAAGTACGATGAAAAAGCACCCGATTTGGATCGTTTCAAATTTTTGGCATCTTCTGATACCACGATCATGACTTTACTGTTCCATATCCGAAAAAGAACGAAACTAAAGCCAAATGAAGCTATTTTTTTAAGCATTGATGGTATGATGTGTTGTACGACAACAATGGTCAAAGAGCTTTACGAAACGAATAAAGATAAAGATCAATTTTTGTATATTTACTATAGTACTGAAAATACATTTGGTTAATTTTTTTTTATTTTATTTTATTTTATATAAAAATGTCTACCACATTAGATAATACTGGATTTCATCGAAATAATACTGGTTATGTTATGTTGAACAACTATTGCGGAAAACCGCCTGTGCCACTAGGAGTTCAAAATGTCGCGCCTACTTTTGCCCCCTATGGCGCAAACCCGATGTACCAAGACATTCCTGTATTCCAAGGAGTCAATTACAATCAAGCTCCCTACGAAAACCCCATCATGTTCCGTTGCGGTGACTGTGGTGGTTCCTATTGCAACGCGTTGAAGGGATATGGCTGGCCAACCGACAAGGACGGCAATCCTCTCCCCGAAGCCGCTTTTGATAAAGATGGTCGTCGCGTATCTGGGTACCAAAGTGTATCTTATGTCGCCAGAACTCCCACCGAAAGAATCAACCAAACGTGCGCAATTCCTGGTAACTGCTCCAATGGAATGATGCCTTCTGTTGTTCGCAAGTAAACCTGAAATCTTGAATTTTTTTATATATTTAAATATAAAAAAGTTAAACTAAATGTCGACTCGCAATAAGAAAAGAAAAGTTGACTTTAGCCCATTATTAATTCCTTCATTTAATTTGAATTCAAGTGTATCTACGGATACACAGACCGATGAAAAACAAAAGGAAGAGGCGGTAAAGATTGACTATGATGCGTATGAAGAATCAGATATTGATTATCTTAAAAAGATTAAATCCAAATCGATTGTATTGTACCATAAATTCATTGAATCAAAGCAGATTAGCATGAATCGTTTCATTCAATTGAAAGATATTCTTACAGTTGACGTCCCTAACGAAAAAAGAGCGAACTTACTTGAAAAATACGAAACGATTCAACAATTGATTCCTTACACACAAGATTATTTTGAGGCGCGTAATAAACTCCGCAATATGTTTAATCGGTACACCAAAAATAAGTTGACATCGGAAGATCCAGATATTGAATTATTCAAGAATCGTCTTTCCGAAATGCAACTTCATAACGATTACCGTCTTTTGATTGAAGAAAAAATCGACGAATATCAAGAATCGGAAGGCGACGAAAAAAGTAAATTGAAGCGTTGGTTGACTTTATGCACCCAATTGCCGTTTGACAAGATGACGCCGACTAAAGACAATATCATCACGAAATTACAAGAAACCAAACGATATTTGGATCAATCTTTGTTCGGAATGAATCATGTAAAAGAACGATTACTCATTTTTTTAAATAAAAAGTTGAGAAATTCGGTGTCAAAAGGATGCAACATTGCTTTAATTGGGAAACCAGGTGTCGGAAAATGTTTGCACCCAGATACAAAAATCCGTATGGCCGATTTGTCCATCTGTAAAGCCCAAGATGTACAAGAAGGAGATTATTTAATGGGAGATGATGGAACGCCTCGTCTTGTCACTTCGACGGTCTGTGGAATCGAGGAGATGTTTGAAATTCGACAAGAATTTGGTACGACGTATACAGTAAACAAAAGCCACATTTTAACTGTCATGAAAAAAGAAGATTTAAGTATAGTCGATTTGCCGTTAACGGAAGTAATTGGGAAAGAATACATGTATACACCTGTATCTTCCTTTTATGATGGTGTAAATAGCTCAATTTCTGAAGCGATTTCGTATGGATTATTGTATTCTGGCGAAAAAAAGATAATTATTCCAAAGTATCCACCATCTTTTCCATTGATAACATCTTACCTAGAATGGACATTATCAGATAAATTGGCTTTTTATTGCGCCTTTACTTCAAATCAAACGAGAATGAGGATTTACATTGACGTTTTTTACAAGATTGAACCTATCATTGATTTATTGAGAAGTGCGGGTATTCGCTGTAGAATCGAGAACCGTTATGTCGTGTGTATGCCGATAGAACATCTTGAAACGTTCCGAATTAAATCGGTTGGTAGAGGTATGTATTGTGGGTTCACGATTACGGGCAATGAACGTTTTCTATTGGAAGATTGGACAGTCACTCATAATACAGCCATTGCAAAAACTCTATCAAAATGTTTGGACTTACCTTTTTCACAGGTAAGTTTTGGTGGTGTAACAAGTCCAGAGTTTTTATTGGGACACGATTATACGTATATTGGAAGTAGGCCAGGTGAAATCACTCGATGTTTATCACGTATGGGTACAAAAAACGGCATTTTATTTTTCGATGAGTTTGATAAGGCGTCTGAACGGAAAGAGATCATGTCGACTTTGTTGCACATTACCGATTTTTCGCAGAATAATGAATTTAAGGATAATTATTTTCCAGAATTTTGCCAAGATCTCAGCAAAATCTGGTTTATTTACAGTATGAATGAATTGCCTAAAGATCCAGCAATTCTAGATCGTCTTGAGATTATCAAAGTCGACGGATACTCTTTTGTCGAGAAAAAGATTATTGCCAAAGAGTACCTTTTCCCTAAATTTTCGAACGAATTGAACATTACAGACAGTTTCGAGATTGAAGAAGATGCGCTAAATAAACTGATTGGATTGGATAATTCAGAGGGTGTGCGCGATTTAGAACGATCCATTAATTTGTTGATGGAAAAAATTTACTTTTATTTGCATAACAGAGAGATCGATTATGATTACGAATGGTTCAAAAAAATGAGTATGAGAAACGATAAAGTCATTATCAATGAAGAATTGATTGATTTGATTTTGAAAAAGAGACTTTAAAATTTAATTGATTTAAATTTTAACCCAATGATTCATAATTTGTTGTTTCCATTCTGTATTGATACTTCCCAAAAAATAAATCAAAATATAACTCATTGGAAACCAAAACGTCTGATGTAATTTAATAAGTCGATTATTGCATGCTTCGTATACCATAATCGCCAACTCTTTGTAGATGAAATCGTACTCGATTCCGTCGGGGATACACTTTACCATTTTTCGAACGAGTTGAGCTGGATGTCGTTGTTTCGTGATAAATTTGTAGACGTCAGGTGAAAGATAATTCAATCTGTAATTGTACATGTTTTCTGCTCTATTGATTAGGATATCGTATTCTCTCCTCATTTTTCTAAATGAAACGATTTTAAATTAGCAATATTTTTTAAGTTCTAATAAATGACCGACTTATTTGATATCAAATCAATTTTGAAAAATACGCCGGATAAAGATAAATTATCTGTGACATTGAAGAAAACCGAGAAAGGAAATTCATTATTCGCAACAAAAGCAATCAAAAAAGGTGATACGATTGCATACTACAAAATGATGGTTTTTAGTACATTAAAAACGGAGCCATTGATCACCGAAATCAAATCGAAATGTGCCAAGTTGGGTATAAATAAAGCCGAAATTCAAAAAATAGTCGATTCGATTGAAAATGCTGGAACACTTTCGTATAAAAATAAAGCCATCAAAGTACCTTACGGACAAATGTACAATTTCACGGTGTACAATAAAAACGGGTATTACTACAAGAGTCTTATCGGAGATCTGTACAAAGGAAGTCTTCCTTTACCAAAAAATAATATTCCTTACTGGGCCTACTTTTCAAATGAACCTTCGATTGGTAAAAAAGAAAATGCAACGATTGACACACAGCCGTATGAAAACTACACGAAATTGGATCGAGTTTCTTTAAAAGAAGGTGATACGATTACGTATGCGTTGAAAGCGATAAGTGATATTGAAAAGGGGGAGGAGATTGTATGGTGTTACGGAAAATCTTACAAGGACAATAGAAACTACGAAACGATATGTAAATAAAATTTCATTTTTAATAAATGAAATCATTCGGGACAATATTAAATGACAATACTCACGTAAAAGTCGAGTTATCACGTTACAAGAATGAAAAGAAAAAGTACGATAAAGTCCTCCCGACCGTTTTCAATCCGTTTGATGCATGGGGAAATTTACTCTCTGATGTGAAAAATCAAGGATCGTGCGGCGCTTGTTGGGCGTACAGCATGACTGGTTCGTTGAACGATAGGTACTCCATCATGTCTCTCGGCCAAATGTTTGATTCCTTGTCTCCTTACCAAATGTTAATCTGTCAAGGTGCCATTCCTCCGAAAGATACCGAAGACGAAGCATATTTCAAACAAATTAATAACCAGGCACATTCTCAGGGAGCGTGTAATGGAAACAGTTTGTATACGGCGATGGATTTTGTTTACTGTTTTGGATTAACAACAACACGATGTGTAAATCAGGGAGAATTCGAAAAGTATCACATCAAAAAACCGGAAGATGTAAAAAGCGTGAAAGATATTCCAATCTGCCAAGACATTCTTGGCCCAATATACGAGACTTGTCTTGATAAAAATGTCGCATCGCGTTTTTACAGATCGATTGCAGGATACGCGGTGGATAGCGACATTGAATCCATCAAACAAGAAATTTACAAATGGGGGCCAGTATCAACCGGTTTCCAAGTCTTCCAAAATTTCATGGATTATTCTGGGATCGATATTTATATGGGTCCCGAAAAAGAAGGAGATAGCCCGATTGGTGGTCATGCCGTAAAAATTTTAGGGTGGGGAGAAGAAATCGTGAACGGTGAAAAAATCGACTTTTGGTGGATTGAAAATAGTTGGGGTACAGACTGGGGTAGAAGCGGCTATTTTAAAATGAAAATGGACATTAAAGAATGTCAATTGGAACAAAACGTTGTCGCTGTAATCCCCGATTTACCTACGTTTGATCTTGGTTATTTGAGTTACAAAATCATGGTGAATGAAGCGAACGATTTCATACGTTCATGGTTTAAAGTTGAACCGTTAACTGGTTACAAGTACAGCGCAATTGAAAAAATAAAAAAAGGAGAATTGAAAGGAAATTTGGACAATTTCATTTGCGAATACCCGCCTGATTTTAAAACGATGTGGGTTGGAGAAATGTCGATTGAGGATATGCGAGCATTTGCATTAAAATTGAATAAAAGGTATTTTTCAAACCAGCTCATTTTTTTATACCTAATTTTAGCTTTTTTTATCGGAAAAGGTCTTCATTACATAAAAAAAAAGTTCTTTATTAAATAAATGCTAAAATTTGGAAGTTTATTAAAAGATCACCCCGAAGTATTAAGACAATCTAAATTGTATCCAACACTTGACGTTTCTCTTTGGTGGGATAATAAAACGTTCTACAGAACTCTTCCCTCTTCGTTTGACGGAAGAGAAGCATGGCAGGCATACACCTGTTTTCCTGGAATTCAACGTTGTGCAGATTCTTGGGCTCTTGTTGCCAAAGACATTCTCGCCGACCGATTCACTCTCTCTACTGGCGGCGAAATCGCGCTCCAATTGAGCGAAACTGAAATCGTTGCATGCATTGATACTCCCCCCAAATCTCATTTGAAAAATGTAAATTCGTCCAATAGTCTAAATTATCAGGATGCATGCCAAGGATACAGCATTTACGATTCGTGGGAGTACATGTACGCCAACGGTATACCAGAAAACAATTGTTTCTCTCATAAGAAATTGCAAGATCATAAACCCTCTTTGAAATTACCTGAACAATTGAACTATATTGAAAAAAAGGAATTGTACGGTGAATTGTGTCAAAATATTGAAGACGATCAACAGCATTGCATCTGGAAATACAATGGATTACCTGTTGCACGAAGATCTTTTTTTTGTAACGGAATTATCAATATCACGCAATACGACAATGGTTCATTTTTGATGGACAAAACGATTGAGGCAATAAAATACGAACTATTGCGTTATGGACCTGTTGCGGCAGGATTTTTGGTCTACGAGAATTTTTCGAATGATTACGATGGAACAACAATCTACGAAAAAACGAGCGGAAAACCGTTAGGTGGACATTATGTGTCAATTATGGGTTGGGGGAAAGAGAAAGATACCGAATACTGGATTTGTCGAAACAGTTGGGGGACAGATTGGGGATTGGTGGGATTTTTTAAAATGAAAATTGGAATCATTGAATGTATGCTTGAACAAAATGTGTCAACTGTTGCAGCCTACGTCTACAAATTTACCAATGATGCAATTGATACGGTATTAAATGGAAAGACGATCGATTTTACAGATATGAAAAAAATCAATCCTCAATTATTCAATAAAAGCAAAAAGAATGATTTGGATATGTCTACCTTTTACGTAAAAGAAACATTGGAACTTGTTAAAGAAGGCAAATTGTACGGATCACTCGAACCCTTAATTCTAAATCCGAGACGATTGATACCAAACCAGCGTTTTTATTGGGTAGAAGATTTCAAAAATTTCAAATTTATTAATCTTCGATACGAGGGGAAAAAAGAGAAGACACATTACATTTTCATAATTGCATTTATTTTTGTATTGTTTATTGGTTATAAAACTTCAAAATGATTTTTTATTTTTATATAAAAAATGGACGTTTATCTGGATGAAAAAGTGACTTTACAAAGCGGCGAAATCTGTCTAAAAATGATAGGCATCGAATTGAGTCCGAGAGAGTTAAAAGAATACAACGATAAATTTAACAAATTTTTCATTTCCAACAAGAAAAACAATAGATTCTATCCGTGTTTCGTCTATGCTGGAAATCAAAACTATCATTCTGTTATTATGGTGAGTGTATCTGATATAGTTTTAGATACATTTGATGTTGGCGATGAATGTAAACTGAGAATTATTGTTGTGAAAAGAGAAAAAGAAGAACAAAACTTGCTTTTCAATAAGAAATCCAAGACGAAAAAATCCAAATCCAAATCTAAATCCAAATCCAAATCTAAATCCAAATCCAAATAAAATTGATTAAAAAAAGATTGATTCAAGAATGGAAAAATGGTCAACGAGTTGGAACTTATTAAGGGAGACAAACGTCTTTTAAAATCAGCTAAAAAATATGTTGACAGGAAATTTGTGATTACGGCTGATATGTTACAATACATCACGAATGTCGACGTCTTGGATTTTATGACTGATTATTGTATTTTCAGCAAAGAGTTGTACGACTCTTACTACCAAACACTAGTCTCTATGCCGTTTGAGAATGGAATGGAGAATTTATGGCTGGTTGAAATAAAAATGACGCCAGTTGTTCCTGGAGACATACAGACATACGTTAAACTTTCTGAGCGAATACAACTGTTCTGTGAATTTGATGACGAACACGATTATGAATTAAAATTTGAATTTGTAAAGGTGATTATGAGTACAGATGATGACTTGATGAATTTTGTCTATTCAAATGAATATTTGTTTCGTAGCAATATTAATAAAACAAACCGTTATTATGGTGCAGATATCAAAAAAGAGATTCGACAGATTCAAAAATCGATTCTTCCGTGGAATGAAGTCAATGAAAAACTGACCGAAGATGTACCCGATGTAGATCAACAACATCCATTTTACTATTCAAATTTTTACTAATAATAAATGAGCGGTTTCAAAAGTCTGAAGAAATCGAAAAAGTCAATGTGGCATGTAACACTTTCACTGTACCCAAAACCTGTAGACGGATTTGAATCGTATGTAAAAAATGTCTATAAAAAACACCTGAAAAAGTACACGGATGATCTAGATGTATCAGAGTTGGTTGACCATGTTCAAAATTCTATGGTTAAAGGAACTACTTTAACGTTTGATGTGCACAAATCTCTATACGATAAAAAAGAGTTGGTACAAAAATTGAAAACAAATAATATGGCGGATGGTTCGTGGGAGGTTGGGTATTCGACGCTATGGGTAATTTTCGAAAAAGGGTTTAAAATATCTGAAATCGATTACGATCGTAAAAAGATAAAGGTAAATTAAGATTAAATATTTTAATTAAAATATTTACGATATTTATAACTTAAAGATTCTTTTACAGAAATAAAATGTGGAAAATATATATTATTTCTGTAAAAGAATCTTTAGAAAGAAGAACAAATGCCGAATCTTTTAAAGAAAAAGTTGAAAAATTAGGCTTCAAAGTTGAAATCATTGATGCAATATTTTGGAAAACTTCAAATGTAATGGATAAAATGAATGAATTAGGAATTAGTTTTTCAAATGTATGTCAATCGCAAATAGCATGTTTTCTATCTCATCGTTTAGCTTGGGAAAAAGCGATGGTATGCAATGAAAAATCAATTATAATTGAAGATGATATGGTGTCATTGAATTTTGATTTGCTTTCAGCTATTGAGAATGAAATTAATCCTGAAATCGATGGAATTATCATGTGGAAACATCCTAATAGAATTTGTGATTTTGAATATGTATCGACGAATCTTATTAAATTTTATAAACAATGGGGATTATGTGCTTATTTTGTTCGGCAACATTTATGTGAAAAAATGTTATATATTAAATATATTGACAGACCAATAGATGATTATTTGTATGAAAATATTTTTCCAGATTATAAAATGTTAATGACTGCAAAAGATCTATTCACAAACATAGGATTTTTAGGTTTTAATGATACTAATTACAAATTTAAATCATTGATTTGGAATCATTAAAAATAACTAAATTTTTCTTCAAGGACTTTATGCACGAACTTTGCGTACTTTTGAACGTTTAGATTTGGATTTCTTCGTAGATTTCACCTTGGATTTTGTTTTATACATTAAAGTGCAACTAGAATCTTTTTTGGCCGATCTGAAATCGATTACGATCGTAAAAAGATAAAAGTAAATTAAGATTAAAAATAGATTTTAATCTAAACGATTTAATTTTTAAGGCAAATATACAATTTCGTGTATATTTTTTTCTAACACACACACCAAATGTGTGTGTTGAGATTTTTTTTATTTTTAAAAATTAATTCAAAAAACATTGAAATTTCATTACAAACTAAAATTTTTTAAAGCAGAACAGGTCAAATCACTTTTTTCATGAAAAAAATGAGATTCTTAAAAAAATCAAAAAAATTGACAAAAATAAAAAATTTTTGATTTTTCGTCAAAAAAAAATATTTTTTGTCAAAAATTCAATAAAAACTTAAATATAGTTTTTATTATAAAATGAATTGTCAGTACTGCAATTTAACTTTAAAATCTAAATATACTTTAAAAATGCATTTAACAAGTAATAAATCGTGTCTTAAATTAAGAGGTCTTGAGATGGACTCAAAATTCTCTTGTGAAGGGTGTAAAACGGCATTCATGAATAAAGTGAATTTGTCCAAACATCTTGAATGCTGTAAAAAATACATTTCTTTGAGTCACGGTTTAGAAATAAAAAAGAAGGAAGATGATCATAAAGATGAGTATAACAATTTGAAATTGTATTGTTCTAAACTTGAAAAAGAATTACATAGTCTTAAATTTGATCGTGATGAATACATAAAACTAAAGGTTATTCATGAAGAACTTCGTCGTAATCACGATGATATGAAAAATAGAGATTTACTTTTAACGCATACAAAGTTGGAAATAAAGTACGAGGAGCTTTACAAACAACATGAAGAACTTAAAAATCAGCATGAGAAAATGATTTCAAAGTTAGAAATGAAAATTTCTCAGTGCGACACTTTTATCCAGACACTTGCTCGTGACGGAAGTAATAAACCCACTACTACAAATAATACTGTGAACAATACAGTAAGAAATCAATTGTCTGCGACATTCACATTGGATGGTTTAGAGCCAAAGAAAATAGA
>Ga0114958_10001667_pt1 | contig 17213 bp, 13 predicted proteins | sample C_130208_EF_Meta_FD_89577 | JGI IMG/M metagenome (GOLD analysis project Ga0114958, IMG submission 89577) | Freshwater microbial communities from Lake Croche, Canada to study carbon cycling - C_130208_EF_MetaG | ecosystem: Environmental > Aquatic > Freshwater > Lake | place: Lake Croche, Canada...
ATATTTATAAAAACGTAAGTCATTCATTCAGAGAATCTATAAGAATCAACGATTTGCCTCTAAATGTTCCCTTTTATCTACATTTAACCCTTGTTGGTAAAGTCCTAGAAGTTTATGTCAATTCTCGTCTGGCAGGTACAAAATTATTACATGGAAGACCACGTTCTGTTCCTAATGAATGGTATGGACGTACTGGATTTGCTGCTGCACAAGCGATTATACAAAATCTTACACTTTGGGATGGCAGATTACATACCTACCATCTAATGAATATGTGTAAAACTCCTATTCATATCAAAAAAGAGACTTGGGATTTAGTCTTATCTGCTACTATGCCGACATTGTCATTAAGTAAATGCGGTGAAGTTTCTGTTACATCAAAAACATACACAACCGGAATCAGTGTTGAGCACACATAATTCTAAGACTAAAAAATAATAAAGCCAAATGCCAAAAATTAATTTTGACACTTGACGTTAGGGATTATGCGGGCTGATACCTGGAATAGTATCTTTTCGGCACTTTATTGGTCAGCGGTTGCTTTAGTAGTTATATACTATTTTTATCCGCAATTTTATGAAAGTACAGACCCAAAAAACAAGTATGGTCCGCTATACATGACAATAATAATTTATTTAGCTATATATTTAATTGCTCTTATCATCTATTACTTTTATGTCGGTCAGGATAATGCTGAAGTATTAGGACTTTGGAAACTCAAGCCCGAATATACAAAAGAGTCTGATAAGTTTGACCTGAAATCAGAACAGATGGTTCCGGCTAGTGGTTTGGTTGAACTATTATCAGAACGCGAATCAACTAAATTTCTGTCTGAAACTTTTACATTCTCTTTTTTTGTGACCGTTGATTACTCTTCAATCGAAGGTGTTCAAGGCAGCAGTCTAAAAAATAACTATAAGCCTTATCAGCTTATTGTAACAGTTCCCGGTGTATATGATGTATATATTGACCCTTTCCACGAAATGCTTTCTATTGAGTTTCATAGCTATAAAACAGCAAATACCACAATAAATCTACCTACATTAAAAAATGCAAAATGGCATCAAATACTAATATCTGTGGAAGGACGTTCAGCTGATATTTATCAGAATGGTGTACTACTTCAATCTGTTGGTCTCAAGAATGTTGGTGCTTCGCGCCCCGGTAAACCAAAAGTTAATATGAATCCTGACCTTTATGCACAAGTTGCTCTTGTACAGAGCTGGCCAATGCGATTAAAGGAGCCTGATATAGTCACAAATTATCGTTGGAACACAGATGTTCAAGGAGTTCCTAAATTACCCCGCGTTACAGGACCATTTGATAAGTTTATACATTTTGATTGGAGAAGCTTTAATTTCTGTTTGGGCTCATTCTGCACAGATTCAATAAATGAAACAAATGCTCTTTCATATGTTAATTACGAATACGCCTAACCATATAAAATTTTAACTATTTACTAAACCAATAAATATGGCAATAAATAAAAAATTATTACCATATTTTAATCCCGGCTTTCGCAGATAAAATTCAAGCCCTACAAAGTAGAAAGCATGAGTTCCATGAACGCCGCGAAAGCAAAGTTAAGTCAGGTTAGTGCCAGCCTTGCACCTTATAAGAGTACTATTACTTTAGTTCTCTATGCTATTGTAGCAGTTATTGTGTTTTACACCATTTACGCTGTTCTGTTTCCACCCCCTGATGTACATGAGCAAATTGTTATTGACCAGACTATGTCAGCAGCAGGTTCTCTTGAGTTGAGGCAAAAACTCAATAAGAATATACAAATTGAGACTGGTGGTGAGTACACTTTCCAGACTTGGATTTATGTCTCTAACTGGGACTATAAAGCTGGACAGGTCAAACACGTCTTCACTCTTTCATCTGATGGTAGCCCCGGTAACGGTAGACCCGCACACGTAACAATGTTTGGCGCCCTGTACCCTAATGAGAATAAGATGATGATTCGTGTTTTCCAGGATATGACCACTGCAACTGGTGCCCCCAACCAGGGAACTGACTTCACTACCAATGAGAACATTAATCAGCTGTTTTCTGGTGCTGTAGGTTCTGGAATGTTTGATAACTCTGTTGGCTTCCCTATTTGCGACATCCAGGACATTGACCTTCAGAAGTGGATTTGCTTGTGCGTAGTAGTCAATGGACGTGTAATTGATGTATATGTTGACGGCAAGCTGGCACGTAGCTGCGTAACTGCTGGTATCCCCACTGCTGAAAAAGGAAATCACTTTGTAAGCGTTGGTAAGTTTACCGGCTGGGGCGGCAATGTAAGCACAACACGTGTATTTGGATATGCCCTGACCCCCGGTAAAATTTATGAAATCTACCAGACTGGACCCGCTATGGGAACAGGTCTTGATGCCAAATTTGGTTTCGGTGGCTGGTTACTGGAGCGCCTTGGAATCCAAATGAATACAACTCAACGCGCCTCTAGAAGTGCCGATGACAGCAAATAAGTGTTTAGTCCCGGATTTTATATAACATCACATGAATATACTATTTATATGATGGTAAAAATTAGACCTTAATCTCAATATCCAAATAAATATTAGAATTAAAGACTAGAGAGAAGATGAACCAGGGAAGTTCAGTGTTCACATCAACAAGATTAAAGCAACTTCGTGATTCCATGGAACCTATGTTGCGTTCTATGAGAGGTGGTGCTAATGCCATTGCGCCCGGTGGTCCTAATGCAACAATAGGTGGTCAATTAATTGAAACTTTTGTAATTGTCATCGTATTTTCAATCACGATGCAGTTATTAGAATCTAGCTGGAATCAACTAAAAAGATACCAGTCTTTGGCTGTAGATATTTACCCATTGTCATATAATACTCCACAGACATTTTTACAAGACCCCAGTTCTTGCTTTCCTATTTTGGAGCCTTCCAAGGATGAACGTAATGGTGCTGAGTACAGCTACTCATGCTTCATCAACGTGTCATCTGACAGCTTTACTGGTGAGAAAGACGCTTTACGCCACGTATATCACAAGGGCAGTCCATCTATCTATCCTGTAATGGCACCTGGTGTATTTTTCAAAACTGATACAAATACAATGCGTGTTTACCAAAATACAACACTGCACTGGAATAACTATGTTGATGTCCCTAATATTCCTTTGAACAAGTGGTTCCATTTGGTAGTAATGATTAAGGGTAATTCCTTAGATGTATATATCAACGGAAACCTTGCTAACAGAAAGAAATTTGTTGATGTTCCCAAGCTGAATTTCAGCAACTTCTACCTTCTCAATGGCACCGCTGTTGGTGATACACACGGCGCAGCCTGTAATATTACGACAGTGGTTGACCCTACTACAGGAAGAAGTCGTCAGAACATTGATGCCAAAGCAATTAATTCTCAGAGCTTTAAGGACAGTGGAATTAAAACTGGTGTAGCTTCTATGGTTGTAGTTGGTGCAATGAGGGGTTACGTTTCCCGTATTAAATATTTTGCTTTTGCTCTATCCTATACACAGATTGAGAAGCTCATCAGAGAGGGTCCTAATAAGAAGGTAATGAAGGCGAAAAGTGACCCAACTGATGAAACAACTATGGAAATGGGTTACCAGAACCCAATGGGTATGAACGTAAATCTGCCCTATTACCAGACTGATGATTGGTGGACTTCTAATAGCCACAACGGTTTGGGTCCTCAGTAAAACTAGTAAAACTAGAATTAATATAGTAATAGAGTAAATCTATAAAAACTATAAAATTAATAACCTATAAAATTACTGATAGTATCTATAATTTTATGGTATATAAAATAGGAATATGGAAGCAGTATCTGTTTTCACAAAATCGAATCTAAAAAAATTACACAAATCTTTTGAGCCACTATTACGGAGTATGCGTGGTGGTTCATTGGAAGATGTAGCTAGTCCAAGTACATCAGTAGGATGGCAAATTGTTGAGACTCTTATTATTGTTGTAGTTTTCTCAGTTGCCATGCAGTCTATTGAAAGCGGATGGGAACAGTTAAAGCGCTATCAAAATATGGCTGTGGATATGTATCCGGCGTCTGTGAGCGATTCTCAGATTTTTAAGCAGGACCCAAAATCAGGGTTTCCTCTTCTTGAACCTTCTAAGGATGAACGTAACGGTGCTGAATACTCATATGCCTGTTATATCAATATTGACCCTGATACATTTGACTCATCTAGCGATGGTAAGTTGAAGCATATTTTTCACAAAGGCTCAGCTAATGCCTATCCATTAGTAGCACCCGGTGTATTTTTGCGTACAGATACAAATACCTTAAGAATATATCATAACTCAACAAAAAGTTGGGGCAATTACATTGATATTCCTAATATACCTATTCAAAAGTGGGTTCATTTAGTCGTAAGTCTAAAGGGCAACTTTTTAGATGTCTATATAAATGGAAATTTAGCAAATAGAATGGTATTTACAGATGTTCCCAAGTTAAATTTCAGTGACTTCTACCTTTTAGCTGATATTAAAACCGCAAAAACAACAAAAGATTGTGATAAAACTACTACTACTACAACTGAAGGTCCAGGCAACACAATGTTAACTAATGGAGCGATGAAAGGTTTTGTATCAAATATGAAATATTTCGCCTATGCATTGTCTTATACTCAAATCGACCAGCTAGTCAAGCAGGGACCTATTATGAAGAAGTATATAAGTCAAAAACAGAAGTCCAAAGAATTATTATATAAATATGCTGAAATGACTGATGATTGGGCAACATCAGAAAGGCATAGAGGACTGGGACCTCAGTAAAATTATAAAGTAAAAGTACCATAAATATAAAAGTTGTCAAATTCTAAATTCCACAACTTTTCTTAAAATAATACTCACTCTGTGCCAGGATTACTATCGGAACGTTCACACTGATTTTTCGTCTTGTAGCTTCTAATCTCTTCACAGTGTTTTGGGGTTGGAACCTGCATACACCAGCGTCCAGCCATATCTTCACCGACTAAACACCATGTCTGGTCGCTAGAAGCTGGTCCTTCCAAAACAGGGTCTGCCTTGGAAGGTTGTGCAGCCCCCATTAATTCACCTGTTTTTTGGCTGCCTGATGCCCCTTTACTATAATCAATAGTAGCAGGACCCGATTTATTTGTATTATCTTGTGCACTTAGCGCAGCTTGTAATGGTGTTTCACCTGTTAATTCATTAACAGGATATAGTTTTTTCCATTCTGATACAAAGAAGTCTCTTGTATAATATACAATCGAAGCCAAAATAACAAAAATTATAACAATGGCAATTATTTGATAGGTTGAAACTGCAGACGTATCAACCACTGTTGTTACAGTAGTTAAAGGAACCTGACCCGGAGCACTATTCATTCTTTCTATTGGATTCTATTTATTTTACACTAGACCGCAATTTCGTTGCTCAAGGCATAAAACAAAATCAAGAAAGACAGGTAAGAGATGCCCGGTGGATTGCTTCCCCTTGTGGCGTATGGAAATATGAATCGCATGGTCAGCGGTAATCCGCAAATGTCCTACTTTTATAAGGCATTTGTACGTCATACACACTTTAGTATCGAAAGTATTACAGTTCCTCTTGAGGGTCCAAATCAACTTAATTTAGATGAAAGCATACAATTACGTGTAAAAGTTCCACGACACGGTGATTTATTATCAGATGTCTATTTGACTTTGGATATGCCGGCTATTTATAATAAGGTATGGAAAGGACGTGCAAGCCATGAGTTTGCGTGGGTACGTCAAATTGGAATACGAATGATTGATACAGTCGGTTTATATATTGGTGGTTCAAAAGTACAAGAGTTTTCCAGTGAATGGTTGGCAATGAAATATCAGCTTGACCAGAATTTGGATAACTTTGAAAAATGGTCTAATCTCATTGGTGATGTACCCGAAATGTTTGCGCCTGCATCTGGTGCCTATGCTGACCCACAAGGTGGCTATCCAAATGTATTGCCATTTACAGGTCAAAATACTCAGTCAAATGCGCCATCTATACCAGCGCGACAGCTCAATGTTCCAATAGGCTTATATTTAGCTGATGCCCCGGGATTGGCATTACCTCTTATTGGCTTACAGTATCATGATGTAGAAATTCGCATTAGGATGCGACCTATAAGGGAAATTTATACTGTCCTTGACCCTAACGGTGAACGTGTAAAATACGGGTATGCGCTTGATTCAGCACAGGGTACAAATATATATGCTAATTCTTGGAATTCTGCTTGGGGACCATTACCTAATTCATTGAATAACAACTATTTAACAGCTACGGATATATCTGGCGCGCCACGCTATTTCTTCACAGATTATGGATATTCAATTCCAGGAAGTGATGGTTGGAATATGAATCCACGACTACAGTGCACCTATGTGTATCTAACCGAACAAGAGCGCAAACTATTTGCTACAAAGAAGCTTGAATACATAGTACGCCAAGTTCAAGAGTTTAACTTTGAAGGAGTCAATCAGCGACAACAGTTAGATTTAGATGCACATAGTCTAGTCACACGGGTTATTTGGTATGCTCAGCGGTCAGATTGGTATTATAGGAATGATTACGCAAATCTTCTAAATTGGAAATATACAGACCCAGAAAAACGCCCCTATGCTAAAACGCCAAATAATACAATAAGTACAAGTGGTGTATTAATTCCTGGCGCAAACCGTTACATATTAAATACTGCAAAAATTCTTTGTGGAGGCAATGAAATTTTCGAAGAGAAAAACGCCTCATATTTTTCTGATATTGTACCTTACAGAACCTGTACTGGTGATAGTTACCAATATTTAATCAATGGATTAGTATCTCCCCTTTCTGTATATCCCATCTATGTTTACAGTTTTGCTCTTAATTCTTCAAATGCTATACAGCCAAGTGGTTCAATAAATACTAGTCGTATTAATCTATTTCAGTTGGAAGTGAATCCACAACCAATTCCAATTGATGCAAATTTAACTTACAATTTCAATGTTTTTGTTGAATCATTGAACTTCATAGAGATAGCAAGTGGTATGGGAGGCATGAAATTCTCAATATAGACCCAGTCCCGGTAGCGGTTTCCCCAGTTTCTAATTTTAGCTATTAGCACTAGGGGATGTCCTTTGTAGATACACTTTACAAAAGATTTATTGGGTATGTTGATAAAATCACCCGTGACCCAAAAGCGGAAGCGGAAGAGCGAAAACGACAAAAAGAGTTGAAAGATGCCCAAAATAACGCTTCAAAAATACTAGCTACAGAAAAATCACTTTTACAGAAAGCGCAAAATACTCAAGGTCCTGGGCGACCAGAAGAGGCTATGCGCTATTCTATTTTTCCAGAAGATGCAAAAGATATACACACATTCCTAGATAACGCAACTACAACAGTTAATGCAGCAGAAACAGGTGAAGATGTAAATGATTTTATGAAGGATAATTTCAATGAAAATTACGATAACTATAAAATTAATTGTATAACAAATACTGCAGTTTATCCAAAAGCAGTTGGTGCCCGTGCCGGATTGTGGTTTATTATAAGGGGAATCAAACAATTAAAACATGATAATGAGGATTTATCTACAGACGAACTTTCCCTATTAAATTTAATAACCGATGATGTTAAGAAAATTTTAGATGATACAAAATATAAAAAGGTTGGTGAGTGGGAACCAATAACAGTAAAGGACCTTAAAAATTTGGAAAGTTACAAGAAAATCTTAACAACAAGCCAAGATAAGATTGACAAAAGTAGTAAGGAGTACAAAATAATTCAGTCATTAGGTCCAAAAATCTATCCATCAATAATAAAACTACTAAAAAATCATGGGGAAGTTGATTTTATTGATAAAGAGGGTGATTCGTTCACGGGTAATGTTACAGAGGCAACAGAAAAACAAAAAGCAGTGAAGGAAGATAAAACATTGGACAATTTCAACTTGGGCTCATTAGTACTCAAAACACTAAGCTACATGTTCACAGTACTATTTTTTCTTCTTATTTTTTTCATTTTAACACTTGGTTCTAGCTTTGCTGTGAACCTAAATGTTCACAAACCTTTACCGTATAAAATATTCTATTTGATTTATGGATTCCTATTTGGACTAGTTGTTGTTCCATATTCCCTATTTTATCGTTGGTATTGGTTAAAAAAGAAGCCTGAATACTATGGATTTATACCCTTAATCCCACGTTTCTTTATCAATCCAACAGTACAATTTTTACTTGGCTGGTTAACCTATAAACCCAATCCAACTATTATTAAATTAGAGGAATGGAGGCAGCCAAATCCTGTATAATCTTAGCATACAATAAAATTACCACTTCTATTAGTCGTAGTAATTTTATATATAAACTAAAGCACTATGCATCGCTAAAAAAATTAATAAGCTCCCTATTTTTGATAAAACGGGTTATTTTCAACTCTGTTAATTTAAACATAGGATTTGTTTGTTCACGCAGCTTTTTCTTATCGAATGTATTTTCACTGTGACTCATTACCAGCATAACCTTAAAGGGGTCAAGTTGATGCATGGGTTCAGTGTATCGGTTCAAAAATGATGTCTCTTCGGCATGTGTCACGGTTTCATCGTATTTATGAGTATCAAAGTAGGACCGTCTATAACCCATGGTGCCATTTGTGGCATGATTAGCCATATAGGGTCCAATCTTATAAATCTTCTTGTTATCACTATAAAACATATAGATTTCTGAACTGCCACAAATATTATATTTAGGATTCGCCATTAGGCGCGTAACAACATGAGATACACGTTCAGGAGGATAATAGTCATCGTCATCCATACAAACAATAATCTCACCCTTGGCTAATTCATTTAATTTATTACGTTTTGCACCTATATTAAGTTTTATATCTTCCGAATAGTAACGTACATTTGTAAGACCACTTTCTTTAAACAAATCGCCGACCTTATCAGTCCCGTCATCTAATATAATCCATTCCATCTTATTTTGGGGATATTCCTGATGTTGAAAACACTTAATAATATAGGGTATAAATTTCCTACGATTATATGTTGGAGTTAATACGGATACTAATGGTCTAGTCATATGACTATAGTTACATATAAAAATGGTCCCAATCTTTAGGTCAAACTAGAAAAAATTGAAATCACTAGCACCAAGATTTAAAAGGTGGGCGGATAGCAAAGAACTATCTAACCTAGCGAAGAAAATGGACACACTCACTGAGCGCGACACTGCTATTCTCAAGCGCTTTATTGCGCTTTCTAAGACGCGCCTCTACAAACTGCGCGATGACGCCTACAGCGGTCAATGGTGTGGCAACTTGGTCACTGCCATCAAAAACGGCAAGCTCCAGACATGGCGCTGCACGGGGGACACCAGTAACGGCGACTGCTATAACTGTAGCTTCACGGGCTACTCCTGCAGACAGTGTGGTGACAATGTGGCAAAGGGCAGGGAGTTCTGCCCAGGTGTATCATGCAGTGGCATGTACTACAACTTCTAGCAGCTAATCAAAATCAAAGGAACATTAAAAATTAAAAAAAATAAAAACAAAAAGTTTTTACATTTTGATTGTTATCTCCGGCTATATATTCTTTCTATACTATAAGGATTTATGGCTAACCGCGCATTAACTCGGAAAAAATGGTATAAAGGCGGTGGTCCTGGTCTAATCGCAGCTGTAAAAGCAAATGATGTTAATCTTGTTAAACAAAAACTTACTACTACTATTTTTGGTCGGTATTTTGGTCGCTCAGATGTCAATTCGATAGATAAAGAAACTGGAAAAAGCGCACTTATTATAGCCGCCGAAAATGACTTTAGAGAAATTTTTAAGATTCTATTAGACCATAAAGCGGATATAAATATTATGGATTTGACAAAAAAATATGTCTTTCACTATCTAAATAGTGAGACAGCAACAATTTTATGCGAATTTCTTGTAAAAAATAAACAAGGGATTTCCATTAAAGCTTTTACAAATTTTGATGACTCATTAATTCCATTTTTTACAGTAGCTTTCAGGCGATTATCATATAGTATAGATAAAGATTATTTAGCTAAATTAGTTTCTCGAACAGGAAGTTTAGATGCCAAAAAGACAATGTTTAATCTTTTTATACAGAATCCGCCTATACCAACTAATATAAAGCTATTTATCGAAACAGATACATCATTATACTTTCTGCACCAAATAATAAATAATATTGGACTAATGGATAATGAAGTAAAAGGCGCAGTATTGGCAGTATTGAAATACTTGAGTGACCATAAATTAGTTGATGAAGTACGTCAGTTGTTATCAGAAGGAAATTTTTTTGTTGGATATATTTCTATGGAAAATAAAATCCTAATATGGCGTATTTGTGTTACTAATAATTTCATTGATATAATAAGACGGTTACTATTCGAAGGGCATATTGATTTAGTGGAAGGGGGGGAATATATAAAATATGCTTTTGAGAAGAATTATTTAGAAACGGAAAATGTTGTATTTAATCATATGCTCTTAAAAAATTTGATATTTTCTGAAGACCGTTTAATACAAGTTTTAAAGTTAAACATGAGCATAACACCAGATGATTCTTATTTAATCGCTATAAAAGAAAGAGTAAATAAATTACTTTCTGCCAGGCGCGGTAATGGATATTATTTGCTTACACGTTATACTGACGATAGGTATAGGGCAACTTGTACTATATTATTTCAAGCATGTTTAAAATACAATTTTACCGATGAATTAAAAATGATGCTAAACGCAACTCATATTCATCCAGACCCGATTTACTTTATTGTGAATGGTGAACTTAATAATTTTAATATCGATGACGAAAAAGTAGATATATTTGTTGATTTTATCTCCCATGCCGTGAAAAGAGTATCCGTGAATGATATAGTTAGGGCTTTAAATGTACTTTTTAGTTTAAGAAATCATTATTATTTTGATACTATTATAAGAAAACTAAATGATAAGAACTCGCTAAGAGATTTTAAAGTTGTTGATTTAGTTACAGTTGCCGTACATAATATTGGTAATAATGGGACAAATTTTGACACTTTACTCTTATTACTAAACAATGGATTTAGCTATGATAAACCGTTATATGAGGACGAAGTGTGTCGAAATATAATAAAACATAATTCGCGATTACAATCTGTTATGTTTGAATACATACTATCTAAAGTATCTGATACGTATAGAACAGGCTTTCCTAAAATTTTTATAGAAAAAGAAAAAACATCTGAAATTGTAAAAATAGTCTATATTGAAAAAGTATTACAAAGTTTTCAAGAAATGTATCCTAGACTAAGAACTGGTAATATTAAAAAAGACAGATTATTAGATGAAATGCATAGACTAACAATACTTATGCTAGGTGTAGATACTTGGCAAAAATCTGATGAACCCAGCAAATTACCATATTTCGATATAATTGGGAAATTTATATTTGAACTAATAAAAGTAGTAAATCCTATAGAAGGTGAAAAAATGGACTTGACTATTGAAGATATATATATATTTTATTTTTCTATAGGATTTTACGCTGATGATTTTCATACACATATTCTTGATGAAAAGACATTTTTTGTTGATTATTATGAAAAAGGGCAGGGTTTTAATTATTTAATATATGTTATCAACGCTACGCACGTTCATAGTGATATACGATTACCAATAATCAGGGCTCTTATTACCAAACAAATTAATATAAACGCAGTTGACAAGGACGGAAATACTGTTCTCCATCATGCTCTAAATCTAAATAAAATAGGACTATGCAGTGATAATATAGTTGAGATTTTAATAAACCATCCACTAATTTGCCCCAATATTAAAAATAACACTGGTCAAAGTGCAATTGATATTACTAACAGAAAATGGGTAGAAAAAATAGAAGGTCAAAAAACTGGACAGATATATGCAGCCACAATTAAATGGAAAGGACTTACAAGAAAATGGATTAATCAACTTATAGATTTTTATTTTGATAGCAAAACAGGACTTTTCTACAATCCAGCAAATCAAGTATATTGTCTATCATGTTTAGGACAAGGCGCCCGCCCTAGTGCTTGTGACCATGTTACTGGACATAATTGCAGCGATAGTTACAGAAGTAAACTATCAGATTATGCTAGGCGTGGCGGTATTCCTCCTGGTTTTAATCGAGATTTATTACGAAATAGAGGAGATTCAGAATGTTGTGCTCGGTGTAATGAAAAAACAGCAGCAACACATTGTAGATATGGTTGTGGAGGAGATTATCAGTGTAATTGTCTAACACATTTTGGTGCCGATGCCTACAAATATTATAAATTATATAAAATGATAGAAAGGTTTGCCACATATCAAGATGCTCAGCTTGACAGATTATTTATAGATGTATGGCTAGATGTTACTAATTTTGGTGCAAGTGTGCCCTTTAATAGACAAGCGTGTGTAGATTTTCGACAAAACGTCCAACGTACAAAAACATTTATACCTGCAGCTATACTTGATAGATTTCCTAATGTTGAAGAAACTGATATATATCCATCGGGTTTTAAAGCAACACCTATACCAAACATGCGACGCACGGATGATGTTATAAATAACAATTTAATGCCTTCAATTATCGATTATGGGGCTGAAGAAATGAACAATATTGACTTTGAAAGTTATAGTAGATTTATTAATTTTAGACATAGGAAAAATATAAAACCAGATTTTCCCATAAATGAGCACCGTGACAGAGGAGTCGGTTTTGTTTGTACTACTGTAAAAGAAAATACTAGAATAAAATGCTTAAATGCCGATGAAATACGTCCAGAAAAACTCTGTGATTCTTATCTTTTTCCAGATGAACTGGGTATTTTAGTAAGTAGTGGAGATTTAGACCATGAAAGTTATATCCTTTATAGAGATAAATTTATGTATAGCGAAATATTAGATTTTGATTCCGCTGCATATCCTTACTTTATTGGTCAATCTATTAAAAAGCCTAATATAATGCCTGTACAATCAGCATGCGAAGGTGGTAGTTCTTCTCATGCTGGTGGTACAAGGCGCAGTAGACGTAAAGTTAAATCTGTAAGGCGAACTAAAAGGTCCTGATAAAATTGATTTCCGCAGACCCACCAATCAAATAGCTAAATGCCCCTAAAAGCCTACGTAATTCACTGTGAAGGCGACTACTTCTTTGTTGGACTTGCAGATAATATTGAAGATGCCTGGTACTATCACATCAATGGACTCATTTTCATTTGGACTCAAATACATAAGCCACTCCAAATAGTCACGGTTATTGATAACGCTGAAACACATGACGAATTTAACCTTATAAAAATGTATATGGCTAAATTCGGTATACAAAAAGTTCGCGGTGGCAATTATATGAGTACAACACTTTCTCCAATGCAGGTCGAATTTCTTAAAGGTGCTATAGACGATGAATTAGCAAAAGACCAGGAAATCGATGAAATAGCAAACCTATGTAACACCATGAACCTACGCTGAGCTAAATTTCTCAGCTGTCTGAGCAGCTAAGTAAGGTATGATTCCGCCCTTATGCCTAGCAATAGTTTCCTTAGCAGTCAGTTTTTCTGCCTTATTATTTTCCCAATAAATAACATTATATAGCTCCTCTAATACTAACCCAAGGGCATAATCGTCAACAACCTTGGTAATCACACCTTTGACCTTGATATTTTTAGTTTTTACTTTTACCGAATTTGGGCTTTTACGTGTTTGACGCCTACGACAAAAAATAGTATTTTTTATTTTATTTAACATACACCGCTCCTTTGCTTTAACGGGAAATTTAACATTTAAGCCAGCGTATCTATCATTTAATGTAAGCATATTCTGTGGCAAATATAGTGGTGTGCCCACGGCAGAATAATTATTCGAAAGTGATTCATTTTCCACATCACAGGGCATTTTACAAGCTAAACCAAAATCAATAATAAGTGGCTTTGTTATGTCATTACCCTCACCAATTCTTATCAAAATATTACCAGGTTTAACATCGCGATGTACATAACCAGCAGCATGTAATAGTTCAAATGCTGAAACTAAATTATTAAATAGTTTAAAACCAATACCGGCATCAAACTTATTTATACTATCAAATTTGGACAGAAAAACATCCATTCCCATTACAGGTACGTAGGTCTGAAAAATGAATCCATATAAGTCGGGTTCTGCAGAGACTTCTAATAGTTTTTTGTATTGCTCTGTATATTTTTCTGGGTCGGTATTTGCTAGACTATAGTTTAACTCAGGTTTAACTGTACCCTTTTTTATTCCATAGCCTTTGAATTCTGGTAAATAGGGCGCAAGTTCGGGATTAGTTGAAAGCGTACTCCAGATAGAAACTTCCTTCTTAAATGTGTCCAAGTCACTATCTTGTAATTCTAACTTTTTAACAACTAAATCATCAACCTTATAGACTGCACCAAACCCGCCTTCATCTAGTAATTGAGCAGATTCTGTCGAATTGACAAGCATATTAGCTATAGATTTTCTTATATCCAAAGATAGCATTCTGAATTATGTTAAGAAAAATGTCCAGCCCCAATGACCTAAACCAAAAGTTCGTAAAATAATTAATTAGATATGAATACAATCTCCGTAAGAGAACGAACCCGTAATTTATGGCACTACTTAAACGGAATAGTTTCTAATCAAATGGATGAAGATTCGCCTAAAATAGATGACCAGCCTAGCTATATTAAGCCTAAACTCTATCACCATCAAAAAACCTTATTAACAGCGGCGCTTAATCTAGAAAAGACCAAATTCAGTGGCTTATCGTGTGGTGAAAATCGCACGTTATATACCAATTTTGGAGTCATTGCTGACCGCGTCGGCAGCGGTAAATCATTAGTTGCATTGAGTCTTATCAAACAGCAAATACCAGATGAACGTGAAATTATTACTACACATCGCAATAACAATCTTTCAATGATACGTCATCAAGTTGCTGAACCTAGTCGAAAACGCTGTAGGGCTGCCCTATTTATTATACCACATAGTTTGATGGGACAATGGGAAGAATATGTTATGCGTGATACCACCTTGAATGTTATTTTTTGTCGAAAGAAAAAGGAAGTATGTGACCCTACATTGCTAAATTTTATAGATAGCGCTGATGCTCTGTTTGTATCCTCCACTATGTGGAAGGAGTTTGAACAGGCGCAGCATCCCCAAAAATATCATTGGTCACGCATTTTTGTCGATGAAGCGGATTCAATTATGCTAAGCAATCACGTAGAATTATCAGCAAATTTTATATGGTTCATAACAGCTTCATATTTAAATATTGCCTTTCCTTCAGGAGTATTTGTTGAGCTTAATTCACCCTATCACCCTCCACCAGAAGAGTATAATGATTTAGCTAATCGACTAAGGCTAATAAATGGACACAGTTTTAGAGTAGATGGTATTTTTACTAATTTCGGATTTGTCAAAAATGTTTTAGGGGGCACGGATATCCAAAAGAACAATACTATGGAATATTGGCGTGTTATATTACGTAATTGTGATAATTATGTAAATAGCAGTTTTTCTATGCCTGATTTATATCATAACAGGATTATATGTAAAACCTCAGCAAATATACGAATTCTAGATTCATTAATACCCAATGATGTAATGGCAATGCTACATGCAGGCGATACAAAGGGCGCCCTTCAAGAACTGGGCGTTCACGATGAAACACCAACATCAATTATAGAATCGTTAACAAAGTCCCTAATCAGAGATTTGGAAAATCAAAAGCGCAAATTGGATTTTTATAAGACGCAGGATTACAGTTCTGAGGCAGCCAAACAAAAATCTCTTGAAACACAACAAGAGAAAATTACCTCCTTAGAAAATCGCATTGATACAATTAAATGTCGTATGGCTGAAATTGACAGTACCAATTGTCCAATTTGTTATTCTGATGTTGAGGTACCTACATTGACACCATGCTGTAAAAATCTGTTCTGTTTTGTTTGCCTTTGTGAAAGCATAAAACGACAAAATAATACTCAGCCAGTTTGTCCGCTATGCAGAGCAGGTATAAATTCTATCAATGACCTACATGTAGTGAATAAGCACGCAAATACTATAGAAACTATGTCAGATAGTACAATCATAAATGAGCCAAAAACTAAGGTGGAAGAATTTATAAATTTTGTTGAAAGTAATCCCAACGCCAGAATTTTGATGTTCAGTGGTTATGATGCTTCTTTTTTCCAGTTAACATCTGAAATGACACATAGAAACATTACATATTCAATGATTAATGGCTCAACTCACCGCGTATCAAAAATCATCAATGAATTTGCGGAGGGTAATTATCGCGTTCTTCTTCTAAATTCACGTCATGTAGGCGCAGGCTTAAACATTACATGTGCAACAGATGTGTTCTTATTTCACAAGATGAATTCTGAAATGGAAAAACAGATTATTGGACGCGCTTATCGCATGGGTCGCACAGCTCCCTTAAATGTACATCATTTATTGCATGAAAATGAGGTAAATCAAATTATTCAATAAGAAATAAAAATTGACTATTCTAGTTTATTTACCTAATAGGTAAAACAACTATAATGACTGAGCTTGACATAGATGAAATAGTAAGAAGAAAATACTTTAGAACATATTTGTGTTGTATAGGTATTATAGCGGCGGGATTAATTATTTTCTTATATGGAATTCAATCATTGCCACAGTCGATTCCAATAGATAATAAGGATACACTACAGTATCAAGCAACAACCTCATCTGAACAGCAGGCTGCAGATTTACGCAACTATCAAATGGCAACTTCACAATTTAAGATTGCTATTTCAGGAGTGGGAATATTTATCTTTGGTATTTGTTTAGGTTTATATTATAGTTACAGAGCGCATCAAGAAGTTGAGTCACTTTATGAAACCGAAAGACGAAGAATTCAAAATAACACAGTTATAAATTTACCTGTACGTCGGCAAAAGCAACAGCAAGAGCAGAAGCAGCAGCAGCAGCAGCAGCAACAGCAACAACAAGAAAAAAAACCAAATAACGTCACATTTTATCCATTGTCTGTGGTCCCCCCACCTGTACGGATTCCCAATATGCCAAAACCGGAAACAGTCGCAGGTAAATTTTCATATTATCCAGCAAATTATAGAAACGGCATGCTTAGAATCTATCCTACTAATTTAGTAGGGACGCCTTCTTGATTTTCTATTACCACCTTTACCCATAGCTAAAAGATTAGCTGCTGCTGCATTCGAA
>Ga0114958_10001669_pt1 | contig 17204 bp, 11 predicted proteins | sample C_130208_EF_Meta_FD_89577 | JGI IMG/M metagenome (GOLD analysis project Ga0114958, IMG submission 89577) | Freshwater microbial communities from Lake Croche, Canada to study carbon cycling - C_130208_EF_MetaG | ecosystem: Environmental > Aquatic > Freshwater > Lake | place: Lake Croche, Canada...
CCTAAATAAACTTTTACAGCTTTCATGTGGAGCAGTCTACTCGGATACTGGAGAGGTTATTGCTTTTGATGCGGGCGGTAGATTGTCAGCACTTTTAGAAGTTATTGAAGAAGCTAGTCATAAAGTAATTATCTTTGCACCATTTAGACACGCAATCGAAATCATTGCAGATGAATTAAAAGCTAAGGGTATACCCGCAGAAAAGATTCATGGTGGTATTTCCGCAACAAAACGAACAGAAATATTTAATTCTTTTCAAACAGAAGAAAACCCGCAAGTCCTTGTAATACAACCTCAAGCCGCCGCACATGGAGTAACGCTTCATGCCGCTAACGTAGTGGTGTGGTGGGGTCCGATTACATCAATAGAAACATACCTACAAGCCAATGCCCGTGTGCATCGTGCTGGTCAACGTAACCCCTGTACTGTAGTGCATTTGCAAGGCTCTCCTGTGGAGAAAAAGATTTATAAGATGTTGTCAGAGAAGGTGGACATTCATACTAGATTAATTGATCTTTATAAAAATATTATGGAAGATACTTGACATTGTATAGTAATGCCCTTATACTGTAGTTGTAGTTATAAAAAGAAAGGAGTGCGCAGTGAGTGAAGAACTAAACGCTGAAAAGCTTGTAAAGATTTACGTCAAGATTCGTGATAGACGGCGAGAGATTTACAAGGAAGATAAAGAGTTAGAAGAACAGTTGAACTTAATATCTAATGAGATTCTTGGAATATGTAAAGAGCAAGGTTCAAGTTTAATAAGAACCAAGTACGGAACTATTTCTAAACGAATCAAAAAGAACTACCACACTAGTGATTGGCATGAGTTGTTTAATTTTGTTAAAGAACATGATGCATTTGCGTTACTGCAACAACGATTACACAATGCCAATATGGAGCAGTTTTTGGAGGAGAACCCTGATCTACATCCGCCAGGGCTATATGCGGATACAACAATGAGTGTAGTAATTACAAAAGGTAAGGAATAATTATGAGCAATGAATTATCAGTATTAGGTAGCGGTCTTCCATCCTATCTTAAAGAAGTAGAACTCGATGCAACTACAAGAGCCCTGATGGGTAGTGGTGGTACGGGCGGAATGAAACGCATCTCCATCAAAGGTGGTGTATGGCGCATGATGGTCAACGGCAAAGAAGTTGCTAAGAACGAAGACCGTGCTATGAACGTAGTAGTGGTAGCCGCCGCACCTAAGGTATCTCGCACTTTCTATGCTGGTACATACTCTGAAGGTGGAGAAGCTAAAGCCCCTGATTGCTGGTCAGCAGACGGAGAAGTTCCTGATGCTAAAGCTACTGCCCCACAAGCTAGCCGTTGCGTAGACTGCGCACAAAATGCTAAAGGGTCAGGTCAAGGTGATTCCCGTGCTTGCCGTTTTAGCCAGCGTTTAGCGGTTGTATTGGCTAATGATTTAGAAGGCGAAGTAATGCAGTTGACCTTGCCAGCTTCTTCTATCTTCGGTGCTGGAGAGCCAGGAAAATGGCCTTTGCAAACTTATGCCAAGATGATTGGTAGTAAGGGTGTTCCTATCACTGCGGTAGTAACTGAAATGCGTTTTGATACAGAAGCCGCTACACCTAAGATTGCTTTTAAGCCAGTGCGTGTTTTAGATTCTGACGAGCATGAGATTGTTATTACTCAGGGCAAATCCGACAAGGCTCAAAAAGCTATTACTATGACCGTGTCTGATGCTGATGGTGTAAAGCCTAAGTTGTCAGCACCTAAGGCAAAAGTTGAGGAAGAAGTAGTTGCCGAGCCAGTTAAGCGTGTGGCTAAGAAAGATGAAGCTCCTGCACCAAAGAAAGACATCTCCAAAATCCTTAGTGATTGGGATGATGAATAATGCCTAAAGGATATTCGCTAGCAATGGCGGATGAGATTAAGTCCGCTGATTCTAAATTACTTGGGGTCAAGTTAGGTAAGTTTTGTTTAAGTAAGGATATACCCGTACAAGATGTTGCAGAACACTTTAAAGTTAGTAGAATGACTGTGTATGCATGGTTTAAGGGTGAATCAATCGTATCAGGCAAATACGCTGAAAAGATGACAAAACTGCTTGCAAAAGTAGGTTAATGGTAACGAGGGGGGCTAGGTTAGCTACCGAAAAGAGTGTGTGCCGTAACACTCCTGCCCAATCCTTTAATAATAAAAAACGGTACAACAAGGACGGCTATGCTTTCGAGGACAGAGTTTCTATCTTTAGTATTACCACCCCTACAAGAAGGGGAACAATATTGCAGTTGGGGCAATAGCGCAGTTGAAAAGAATTCAATTGAACAGAAGTTTGTAGGAAGTATTGAAGAACTTAGCGCTGAAGCAGACAGATTAGTTAATGAGAATTTTAATTCTTTCTTTGCGCTGGCAAAATTTACATCCGCAGACCAAGGTCGATATGCGACTAATGCAGTATCTTTAAAGTCTTTTTTCTTAGACGTTGATTGTGGTGAGGGTAAACCCTATACCGATATAAATGCTGGTTTAACGGCTCTTAGAAGCTTCTGTAAAAGCACGGGGCTACCCAAGCCTATGGTGGTTAAATCGGGTCGTGGTGCGCACGTTTACTGGGTTCTAGACAAGGAAATCCCTAGAGCGGAATGGAAGCCTTTTGCCGAGCGTTTAAAGCAGTTATGTGTGGAGCATGACTTTAATGCTGACCCTTCTGTAACAACGGATGCGGCTAGGATTTTGCGTGTGCCAAACACCATGCACCTTAAAGACTTCAAGAACCCTATTCAAGTAGAAGTTTTGATGACTGCACCAGGTGTGTCATTGGACGACATAGCTGGTATCTTGACCCCCACTGCCGATATTCTTAAAGCCTTAGACAAGGCGGAGTTTAAGCGCCCTATGGATGCCACTACGTTGGCACTGATGGGTAGTAGTCAGGCTAGGTTTAAGACCATAATGATGAAGTCGTTGCAAGGTGAAGGTTGCCAGCAACTAGCTAATATCTATGAGAACCAAGCAGATTTAGAAGAGCCTCTTTGGAGGGCTGGATTAAGTATTGCCCAACATTGTGTGGACAGGGATTCGGGTATTCATAACCTATCTAAAAAGCATCCTGAGTATAACCCTGAGGAGACCGATAGAAAGGCTAATGAAACAAAAGGACCTTACACCTGCGAGACTTTTAGAAAGCTGAACCCCAGCGCTTGTAAAGATTGCACCTTAAAGATTACATCTCCTATCCAATTAGGTAAAGAGATTATTGAGGCTACTGAAGAAGATAATACAGTAATGGACATTGAGCCAATTACTAAAGAACTTAAGACGTTCACAATACCTTCTTATCCGTTTCCGTATTTCCGTGGCAAGGGTGGTGGTATCTATGTGCATAGAAAGTCTAAAGAAGATGACGAGGAAGAAGACGCACTTGTATATCCATATGATTTTTATGTGGTTAAACGTATGCAAGACCCCGATCATGGCGAGACTTTGTTATTTAGATTGCACTTACCAAAAGATGGTGTAAGAGAGTTCATTATGCCTTTAGCTACTGTGATGGCTAAAGATAGATTTAGAGACACAATCGCTTCCTATGGACTTGCCGTGCTAGGTAAAAAGCAAGATGAGTTAATGGGTTACGTAACAAAATGGGTGGAGCAATTGCAATTAACAACTGAAGCCGAAAAGGCGCATAAACAATTTGGATGGATTGAAGGAGATGGGGCGATCATTATTGGTGACAGGGAAATACGTGCCACTGAGATAGCATATAGTCCGCCGTCTTCCCCAACCCTACCAATCGTTCCGTTCTTTCAACCTAAAGGAGACTTCCATGTATGGAAAGATGTTATTAACTCGTATGGTAGAGAAGGTATGGAAAACAGAGCTTTTGCTTTTTTTATGGGCTTTGGTTCTCTACTCATGCGTTTTACTAATTTGGATGGTTTCTTGCTTAATCTACTCAGTAGAGAGTCTGGAAGCGGCAAAACAACAGTTCTTCATGCAATTAACTCGATATATGGAAGACCTAAAGAACTCTTAATGTCGCCTAAAGATACATACAACTTCCGTATGCAACGCTTTGGTACTATGCAAAGTCTTTGTGCCACTATGGATGAGATTACCAATATGCCGGCAGAGCAAATGTCAAATCAGGTTTATGACATTACTTCGGGTAAAGGTAAGAACCGTATGAAACAGCATGAGAACGCAGAACGGCTTAACCATTCTAAGTGGGCTTTGGGTTTAGTTACTTCTTCCAATCGGTCAATCACTGACTCCTTGTTATCTATTAAGAGTTTTCCTGAGGGAGAACTAATGCGTATCTTGGAGATTCAAGTCAAAGCGGAGGAGGCTGACGCTACATGGTCTAAGCAACACTTTGGCAAACTTATGAATAACTACGGTCATGCTATTGAGCCATACTCTCAAGCGTTGGTAAGCCAGCTACCTATGGTTATTGAAACCATGAACAAGATGCAAGAGCGTGTAGACAAGGCGGCAGATATTAAGAACACCGAACGCTACTGGTCTGCTATGGCTACGATTGCTATAACGGGGGGTACGATTGCCCAAGCTTTAGGACTGCACGATATTCCTGTTAAGCCTGTATTTGATTACGCTATTAATCTTATTAAGGAAACCCGTAACCGCAATAGAGAGTATATGTTTGATAACGATGAATACTTGGGTGGGTTCTTACAGCGCCACTTCCATGAGATTTTAGTTATTAATGGCAATAGGGATGCACGTAATGGTTTAGAGCATGGTCCAATTAGAGAGCCTAGAGGCGCTTTGGTGTCCCGCTACGAGCCTGATACTAAACTGCTTTATGTGGTGGTTAAGAGTTACCGTGATGATTGCTCCAAAAACTTTATGAACTTTGAAGAGTCCCTAGCCCAATATCGTAAGAATAGTTCTTTACTGGGTACTAAGAAGAAGCGTATGACGGCTGGAACGGTGGCAAATACTCAAGCCCCTGTAAATGCCCTGTGCTTTGATACTACTAAATTGGACTTCTTTAATGAGACTGTGTTATTAAATGCTGAAGATAATGAATCTGCCCCTGTTAATCCAGTGGGAGAAGTTTAAACCTGGGACTTCGTTTTTTGTGCCATGTATTGATAGGGCTTTGACCGAAAGGTTTGTTACAACAGAGGCCCGGCGTTTACAGATTAACGTCATCTGTAAACACGTTATAGAAAAAGGTAAGTATGGGGTTAGAGTTTGGCGGACTGATGGTATACTTGAGCCGCACTCTCCTCTTACCGAGGTTTAGCCCCTACTAGTTAGGGGTTTTTTTTAATCTTCTTCGTCAAAGAATTTATCTTTAATCTCAGGTAGTAGCTTCTTATTGAAAGTTACACCGTTAATCATGTTACGTTCTGCGGCTTTCCGTGCGGATTGAGACTTTTGCAGGGTTGTGCCTGTAATTCTATTTCCTGGGTGGGCAGAATTAAAGTTGTTGATATCTTCTCTAGCTTCTGTCATTAGGTCTGAATCACCGCCAGTACGAGCCATGTCATACATATTTAAAAGTCGTTGACGTCTATCTCCTACTTTCTTTTCATAGTTTTTAGCGGCAGAAGTAATTTCGTATTTGGAAGAGAGAGAAGCTGGGCTAAAACCAACAACTTGCATCATGGAATTGTATGCGCCAATATCTTCTTCTACTGGATCGCCTTTGAGGGTGCGAGCTCCTTCTACCATGTACCTAGTACCTTTGAGACCATTGCGGATAAAGCTAGGCATTACTGCCTCAATAGCACGTTCTGTATGCCCTTCGTTAAACATCTTTGCGGCATTCTCTACGTTAACTAAATAGCTACCCGCTGGACCAAATGCTTTTTGCATAGCACCTAAAACAAGTCCGTCACTTGCACGGGGGTCATCTCTCCAAATCAAGTCTTGTGCAACACCTACACGGTTAGAAATTTCAAGGTTGGTAAGGTAGTTAACTGGACCTTTGTACATAAGTTCGCCAAAGAAAGCACGTAAGTCCTCATGTAAGTCATATGGCTCATCATCATCCCCAAACAATGCGTGAAGCATTTGAGCCATAACTTGGGCTAATCCCATGAAAGGTAAACCCTTGACTCCAGCAAAAGTGCTAGTCATAAACACAGTACCTAATAATTGACTGCGAGCTGCATCACGAATAGCTTTAGCGTCTTCATATGCTTCCATATTACCAGCAGCTTTGGCTTGTTTCATAATCTGTGTCTGTTCTATAAAACCTTGTTGGAAAGCTCTAGCCATTAAGAAAGCACTGTTCCAAGCAAACGATTTAAATGTAAAGAACACACGACCTATTGGGTGTTGCATCCACTTAGGGGCCGTTTCAGCCATACCTGATGTGTGTACATCTTTTACGGTATCTATTGCAAAACGTAAAGCTTTTTCTTCTGAGAAATTATTAGCTTTAGCTAAATCATAAGCAGCAATAGCGGTAACGGCACGGTTGTATTTCTCAGTTGCGGAAAAAGGAATAGACAGACCATCTATTATTTTAGCTTTAAGTCCAACGTGTTTTTCAGTTGTAGTACGGCGACCTTCCATCAACTCTCTAGCTTGCGTATGCTCTAACTGCCCATGTTCCTGCAAGTAGTCATACAGCCCTTTGTACTTGGAGTTTATGTTGTTGCCTTTTAGTACCCACTCAGAGGCAGTCTTATTAGAAGCCGCCATAGCTGCCGCTGCTTTAGCAAAACCAAACCGTCCACCCAATATAGGGTATACCAGCATAGGAAGCGCAGTTAAGTTAATTAAGGCAGATGAAATGTTCCCTGAAATGTATTCAAAATAACTAAGAGTTGTAGCTGCGTGAGTAAATTTATTAAAGGTTGGGTTATGGAAAAAATCTTCTTGCCCTTTTATGTGTTTGTATACAGCCGCCAAACTATCATCTTTTGAGTCTTCAGCTTGTGTTTCAATCTTTCTAACAGCAGCATCAATTTGTGGGACGTAAATGGTATCTGCAAGTTTTCTAGTCCACTTAAGCATGGTGTCGCCGTAGCCACGGATAATATCTTTTTCCATACCAGGCACGTTTTTAGAACGCATAAAGTTCTTTGCAATAGAACCTGCAGGGAAAAGGGTTAAGTAAGCTTGATATACGTTATTTAATTGCTGTTGAGAAGCAGGGGTTACTTTGCCTGTAACTGGGTCTTTAATTGATAACCCTTTCATTACCTGCGCAATAAACGAAGATGATGGGAGAGACCGTGAAGTATAGTCCATGCTTTCTAAGTTTTGATAAGTTGTGTGCTGTATTCCTTTTAGGTTCTTATCAATAAACTGTTGGCGCTCACGAATAGATTCAAAAGCAGAAGCAGCCTCTTCACCAGATACTGGATCAGGGTAACGAACCCAATAATCACCACGGCGCAAAAACGGTATATACGCTGTAACGTTTGAGTTAGTTTCAAATTGGGCTTTAATCTTTTGTTTTAGCGTTGGGTCATCCGTGCTATTAAGTAAGAAGTCTTTATATGTATCAAATGCTTTCTTATAGTCGTTACGTAAAGTATCGTACATTCCTCTAACATCTTTTGGTAAAGCGTTATAAACAGCGCGTAACCGGTTGTAGTTCGCAGCATTAGTCGCAGTTGTTACAAAATTAGGGTTGGCGGGGTCAACACCAGCCATACGAGCTTCATAAGCCATATCTTCCATACGGCGAACACCAGCAGGGTCGGCTTTAGCAATCTTTAAGAAGTTGCTGTAGTTGTCTTTAACTCGTTTGATAGCGGCTTCTTGATAACCCCTACGTTTTTCTAGTGCGTCAATAAGCGTTTGGATAGCAGGTAACTTATTGCCCCATATTGTATTTATATGGTCAAGACGCATTAAACTTAAGCCGAGTGCTTTATAGCCAGCACCTTTTAAGTTAGAGAATGTGTTTAAAGTTTGCTCTACAGCTTGCTTACCAAGAACAGGCATAGCGTCTCTAGCTTCGCTAATAATATTAAACATCTGCTCACCACTAGAAGGCGCTACAGTGTCGGCAATATCTAGGATTTCATTGATTGCTTTAATACCAGCGTCATAAGCATTTGTGCCTTTACGGAAACCAAAGAACTCAGCTAAAGTTTGAATAATGCGTTGCAACATATTACCGCCCTTAGGGGCTTTCATGCCTTGTAATGCAGCTTTAAATTCTGGATTACCTACTAACTCAGCAGCAAACTCTTGAATATCTTGCGCACCATAAGCAGAACCTAATTGGCTATAAACCTCTTCATATATAGCTGTGAGCTTTTTAGTTAGTGGGTGGTCAGGGTTACGCAGTACGTGTGAGATGGCAGCGTGAACAGATTCGTGTAGAGAGGTGTGGGATGTTAATCCTAATTCTGGGTCTAAAGTAATTGTGTCAGTAGCTGGATCATATGCACCTGCATCATTTTCAGCGGCAAGACCTTTATTGCGAGCTACTTTACCTACAACTATTTTGGTTCTAAGCCCCATCTTTTTAATTTTATTTACAATAATTCTATCTTGTGGGTCTTTAGAATTACCTAATGCTGCTTCAACAAAGGTAGCAAAATTGCCTGTATCTATAGCTTTCATTAACTTGTCGGCTACTTCATCGTAGTCGGCTTCGATACGGTTTTCTTTTTGAACTTCAGCGTTAGACTCACGGGCTTTGCCTAATGCAGCCGCTTGTTGGTCTTGTTCTTTTTTAAGTTCTTTATTCTTACCTTCGTTCTCAAGACGTTGTTTAGCCTCAACAATTTTGCCTGATATTACTGCATCAAATATATCATTGCCTTGTTTGTTAAGAAAAGAAATACCATCAGCCCTATCTTTTTGACTGGCATTCATTAAACCATCTAAAAATTTACTAGCTTCTCTACCTGATTTGGCAATGGCGTCTTTAACCATTTGTAGCTGAGTAATATCTCTTGCACGTTTAGCACGTCCAGCAGGGGTGTTTTCAACATTGTTAACGCTATCTTGTAAGTCAAGTGCGGCATTAAACAGTGCGGGCAAACGTAATATATCTACGGCTTCTTTAACATCTTCTGGAGTAATGTTAACTTCGTTAGGCAGCAGCCCTTCTTTCTCCGCCATTTTGTCTATCTTACGGCTGAGGTTTAGCGCAGTGCGAACTTCATTTTTTTCAATTTCTTGAGTTTGATCTTCAAGAATAAGTTCAGCATTAGTTTGTGTTTTAGCTACGTCTTTAGTTTCTTTTACTCCTAGTGGAGGCTCGACTGCTCTTTCTCTTGCAATATCTTGTCCAACAGGAAGTCCAGCTGCAACCACTCCTTTTCCGTTAGGTTCTGTAATGCTTTCGGTAAGTCCAGGTCCAGGCACGTTTTGGGCGACTGTAGTATCTTGAAGGCTAGGCTCACCTGCTCTGGCGATAGGTTCATTTGGAGTCTCCTGTATAAATTGTTGGAACTCTGGGCGTGATAAAAACGTAGCTATCTTAGCCTTAGTTTCCTTGTTTTTGTGTTTTTCTGCAGCGGCTTCTAATACTGCTTTTACTTCTGCAGCTTGGGCTGGGTCGGTAATATCTTTACCATGTATTAACTTGTTTTTAATAAACGTTGCCGTAGGTCCAATACCTAATGTTTTAAATGTAGAGTCGTCAATTGTTGTAGGAAGTTGTTCTACTGTGACTGGAGCAGGTTTAGCACGAACTACAGGTTCTGCAATCTCTTCTGTTTTTGGTGCGGTTGATGTAGGTGCTGGTTGCCCAAACAAACCAAGTTGTCCAACATTAGCTTTACGTTCTTCTTCAGCAGCATCGTATGCAGTTTTGGCTTCTTTGGCTGTAGGCAATTTAGTACCTTCAAACAAGTCAGCTTGTTTAGCTCCTAGTACTTTTTTAAGTTTAGCTTGAGCTTCTTTTAATGCGGTCTTTTCTTTTTGTTCTGCTTGGCGGATGCGGTTAGCTTCAGCTTTGTCACCTTTAGTTTTGGCAAGTTCAGCAGCTTTTGTAGGTTGTCCGTTGTCATCAAACAGAGTTACTTGTTTGCCTGTTAAGTCTTTGACGGCATTTTTAGCGGCAAGTTTAGCTAGTTTTGGGTCATTTGTTTGAAGGGTACCTGTTTTTATACCTTCATTTTTAATATTTTCAGCATTGTGAAGTTGTGTATAAGGACCAGTCTCTAAACCGGGAAGTTCGCCTTGTTCTTGCAGTTGTTGGTATTCTTCAATAGATACCCCTGCCGCTTCGGCTTCGGCTTTTAGTTCAGCAGCTTGCTTGTATTGATCTAATCTGCCGGCACGTTTTTGTTGGGCAGCATTAAATTGAGATTGACGGCGAGCAGACTCAGTAACACCACCAGCTGTACCAAATCCTGCACCACCTACAGCGCCACGAACGCTGGACTCCATGATGCGATTCCACTCTTTACTACCAAATACTTGTGGATTATCTGCTACAAATTTTTCAGCAGCAATACTAATAGCTTCTTGCGCACCTTCGGTCATGCCTTCAAAACCAGCACCTTTTAATACGTTAGCACTTACTGTACGCAGTAAGCCTTTGTCCATGCCAGACTTTTCAAGCAGCTTTTCTACTATCCCAATCTTCATGGGACCAGTTAAGTTTTTGGCTAACTGCGCAGGTAATACAGAATCTAATGCGGCAGAGCCAGCACCCCATATTAATGATGTACCTACTTCAAGCTTGCCAGTCTCTTTATAAATGTTTTGAAAAACCTCGGGGGCATTTTGTGCGTAAGAACCTAAAAAGATACCTGCGTTTTGTGCCGTAGCAGCAGTTTTGGCTATTTGCGGAAGGGCTTGTTGTACGCCTTGGGCAACGAATGTTGAGGCAGCTTCTCCGGCTAGTCCTCTTTGAGTAGCTTGAACTGCAAGGTTTTTAGCAATACTATTGGCAGCTGTTCGGGCGGCTACTGCTTGAAGACCCACACCAGGAATTAGAGATGTAAGGATGTTAGGTATTTGCTCAACAATTGTTTCTAAAACAAATCCAGGGGCATCAGTAATGCCTTTTACATCTTCTAGCCCTTTATATTGCGGGGCATAGTACTTGTTTATTTCTTCTTGAGTGGCTTTTGCTTCAGCCATTTGACGCTGGGCATATTCATCAAAACCAAGGGCTTTACCTGCCATAGCAGGGATGATGTCGCCAAAAGTAGAACCTAGTTGTTTTGTGCCACGGGTAAAGGCGCGACTAGCCTGCTCTCCGTAAGTTAATTCGGATTTAGGAATCTCAAAGTCATACTTCTTAGACAGCCTCTCAAGCTGAGTATTAAACTCTTCAGGAGTTAGCTTATCATCAAAGTTGACCGGACCTAATTTAGGTAAGTCAATAATCATTTATTAGCCGTTTTTTAAAAGCGATGATGCGGAAGGGTAATCACTAACCCCTGGTATATTATAAAGCTTATAAACCTGTTCTTGGCGTTGAGCATCAAACAATTTTTTCTTCATAAGGTCATTTGCCCAATTTTCACCATATTGTTTAACAAACTCTTTTCTAAGTGGCAAATCTCCGCCTTTTTTCTCATACAAATCTTCAGCTTTAAGTAATAAACCACGTTCTGTTTGATTTAATTTACTTACACCTAAACCATGCATATTAGCTCTATGAGCTTGAATACCTTTATCACTTGCAATTTTAGCTGCTAATGCATCTTTTCTAGATTGTTCATAAAGTTGAGCACGAGACAAACCAAGGCGACCAGATAGAAGGGCATTTTCGTCTGCAATTTGAGCTTTACGAGCATCTGCCAAATGGGCAATACCTTTAGAAGCACCCTGACCAATATTTGCGGCAGCATATGGCGAAGTACCACCCATCATGCCAAGACCCGCTTGTAGAAGAGCCATGTAGTTGTCAATACTCTTTTGATTTTTAACGCTCTTAGAACGTTCATCAAGCATTTCTCTTAATGAAGCAATATCTTCATCCCCTGCACCCATAGCTTTACGTGCGTTAACTTTTGCAGCGTCTTCTCTAGCTTGTCTTTCGTTATCTGTTTCATTAGACCTGCCCATTTGTTCTTTTTCAAAATCACGGGTAGCCGCATCAAATACATCAAAGTCTTGTTGAGTAGCAGGTGTTGATGGCGCAGATTGAGTAGGTGTAGAAATTGGTTTTTCATTTGCACGAACGTATTTGTCATAGTATGGAGTCATACTAGATGAAGAACCACCAAAAGCTTCTTCTGGAATATAAGGTAAATTAAGCCCCGTTGCACGAATAGGACGAACAATACCAGTATTAACTGCGCCCATAGCCCCACGCACAGGCAATGTAACTACGTCTGCAGCAGAAGCGCCAAGTTTTTTAAGACCCATCATAAAATCTTCTTTGTCTTGCTTTTGTTGTTCATCTTCTGATGACACAAGATTAATATTATCTTTACCGCTGTACCCTTTAATAACACCACCTTGCGCTAAAGCAACAATACCTTCGCCCATTTTATTATTTAAACCAGCCATTACTTGCCCAACAGTCTTATCTTTAAGTTGTGGGTTTGCCTTTAGCACTTGAGCAGAAACTGCTTGGTTCATAGGAGTTTTAGGGTCCATATTTAAAAGGTCTTTAGCGCCTTTTAGTCCAAAGAAATGTGAGGCATAAACTTCCCCATAAGTTGGGTTACGCCCTAAAGTACTTTTAAGACCTTCAGCGTTCTGACGAATAAACTTAGCACCTAGTTCTGCATTCTTTTCTGGGTCAAATTGTTCGCCTTGTTTACCGCCCATACCTTTCCATGTAGAATCAGTAAATTGGAAAAGACCTTTGGCAGAGCTGTTTGGGTTAGCTGCAGATGCTTTGTAACCGCTTTCAATACCAGCAATTTTATTTAATAGTTCTGGTGGTAGTTTATTCTCCGCAGCTTTTGCGGCGATTACGTCTTTAATTCCAATGCCGCCTTTAGCCTCTGGGTTAATTCCTACGCCTCTGTTTTCAATTTCTTTTCCGCGGGGCATAGCCGCCATAATACCTTGAGGCGTTTCTTCGTCATCAAACTCTTCATAATCATCATCTTCGCCATTATCCCCAGCTATAGCAGCCAAGTTTCTTTGGAACATTGCTAAATCTTGTTTTTGGTTATCAGTATCATCTTCGTCATCTTCAGATAAACCACCATTATCAAAAGCGACAATACCACCACCAGCCATTTCGGTTGGAAGATTGCTTTGGGCTGAGTCAATTCCATGTTGTGAGGCTTCAGCCATAACTTGTTGAGCAATAGGGGGTTGCGCTGGTTGTTGAGAGGTTGCTTTAGCTTTATCTCGTGCCATTTTGTCTTTAAGTAAAGGCACTCCTACATATGCAGGAATAATCCCGTCCTGAATTGACTTTTGTAATTGTGGAATAGACAGTTTTTCAGCGTCCGCCATGCGGCTCATTAAATTACCAATCATATTAAGTTCCGCCTTTATTCATAGCGTTATATAAACCCAAACCAGCAATACCAGCTGTACCTAAACCAGCAACTTGTGACACTGAGCTTGGAGGCGCTTGATAGCCTTGGGTAGTTGTAGCTTGCATTGGTAAACCACGAATTTGAGCATTCATAAACGCAAGTTGCTGCATTGGATACTGCTGTTCCATTGCATAGTTTTGAATACCTTGATTAAGAATATCTTGTTCTCGTTGAGTCTGAGCAGCGCCAATAGTATTTTGGGCATTAAGAATATTTTGTTGAGCATTAAGTTGTTGCCCGCCAATACCAGATAATGCATTAGCCCCAGCAATACCAGCTTGAGATCCCTGTAAACCTAGACCCGCACCGAACTGTTGCGCTTGTTGTGCTGATTGGAATGCGTTGTTATACCCTTGACCAATTGCTTGGTTCATAGCCATATTTTTATTACGCTGATTTTCGGCATCCATAATTGCACCGCGGGAACCACCAAATGCGCCGGCGGCAGTAGCTTGGCCTTGCTGTTGTGTGCCAGTAATATCGTACTGTCTTTGAATTTCTGCAAGTTGTGGTTGTAGCGAAGCCTGCAAATATGGGTTCATAAATGCTTGCGTAGCGTTTGGATTTGTAGCCATCATGTTGTATTGATTGCCAGCATTTAAAGCTTGACCAGTACCTTGCATAGCACCAGCAGTAGCGGCGTTGTATTGGCTAGGCATATTTAAATTAGCTACGCCTTGTTGTGCTTGTTGTTGTAACGGACTAAATGGTGCTACATATGCACTTGGGTCTTCGTTATATGGTTGATAAGGTTTTAGACTTGTTACATTCCCGTTTGAATCGTAATTATAAATTTGTTGTTGAGTAGTACCCAGCATGGTCTCTACGTAGGGACGAGCGTACTCAGGAATGTTGGAGGTTTGAGTAGTTGATTGAGTAGGAGCAGGGGCAGAACCGCCACCACCAGAACCGCCGCCAGTACGTGCAACGCCACCATCGGCAAGTAGTTTTTGTTTATATCTTAGAATACTCATATTTTAGCCTCTACAATTTTGTAGCGTTCCTTTAATCCAAATTTAGCATACAGCCTAGCTGCTGAATCTCTAGCTGCACCTCTTACTCTTGTAGCGCCATTACTTTTTAATATGGCACAAAACTCTTCATATGTTGCTTTACTGCAAATTAACTTACCTGCCATGAAATTAACATAACCAGCCCTATAGTTAGGGAAGTTAACAAAACTAACCCCAGCTGCCCCAAGTATTTTATTGCTTTCATTTACCGCCACAATTAATAACCATTGTCCTGTGTTTAAATACAATCTTATTTGATCTATCGTATAATCCCCGCCATTAAAAGGTATTGTGGATTCAACGTATTTTTCTATAAATTCCCATGTTTGGTCTACATTAGCCAAGGGCACGTATTTAATTGATATAGTCATTTTATTGGCAGGTAGCCTCCAGCTTTAATTTGTTTACCTTGTTTTTTTGAACCAGTACGAGCATGACGTACTTTGTCCATCATCTTATATAAATGCTTTGCGCCAGCGTCTGTAGAACCATTACCTAGATGAGATACCACATCGGCAGGGACGACAAATTCTCCATCAGCCAAACGAGCTGGTTGTTTATCTGCAATGGTAGCTCGGATACTATCACTCATTCCATCACCACGACCTTTTAAAAGCCCAGCAATGCCGCCCTTTGCGTAGTTTTCATTTTGGTCTATATCAGTAATACCACCTTCTGCGTAGCCAGTGCGAGCATACCCATTATAATTTGGAGTGTATTGTCTATTTACTGGAGCATTATATTGGTAAGTGTTTGGATCATAACTCATTTTATTTAAAGGACCATTATATTTTTCTGCTGCTGGAACACCATATCTGTTTCTATCTTGATTCATTAAACTATTTAAATAATACAAACCACCGCCTACCATTACTTGGTTTGCGGACGGCATAAATGAACCGATCCCAACACCAGGCGCAGCTGTTGCACCTAATCCTGTTGTTAAAGTTGGTACTTGCGATCCAGCTACACCGTAAGTCCCAGCAGTAGGTGCAGCATTTATACCAAAAGTTCCGCCGCCTGAACCTATTGCAGAACTTGCAGGGGCATTTGAGGCAAGATTTTCGTAGCCAGGCGGCAATGGGTTATTAGGCACCATCTGGTTAGGAGTTGCGTTTGCAATTTGATTTACTAATTCTTGTTGAGATTGAAAGCCTCCAACGTCAGAAGTAGCTGGACCACTAGCGAATTGATTTGCAGGAACATTAGCTAATTGAGAATTACCTGCATTTTGTATAGCGGCTTGCCTAGCGGCTTCTTGAGCAGCCTGTTCAGTAGCAATTTCGCTACCAGCATAAGCAGCGCCTTCACCAGCACCTACCCCATATGCAGCACCTTCAGGTATAAGAAAGCTAGCACCAGCAGAAGGAACAAAAGCGCCGCCTTCAGCAACGGTAGCGCCAGCGGCAGCACCTTCAGCAACGGTTCCACCTTCAATAGCTTCTAATACTAGGGGTACAGCGGCGGCTTCTTCAGCTCCGGTAAACGGCGTACGTTTTCCATCATACCACCCATGGTGTTTATTAAAGTACATTAGAATGCTCATAGGGGCCTCTTAAAAGGGAATTGTGTTGATTTTATCATATTAAACCGTTGTTCCATCAGCCTTTTTCCAGACTGTGCCGTTCCACCAAATTGGTCTGTCCAACGTAGTATCGTAATAAATCTGCCCTACTGCTAATGATACTTGCACAGTACTTACAGGTCTTTCCGCTGTAGTCCCAGAAAGCGGTATAGCAGCCGCTTGGGTAAAGTTATCAATCTGGTTAAAGTAAAGACGCAGTACATTGGAGTATTGGTCAAAATATCCAGAGTCATACCCTTCCATCGGTGCATTAGGCAGGTTGGGCGCTTTTGGAGTGCGTAAAGGAGCGTTATATGCCATTATCTGCGTCCGTCTGGTCTTATATCAATACGTGGGTAGCCCATCTGCCAAGCAACGCCTAGACCAGTAGACTCAATTCTATATGCCATCTGCCTACCTCTTATGCGGGTATACACCTGTCCGTCAAACTGTTGAACATTATATGTGTGTCTAGTATTGTAGTTTTGAGTACTTGCTACTACTGGGGCATTAGGCATTCCATAAGGAGTACCAGCATTTTGACGGGGTAATACCACCATAGTTACTTGCGGTACACCTGATGTAGAACCGTTAAATGTTAAATCTGGCAATATTCTCCACACAAACCCAAAGTTTAAGCCATCCCCAATATCAAAATCAGATGACTGAACATAAGAAGTAATAGGCACTGGGGTTAACCCTGATGCGTCGTCCACACCGTTCTCATGGTAAAGAATTCGGTAGTTAACAGTGTCGGCACCCATTGGATATGTACGTAAACCAGAATCTAACCAAGCAGTGCGGCTCATATTACCGTAATACCAAACATTATCTACGTAGTTGTAAATAACATAGCGGTCAACTTCATCACTATTAGCAGAACAATAGAACCACCAAATCTCGTTATATCCTTCTACGCTACCTGCGTACACTTGGAAGTTTTGGTTTTGATTAATGTCTTGATATACGTACTGGCGTAATGTACATTGAAGCGTTTCTACACGACCAGTATAGCGGTAGAATTTGTCAGTGCCCATCCAGTAAGTTACGTTGTTAACTGTAATAGAAGAATTAGGACCCATAATAGAAATGTTGTCTTGCAACAACTGGAAACCCCAAACATAAGGAGGTCCAAGGTATTGCATAGAATAAATAGCGGCATCAGTCCAAACCAATATCTCTTGACGAGTTGAGCGGGCACAAACAATAAAAGAACCAATATTAAGGCGAAATTCACCCGAC
>Ga0114958_10001675_pt1 | contig 17153 bp, 19 predicted proteins | sample C_130208_EF_Meta_FD_89577 | JGI IMG/M metagenome (GOLD analysis project Ga0114958, IMG submission 89577) | Freshwater microbial communities from Lake Croche, Canada to study carbon cycling - C_130208_EF_MetaG | ecosystem: Environmental > Aquatic > Freshwater > Lake | place: Lake Croche, Canada...
ACCGGTGTAAAAAAATGACAAAAAATCTCTCAGTTTGTATCTAGAATATCGTATATTTTTATATAGTAGGTATAGTAGTTAGGTTAGGTATATATAATATATAGAAATAAGAAAAATAAAAGGGGGTGTATATACCCTCCTTTTTTACTTATACAAGGGGGTGGTAGTTTGAGTGAACCCTAACCCTACCTAACCTACCTTTCACTTTTTCTAGTGTTGTTTATTTCTTGGTATTGCGCCACATCTCTGCTATCTCTGCTATAGACTTGCCCTCACGCCTATGCTTTCCAAAAAATGTATTATATGCAGAAACTTTCTTACCAGCGGGAGGGTTACTCTCTTTACTACTATTTGTTTCAACACTAGACTCGACGGCAGATTTCTTAGACGCCTTGCCACTCTTTGGCATGTCCTGCACATTGGGTACACCTACCATACCACTCCCCTCAGACTCTACACGTTTCACCTTTTTGGTCTTTGGAGACCCTCCCATCGCCTTACCACCCTCTCGAGTCTCTGCTCCTACAGTAGTCCCCATGGCTTGAGGCAAACCAGGAATTACTTTTTGTTTCTTGATATTGACATGAGCGTTCTCAATACGTTTCTCGAGACTTGCGGAGGGCATTGGTTCGGGCATAGATTTCTTTCCAACCATTAGACCAGAGTGACGTGTGTGTTCCTCTATCAATTCAGTTCTAGACATCTTAGACAAGGGCTTATAATATTCCTTACGGATGGATTTCAATTCCTTGCGTAAGTGACTCAATTTCATACCATCCATCATATGTTCGGGTGTATGCATCTTGTTCTACCTGAACGAAACAAAATAATTACAAAACATTACGTATGTACAATCCTTTCTTTGGCTCCTGAGCCGTTTTGGGAACAAGGTAAGGTAAAGAGGAACCAGACCCATGGGTTAGAATAGCCAATAATACATTGGTTGTATTCTTTTGTTTCATAATGCCACAACTGAACTGCTCGCGACCATACTCGGCAAGAGTGCTACGAACTTTCATTTGTTGTAATGTTGGCTGTAAAAGACCCTCTACAATCATCTCTATACTGGTGACTCAGATTTTGTTTCCTCAGGTTTCTTTATCGGGGTAGTGACGGGGGTCAAATCAATACTGAAATCAGATTCCTGTCCACAGCACTTACTATGACATTTCGAGTGTTTCCAATACGTATAGAGTCCAGCCAATATGCCACTCACAATACCAGCGATACCTAAAGCACCCCCTGTCTGACTGTCCATTTGCTACTTACAACGTGGAATTATTTCCAAAGCCTTTTGCCTATACAACTCATTTGTTCTTGTATAGTATGCTTTCATTCTATATTCATTATACACTGAAAGAGTCATCATAAGTAATATACCAATACCGAATCCTATCATCTTCTATGTAGTAGCAATATATCCTGTCTTGACGAACTTGGCGGAAGCATTCGGGAAGTGATTTGCAGTGGCTCCTGAGTAATTGCCTCCATAATTAAACGTTATGACACCAGTTCCAGGATTCTGCACACAGAGATACTGTCCAGCAGAACCATTGGTGACTCTTGCTCCCTCACAGTATAAAAAGTTATAGGACATATTCATTGTGGCTGTTGTAGTCGTAGAGAGTTGGACACAAGTCTTGTTCAGTCCAGTATCCACTGTAGCAGATGTATAACTTAAATAAGAATTATTTACAGCCATTGCACCTGACGCTACAGCAACTGTATTGGCTAATTTAACGATAGGAGGGGCTGTAGCGGTTGAATTGGTATTTGTAAGAGTAGAACCAAAGATGGTAAATGCTCCATTCCCAGTTGTTTGAACAAGTGTTGTAGTCCCTGTAATAAGCGTTTGAACGAATGAACATCGTGTGTTATTTACAGAAACCCCTATAGTATCTACTGGGCTAATTACCATCCCTTGCGTTGTAAAACTGAATGAGTTGGTTGTAGAGGTTTGAGATACAGTCAAGGGAATCGTTCCTGATATACCGTTGATGACTCCTGAAAGGGCGGTGTAGAGGATAGGGACTGCAGCCGTTGAAGAAAAGGTCAAAGAACCTGTAATCGTCAAACCTACAACCCCTCCAACGATGTATCCAATGGTCTGTGTAGTTGTTGTGAAACTAACCGCACCAGTTATAGACACCTCTTGAGAATTGACGGATAGGCCGTTGATGAATGTATTGTTGCGAGTTACGCTAACGGCTTCTGTGTAGTTTCCAGGAGTCAGTAAGATGGTGACTATGTTTGTATCAGAGTATGCTGTGGCGGTTGTAAGGGCTTTTGCGATAGTCAAGAAGGGTTGCATAATAGAGCCAGTCCCCAAAGTATCAGAACCGTTCTTGGCTACATAGATTTGATAGGTAGGCTGGTTCGGTAGAATCTTATAGGCTGGTATAGTATTCAAAGTAGATATATTGAGCGTAGATATAGAACCAAAATACGACGTAATAGAAGAGGCTGTAATAGACGATACATTTTCTATAGCAGAGGTTTCTATATTACTGACTCGTAGTGTATTGGTTGTAATCGTAGAGGCATTCAAGGTACTTACATTTTCAATCGTGGCGGTTTCCAATCCTGCGACAGAAATATAGTTTGCTGTTATAGAACTTACTGTTAGACTGGAAATAGACGCGGTATTGAAGGTGCTGACATTGACAAGGTTTCCTACAGGGGTTCCATTGATGGTTGTTACATTCACAAGAGTAGGAACACTCAAGGGAGAACTAACAGCCACGTTGCCTCCCCCCACAGGATTCTGAATCGTAAAAGTATTCAAGAGAGGGGTGTTGACAGACACTGTAGCAGTTAAATTCGAGGTATTGGTGGTAGTGACATTCAATACAGACCCGCCAATAATATTGACAGTCCCTGCATTCATATCAATATAATCTCCTGCTGCAATACTAATCGCTCCACCTGCAGATAAATTACCAGCCCCTCCCGCATTCAAACTAAATGCAGCAGGACAAGTCAATAACATGGCACCAAGTTGTAATCGTATCCCAGTCGCATTCGCATCGGTAGAAAGAACCACAGACTCTCCTAGATTTCCAATAAAGGAAAAACTACCCGTCCCATTAAATCCATTCTGACAATTCACTAATCCAGAGGAGGTTACAGAGCCAGTGGTGATAGACCCTGAGGACGCATTTCCAGACGCACTCATAGAACTGCCAGTCACACTATTTCCATTTACAATCCCTGCGGATGTAATATTGGAGGAACAGACTAGAGTTGTAGCAGTGATAGCACCCGCGTTGGAGAGTGCTTGTGTATTCATATTGACTAGTTGCGTGGCTGGATACTGCGACCAGGTAGAGACATCTCCAGCCCCTGCAGCAATCGTCGAGCCATTGAATGTCAAGGACCCCCCTGCATTGATTGTTAATTGTCCTGATGGTGACGCACCAATACTATTCGCAAAGGTCAAGGTAGAGGCAAAGACTCCTTGCCCTGCGAGAGCACCATTTGCGCTTATATTCTCACCATTGATAGTCCCAGTACTTATAAATTGTATATTGGCAACCTCTGTTGTTAGAGTACTTGTATTAAAGGAACTAATAGTACCAGACTCTGCTGTAATTGTACTGAGAGTTACAAAGTCTAGATTCGCAGACCCCCCTGTAATTGTACTTATTGTTAACGAACTTACGTTAGCAGACTCTGCTGTAATTGTACTAGTATTCAACAACTCTATTGTACCAGTCCCTGCTACTATTGTACTGGTATTGACAATATCCGTAATTACATCTACAGTTGTAATTGTAGAAAAGTTCTGTATAGTGGATTGAGCAACCAAGGTATTGACTGTTAGCACATTCGTCATAAGACTCTGAAACATTCCTGAAAAGGACTGAATAGACTGGATATTGCTCATGGCTGCATTCCCTCCATTGAATCCTGAGGGTAGCACTGGATACAACGACCAGTCTGCTAACGAGGATATATTGGAGGCGGTAGCAATTGGGATTCCATTCAAGAGCAACGCCGTCGCATTGGCTGTTAGCACTTGTCCATCCAAGTCTAGATAAGTTACATTAATAGTAGAAGTATTTAATGTACTACTATTATTTACAACGCTGTTAATTGTACTAGCATTGAGAACATTTGTGTCTATGAAACTATTTGCTATAACAGTAGAGACAACAAGGTTTGGTACATTAGACCCATTATAAGGGGGGACACCCCCAATACTTGTAACCGGAGTTGTAAGATTGGCAAGCGTCACACAAGGTATGAATGACATTCTAGTAAGTAAAAACATTTTACTTTGTAGAAATACTATGAAAGACTAGTAATGGTGACATAATCTTGTGGTGCTGTTCCGCTTTGGAATAGTTGCTGGCTCCAGTTTCCACTACCCGTTGTTCCAGTAGGTAGTGCAGCATAACAATAAATAGCAAATGTATCCAATGCTATTGCGGAGGGATTATAGAATGTAGCATAGGTAGGGCTTAATAAATTTGCCTCTGTAACTACTCCTGATGTTGTAGGAATAATATCTACAGTTTTCAAAAAACTTTCTGCTGTATTCGGAACAGTACCAACTCGTATAGAATAGGTTAATCTAGTTCCATACGGAACTGTAGTCGTAGGTACAGGGACACCTGGTGCGCTTTGTGCAGCATTTACATTCAAGTAGGGAATCGAAATACTATAATGCCCAATAGGCAGTGTTGTTATAGCCGTCAAAGGATTTGCTGATACTAACACTGCTGAAGCACTATCTATATTTGTAGCAAAATCTCCAGTTCCAACAGGAAATGCAGATATGGGGAGACTCTGCGATGTAGATGAACCACCTGGAACTACTCCGTTGATGGTAGAGATAGCAAGATTCGCTTGAGATGCGTTGATTGCCCCTCCTGTCGCAAGAGTGATTGTACTGAAAGATGGATTAGGATTATAAGCCCCACCCCCCCCAGGAACTTCTCCGTTGATGGTAGCGCATTCGATATTCGCCACAGTCAATAGAGTGCTAGGGAGAGCGCCCCCACCCAGCATAGTGATAGTACTCCAATTTCCAAAACTAAGTTTTCCTGACGAGGAACCTCCTAGCACATCAGGAGATGAATTGATTGCTGTATCCCACGGCAATGCACCTGTCTGGGAGGTCGCTATGTTCCAAAGATTAGGTTTACTTAGATTATCTGGATTTGCAAACTGGATAACGGAACCTCTAGCACCCAGGTTCATATTTACCTTGAGTGCTAGTCCATTTGCTAAGGTAGTAGGATTGATAGTGATTGTACTGAAAGATGGATTAGGATTATAAGCCCCACCGCCACCACCACCCTCACCAATACTTGTGACCGGAGTTGTAAGATTTGCCAAAGTTACGTTCGGAAGTAAAGACATTCTACTAAGCAAAAACATTTTTTCTCTGTAGAATTACTAGACAGCAGTGGCATACCAAGAGAATCTTGCTCCTGAGAGTGGTATTCTACTTTCTAGTTAGAAAATCATCCACCAACTGGTACGGCAAAAGCGATATACTGGACATAGTTTCCTGTAACTGCAGGAGTAGAGGATGTAATAGTGAATCCTGTAGCACCTTGCGCACCTACAGAAAATGTAGTTCCTGCAGTCCATGCGGGGGTGGTTCCCTCTGTCACACATGCGTAGTACGTGTAGGTAGTTCCTGTTGGTAATGCAGCAAGGCTCACCGCAGACGTTGTGGATGCAGCATTAAATGATGCAGTACCGCAGACTGTAATAGGTGCTTTTGTCTGCGCTCCTTGAATATAAAGAGAATCAGTCTTTCTCATACTCAAATCGCCATTACAAACGATACCCCCATTGGCTGTATAGGCACCAACTGATACAAGAGTTCCTCCTGCAGTTATTTGACCACCTGGATTGGAGGATATTGAAGGTGCCGAAATCAATCCTGCTGCACTGATTGCTCCTAAGGCAGAGAATGTGTCAGCACTCAATACACCATTGACAACCACTCCTGTTGCGCCCGTCGCAGTCATCGTTATAACATTTTGTGTAGGGTCACATACTATCAGAGCCCCCCCTGAGCCAAGAGTATTTCCAGCACTAGGACCCGACCCCCCACCAATACTTGTAACCGGAGTGGTAAGATTTGCCAGAGTTACGTTGGGTAAAAAAGACATTCTATTCTACCCTAGATATTTAATTTTGTTAAAACTACAGTCCCTGCCAAATTGTCAATCAAGAAAAACTTGTGGTCGCTCGTTGCCTCTCTGTACGCCCGTATCATCTCATTCAAGTTCATGTAGGCTGGGAAATAAGACCGTAGATAGGTCTTGACACATTTTTCGATAGCCATATCACTATTGAGTTTGAATAGGCATACATAGTTGATATTAGACCGGGCGGTCGCATTAAACATGCTCAATTCCTGGTTTGCTATGATAACTGAAATATCTGTATTTCTGTAGACACATAGGGCTTTCATCAATTCCTTGTCATTTTTCGAGATAGGACAATCATCTACAATCGCCAAGAACTTATACTTACATTCTGTTTTCTTATTAATCGTATACATGTCTTTGATTAATTCAGGGCAGTATTTCGGACATACCGCCACGTTCTTTCCCAGTTCCTTGTAAATATCATTTGCCGTTGACATCGTCTGACAGACTGTGATATGGGTCATCTTGAACATCTGATTGTACAAATGAACCATAAAAGTACTCTTACCACTCCTTGTAGAACCTAATAAGAGCCAGGATGCCGTTTTGTTCTTAGGAGGCTCAGGGAGCATTAATGGTTGTACAGTAAATGGTTTTTTCACCTCCCCTCCTGATAGTCCCGTAATATGGTCATTGGCTTGCTGTAACTGAGATGCGAATTTCTCTGCTTTCCACTTGGCTATCTCGAGTTTCTGGTGCTTGAACCACTCCTCTGCCAACTTATCTGCCTCCTCCTCCTTGTATTTCAATACACTGTAGGCTTTTTTCGAGCCACCTTTCTTTCTAGGGTCTGAGAATGCAAATATCTTACATTTTACACCATCAAATACCCCATACCTACTATGTAATTTAATGTCGTCCGGGGAGGTGTTCATTTTTTATTAACTGCTACTACTAGATACCAGTTAATAAAATATGAATAATCCCATACTCCAAGACTTTCTCCGGATGAGGGCTAAACTGAATATGGCCAAAAAAGAGGAAAAGCCTGTTAAGGCTGTTGCAGACCTGCCCGATATAGACCTGGGGGCCAAACTAACAGCCATCATTGAGAACAAGCCTCCTAGGAAAGAGGTCGAGGAGTACTTCAAGAAAAAAGCAGAATACATCGGGGAAAAGGACTAGCGACTCTTACCCGACACGTAGGACATGGAACCAGCATAGGGGACAGACCCCATGGCGTACTGAGTGAAAGCAGTCTTAGGGGCGGGTCCACAAGGTTTTGCCTCCTTGCTGGCCAAAAGGGTAGTATGCTTCAGAATTCCATCCAAGACCTCGTGAGTAGGCTTGTGAGACGGAACTAGCCCGGGCAACGAATAGCGACTGTGTGTGTTGACTTTGGAACTAACGACATCCATTGTTTCTACTGGTGTGAAACATTTTAAATTTTTATCTCTCCAACATGTATAGACGATATGAACCAAGCCATCGCAGAATCTGTACAAGCCATGGTCCGTCCAGGAAAAATGCAAGACCTATACTACATTGATGAGGATGAGGCACGCAAACAAGCCTTTCCTTGTATCGCAAACACCCGCTACCTACAACAGTTCTCTAACTTGTCATCCGGCTCTAGCACTTTCTTGATTCCTCCTGCCAACGGTATCCAGCACATCTGTATCGTACTCAAGTACAGTGCAGCCCAACTCCAGACCATGTCCACTGGCGGGACTGTGGCTGGATTCGGTTTGGGCAGGGGCTGGGGCTACTCTGCTATTTCTAGGGTCTCCGTAAGGTATGGTGGCTCAAGTCAATTCTTCTTTTCTGGCCAACAGATTCTAGCCCGTGCTCTCCGACAGATGCCTAACGGCTCTGCTCGTGACGCCCTCTTGCAGTTGGGTGGAAATGCAGTCCTAGCCACTGGGGACTATGCCAATGACCAAATCGCCCTGGTCTATGTGGCACTCCCTCACCAGATTCCCTCCTCCATGGGGGACACCGACCACGCTCTCCCAACGGATTTACTCACCTCTCAAATTCAGGTTACCTGTGAATTAAATCCCGCCAGCGCCTTTTGGTCCGTCAACACTCCCGCCGTTGTCACCTCCCTGCCCAACGCTTTTGACAATGCCTATTTCCAGGTTCAGCAACTCCAGTTTGACTCCCAGGATTCCAGTCTAGCCCGTCGCATTGACATGAACACCCATGCCTACGCCATGCCTCTGCCATCTTTTGACCAACAGGTTGTACAGATTCCTCTTGGCGCTGGTCAGTCTCCTACTACCTCCGCCTCTCTTGTCGCCTCTGGTTTCAGGGCTGGAGAGGTCCGTGCTATCCAAGCCTACTTGACTCGTACTGGTGATACATCCGGAGCCACCAAGAACTTTGGTGCTTGGTACACCCCTTTGAACATCACCATGTTGTATGCTGGTGAGGTCTATGCTCGTTTTGAGAACGGCTCCAGTCAGTTGTGGAACTTGGTCAATGGTGTCCAAGCCCCTGCAGCAAACACTGTATTGCTCACCTGGGATGGTGCAACAAGTACCTACACCACAGGAGTCGGCGCTCTACAGTCTTGGGCCATGCTCCCTTTCAGCCAGCCCCATTTGCAGGAGGCTACTACCAATGTATTGGTAGGAGGCAAGGCAGTGACCAACGGTATCATCAATATGCAGGTCACCCCTCCTGCTGCAGGAGACGATTGGGTTCTAAATTTGATTTACATCTACAACTCGACTCTCTTGTTTTCCAAGGGAACTTGCGATTACGTGTTTTAAATTACATAACATCTTGTATTACAAGTCTATATGTACTAATTCTCTGAAACCAACATGGTCATATCCCAGTTCGCAGACTGGCTATTCGTGTAATTGGAGGTAGGGGGAAACAAGTCTGCCAACGCACGTCCCTTGTCATCATACACCTCAAAGGTACATTGACCAATGGGTTGATTTTTCGACCAACGGATTTCCTTGGGACTCGCAAACTGCCTATAAATCATAAAGGGTCTCGACCCCTGGGGCAAGACTCCTGCATATTGGACCGCAACCCCAACCGCATTTGTAGTATTGTTTGTGACTGGATTATAAGGATAGTTAAATGGTTGTGTTCCATCGGTCAAATAGACACGATAGATAATATCCCTCTGGGATTGGGAGGTAGAGGAATCTTTCAAAGACTGGTTATAGGTCAAGTTATTGGATACAATATCCACATAGTTTGTCCACAATAGATTGTATCCCACCCCTGAGAATTGAACTAGTTCTGGGGTCACATTCGCATTAGTCCAGTTCATCATATCAAACAGTTGATAGGTATTGGCTGGTAAAAAAGGTGTTCCATATACCTGCTCTAGGGGGAATACGTAGACATCCGTTGCAGCCGTATTTGCTACAAGTTCAAACTGGAGGGCGTCCGTTACAGACATCGTTATCGTATTGGTAGGATACAAAAAGTTCCATTTTGCTGTGATGGCTGCAGCAAGTTCTGCGGGACTCAACCACAAGTCATCTAAATTGACAGGGGTCGTCTCGTTCGTTGTCAAGATATCAATCACATCTGTATCTGCCCCTACCGATAATCCAATCTGATTCGTAAAGGTCTGTCTGGATATATTGGGCAGTGTCCAGGGAAAGCGAATCTCTGTAAGAGCCATCCTAGTGAAAAAACCATTTAGCAAGGATTCGTTCTTTGTAATAGTAAACCTATAAGGACTCATGGAATCATTCCTAGACTCCTCCTGGGTCTTGTAGCGGTCAGCACTGGAGATACAAAAAAGAGCCGTAGATGTCGGGCGTTGGGTAATACATTCCTCCTCCCCACCAAACCCCAAACCACCATACACTGGGTCATAACTCTGGTCCTTTTTAAACAAAGAGGGATTGGGCAAAGGCATTCTATCTGTACGCTAGAATTAAATCCCCTACTTTACCCATCTTGATAGTTCGAAATTTCATGTGGAGAGCCTCAAGATTCTTTGGATTTTCCTGACGAAATCTGTAATACATGTTTGTTGTGTCGGGGCTACTCAGTTTATACCCATGCTCTACAATCCATTTCTTGGCTTCCTGTTTACTGAACATATGCTTACAAAGTAGTACAGACTGTACCACACCATCCCCATGTAGTTTCATTCTACAAGTGAAATCTTTTTTTATAATCGGCTATAGAGGCCTCCAGGGTTTTGCGATTCCATAAAATGTATTTCGAGAGGGTTGCAGCACTGGTCGGGTCATTGTAGGATTCATTGGCCTGATGACGTAAAAGATAGAGTCGTTTTCGCTCCTCGGCGTAGACCGGGTCTCCCTTGCTGTACTGGATAAAATCACTCATCCCCGATGCCCCAAAGGCAGTGGTTTTCTGCTTGCCATTCTCCAGTTGAAAGACCGCCGAATATTTCTTCCCCTTGCGATTGGATGGTTTTATCTCAATCAGTCTCGTCATTCTATCTAGAAACAATATCTTATTTCTAATTAGAAATGCAGGAGTGTAGAATCCTAGAACCGACCAAACCAATCCACAATAACAACACATGCCGTATCTGTGGCTTGAGTAAACCTAGAAAGGAATTCAGAAAAATATGGTCTCTTAGGTCGGTAAAAATCAAGGAGATGAAAGTGTGGTGTAAGGGGTGTCAAAATCTCTGGAAAAAGTCAAGAGGCTTCCCTATTGGCGAGGCGTCGTTCTCGGTTTCTCTTGATTAGTGAAAGTGACTATGAGTTTGTTTTCTTGAATTTCTATTATAGGAACTCCATAAGGCTTGTCATCGTAAAGAGGAATCTCATACTTATAGAACAAATCTGTTCCGCTCCTTATAGACCTTACATAAGTAACCAAGATATCTCTACAATGGGAAAGTCTCAAATAGTTGCTCAGAGTCTGCATTTCGGGGGCTTCTACTAGGGTCTAGGAGTCCTTTTTAGGGTCCCTCGATTTTTCAAAGGTAGGTATGGTTAGGTATAGGTAGGTATACTTTTTTCGGGGTTTTTTGGGATTTTTTTATTTGTATCATGAATCATGATACTTTTTCTATTATTATTATTATTATTATATTATTAGTTAGGTTAGGTATAAATATAATATTGAGAGGAGTGGTAGAAATTTAGGGGTCTTTTCACCCCCTTTTTCCCACCCCTTATTATTTAAATTCAAACGACCCTACTACCCTACTACCCTACCTTTGCTCTGGAATTTCAGGGGGGATTTCAGGGGTCTGTAGAATATCATTCTTGAAATAGTAAATTATATTACTACTAGTCACAAAGTTCACTCTACCATTATTCCTATACTTTACCATATTCTTGTAGAATACTGTAGCATTGTTGGAATAGAATAGATGTTGGTCCATACAGAAATCTCGATACTTATTGAATAAATCCCTTGCAGAGCATCGTAGACCATCCCAAGCATCTATGAAACGGTGCAGAGGGGTTGATTGGGTGTCAATCATACTACGAGCAGTCTCAGTCAATACCAAAGGCTTTGGAAACTTGCCATAGGGGATACTTTTGATATACTCTGCGAGTACTCTGGCACCACTCGGGTTATGGAATAGGTCTGCCATTTTACCAAAGAAATCATATCGACCGACAAGGAGACGAGAGGAATTAATAACAATCCAGCGACGCTCCTCGTTGGTCATGGGAATCGCTTGGGGGTCATTGGTCGTGTAATAGTAGCGATTGTAGTTCCCACAAGTGATAATCTTTCCATTCTTGTGATTGAAATCACAGGTAGGTTCTGTAAGACGGCTTTTCATTTCACTCTCATTTCGTTTGGAGATGGCTCCATCTACCTCCTCCAGTTGCACAAAGAACTTATTCTGACGGCCGACATCATGCTTTTCCCAAAATTGTGTATTAGAGCCATACTGCTTATAATACAAACTGCCAAGAATATGAGTACCAATCAAATAGCCTAGAAAGTCTTTGCCACCTCCCATACAACCAGTCATTACTACACCGCATGTGGGATTCACAAAGGGTTCATTGAGGAGTTGCGAGAGCCACTCTAGGAGTAACCCGCGACTCTGTACATCTGGAATGAGTTGGTTGATATATTCTGTAAAGGTTGAAATGTAAGGGATAGGGTCGTCAACCTTGTCTCCTTTCAGATAGTTAAACTGGAGAGGGGGGCTGTAGACTCGAGGATTGTCAGAGGGTTTCAAATCAATCATGTAGATATCACGGCGCTTGGGGTCCTTGAGCCATAACTTGATGAAACTCTCCGTATCCTTGAACCATTCAGATTTCTTGAAATTCCATTTATTCTGAAAGTACGTATGGGCATGTTCTAGAGCATACATACTGATATCACCATCTAGTACCTCTGCGATACAATTACCAGGGACATAGTAGAAATGGGTCTCCTCAAACTCCTCTTTCATCTTGGTATAGTCATCCATAGGGACACCTAGGACAATCTCCTCCTTGACGGCGGGTATCTCATAACTCTGGAATTTTTTGCTGAGAATGGAGACATCGTAGCCAGTCTCCCTGAGGATATCCTTTTCTACGAGGCTCATCATTTCCATAGTCAATTCCAATTTATCTGTCTTTCGTACCATTACACCGTCGTAGCATAGAACATCTACAGACCACCCAATTTTTTCAAGGGAGGATTTCATAGCAAGCATACAGTGGCGCTCCTCGGTCTGTAAGATGAAACTCAGAAAAGAACCGAACTTATTGTCTTGCTTACTGGAAAATTCCCATAACTGGGCGTACTCTGGGACAGTAGACAGAAACTTTGCAAATCCTCGAATTTCGACCGACATTGCTTTCAGCAAGGGGGAGGTAGTGATGCCACCAAAGAATACTTTCAACACCTCTTGCTTGGCCTCCTCACGATTGGCGCTGATGGCTTTCAAGATGGTGTCACGGTCATCACAATAGGTTTGTACCTCAGGGAGTTCCTTGTTGTATTTGTTCTTGGCGATTTGTAATAAGAGTACAGGATGACAATTCACGATATCAATATCATAGTAATAGGCTTGGCAGATGGTACCCCTACACTCGCGCTCGAGAGTCTCTAGGGACCCCTTGGTCCCATAGATTCTGCCATATCCAAGACGACCCCCACCAGTATTCTTGAGATTGTAGGTGACCTTTTGTTTCCCCACCATAGACCCTGTTTTCTTATTGTTGTACAACGCCTTGACAATATCCAACTGACCAGGGTCAATCAGATTTCTATTCGCCCACAAGAATCCCAATCCACGCTTACAAAATAACTGTTCTGTTGTAATATCTGGGACTCGTTCCATCTGTTGCTCTACCATTCTACCAGACCGGGAGAAAATAATCCGGTCAATTTTTACCCCGGGAGTGCGTTCAGAGGGTGTCTAAAGATTCTTTTCTATCCTCAGAGTATAATGAGTGACACCCCGAGCATACTTGAAACCATCCAAAGTGGCGTCCAGCCCAAGTCGGTGTTAGATTCCATGTTTGCCGAGACGGTCCGAATGGAGGCTCGATGCTATACATCCAAGAGTCATTACACCCCGTACATGGTACGAAATGAGTTGCATGAGAGTGATTTGCCTCTAGCCCCCTTATTGTATTGTGATACGGCTAATGTAGTAGTGGCATGTCCCTACTGTCCTATGACTCATATGCATAACATGATTGGTAGGAGTGGGGTATTTGCCTCGGCCCATTGCTGTAAGGGCGACTATAAGTTTGGAGACTTGTTGACTGGGGAGGAGATACGACGACTACTCAACAGGAATACTAAGGTTGTTGCTACAAAGAAACTCTATAAAGAAAAAACCAAGAATAAGCAGAAAAAGGTTGTGGAGGAGTAGAGTGTGTTGGATTGGTCAAATTACGTTGGTTGATGACTTTGTACGTCATGAACCAATTTAAGATAGTAGGTGAGGTCAATGTATCGTTGTTCTGAGAGTTCTCCAGAATCTACATCGGATTCCATCTTTTCGAGAGTCCCATGAGTGTCTACCTTTTCTACCATGGCCTTGAATAGCGTCTCAAAGGCAGTGACACGCATGGTGGGGCGACAGAGTTCTTTGCTCATGATTTTCACCATTTTTTCCTTGTCTGTGCCACATCCTTTCAGGACTTTGATAACTACATTGAGACGTGCTACAAGTTTACGGTCGTAACAATCCATACAGGGGCAGTCAAGAACAATAGGAACAGAGTGTTGTATATTATGAACATTTATGATAGAATACATCATACAGTCATGACGCTTACAAAGAGTCTCGCCCTCCTTGATAGGTTCGTCGCATCCATTGATACTACAGGGTTTGACAGTTTCCTTGACGTACTCCTCATGGAGGTCATTGATAGTTTCCTCGACAGTTTCTAGGCTAACAGTCTTGATGATAGCCCACGCTAAATTGGCACTCAGGGTGTGATATTCATATAGATATTCACAGACATAGTCCTCTATCTTATCATTGCTAATAGTAAGAGATTCATTATAGAATGTAGTCTTGAGCCAGTCTAGTACATTCATAGCACCTAGTTGGAAATTAAGACCCTCGTCACTCTGGATACGTTGGCATTCCTCTGTAATGATTGTGGCAAACAACTCTGTGATGTCTCCATCAAAGGTACAAGTTCCCTTGAAATATCGTTCGTGTCTGTAGGCCATGGTTGGTTGGTTGGTACTCTCATTGTCTAGTCAACCACCCGTCAATTTTATTCGGGTGGCCAGTCAAAAAAGTTGGGATTCTATCCCCGCCTCTTTACTTGGTTGTTGTGACTACATCCTCCCTACAGACCTCGCACCCACAATCCTCCTCCCAGCAATCCTCACAGAACCAAGTCTCACACGCACCACCAGCACCACCACAATACACAACGGTCTCTCCATCTACATGCTTATCGCACATAGAACAGGTTGCATTGGGGTACTTTTCATTGAACCAATCCTCCTCATCCTCCTCGTCACCAAATAGAGGGTTGTCACAACATTTCTTACCCTCTACCCAATCATCATGATTCATAGTAGTAGTACAAGTAGTACACGTATGACCTTTGTTCTCCTCCTCTTGGTGCTCCTCTCGAATTTTCTTATCGTGCGCATCACGCTCCTCACTTGTTGCAAAGAACAAACCATACGCTACACATTCCTTTGACATTCCAGACATTTTTTCCTTTACAATACTACTTACTTGTTTTTGGGGGGACTTAGACTTGGGCAAAAACCCCGTTCAATTTTTTTTATCCAAGTCGTGAAATTCGAATTTCCTACAAATGTCCTATGATATGTTGTATAAGACCCTCAGGAATAGAATCCTTGTCCCATACACTGTTAACTCCTACAGAATTGTATTTATTCGTACCGTTTCCACAAGACCCTATATGCTTAGTTCCATTCATAGAGGGGCATCGTGCCACACCAGCACAACGTTCTAGAGTGAGTGGTATATTAGACCAGAATGCTGTACGCTTTCTATAAGGTTTTCCATAAGCACAATAATCTGCTATACAGGGCTCTCCTAGACCTGGTCGTAGTAAATCAATACGGCCTGGTAAGAGTCCTGTGGCAGGATTTTCTAGAATCCATACTCGAGGTTGAAAGTAGTCTATGATTTCAAAGCATTTGCGTACACACCTATCGGCATGTGGTAGATTTCGTTCTCCATGTGTCTTAGCCTTACTGTATTCTGTACAGGGCGGGGAGCACCATAGAACATCAAAATAGTTTGTAGGATAGATTGTATAATCCCATTCTAGAATATCTACGACATGGGTAGGATTGAATTTATTTAGAATGTCTACAGTAATCTTTGTATCTGCCTCTATGATGGTAGAGAACGATTGTGTTCCAGAGAAAAGTTCTAGAGTTCTCATGGTGGTAGGTATCTATTGATACTAGACAAGATTCGTTCAATTTTTTATGATGTGTAGTTTGTAGAAAAAAATATATCTAGACTATAGAACATGAGTACCGACGGGGGTAAAAAAATTGAACGGCTCCATTCCCAAAGTGTAGCATTACCACCCATAACACAAGTAGTAAGAGCGCACGAAAAACCTAGTATTATGGAAACTAAAATACCAACCAATGCTGTACCCGAACCTCCCAAAAGGAAAATCATACGCCTAGTAAGACCAGCACCAGTAGCAGAGCCAGTGGTTGAGCCTAGTAAGAAAGAAATTGTACGCCTTGAACGACCCGATGAATCTTTGACTACATGGGCGGAGCAACGAAAGGAGGAACGACTCGCAGAACAACCTGAGATACGACGTGATAAAGATGGTAGATTAATACGTTCCTGGAAAGCGCTTTATCAAATGCCCGAGGAAATACAGAAAGAATGGAAAGAGCAAACTGCTAGAGAAAATAAGGAATTTAATGAAAAACAGGATGTAATTGAGTTTCGCAAAAAGAGTGAGGCTGAGCAAAAGGAACGTACTGAAAAGGCTATGAGGGAGTTGGAGGCAAATAGAGAACAGAATGAAAAGAAAGACAGGGAGGAGAAAGAAAAGAAAGAAAGAGAAAAGAAAGAAAAGGAGGAGGCATCACAGAAACGTTTCGATAAGAGTATGGAAAAACTAGTTACAAAGAAAGAGAAAAAAACTAGCAAGGAACCAACCAAAGAGGAACTAGTAGAACCATTCAATCAAGTACTGAAACATGTAAAGTTTGGGAGACAGCAGGGAACATTCAATGATAAACATATTATTAGTAGGACTGCTAAACATGGTAGTTATGAGTATGATTTGAATGAGTTTGATAAAGATATTGCAAACAATATGACAAAAGCAATAGGTCATAAACTCTATGTAAGGGATGACAAGGCTGTGTATAATATAGCAATAAATCATACTAAGACTGGAAATAAAATTGTAATAAATGTGTTATACAAGGGGAATAACTTAGATGAACCATTCTTTTGGAAAGATATCTATGACCATATCAAGAAATTACCCATTACATCTAAGAATGTAGATGCTAGTGAGTTTGATGTATAATTACGGCTGAAAAAAGTGAAAGGTAGGTTAGGTAGGGTTAGGGTTCACTCAAACTACCACCCCCTTGTATAAGTAAAAAAGGAGGGTATATACA
>Ga0114958_10001678_pt1 | contig 17150 bp, 26 predicted proteins | sample C_130208_EF_Meta_FD_89577 | JGI IMG/M metagenome (GOLD analysis project Ga0114958, IMG submission 89577) | Freshwater microbial communities from Lake Croche, Canada to study carbon cycling - C_130208_EF_MetaG | ecosystem: Environmental > Aquatic > Freshwater > Lake | place: Lake Croche, Canada...
CATCAGCCATTCTTTGGATATCAGGTCTGGGGAACACTTGACACACATAATTTTTCCAATATTCATTTACTGAGATTTCATATTTTGTGAACAATCTTAATGTAGAAGTCAATCCATGATATTCAGCTTCGGTGAAATTTGTTTTTAGATCATGAAGATCCTTTTCAACCTCAACTTCGAAATCAAACCACATAATTTCCTGCTGTTTTCTAGCAAACTCTATTGCTACAGGATAATCAATTGTATAAGTATCTTTTGGTTCTAATAACCGAATTGACATAATATTCCTTATTAATTGTTAAAAGACCGTTGCTCAAGAACTGAACAACGGGTAGAGAGTTTTATATTAATCAAATAAAATTTTCAATCAATAATTGACTCCAGTTCTCATATTTAGCTAATTCAGAAACTAGTTCTTCTTTAGTTTTGAATCCTTTGATATCAATCTGAGTTTCAGAAGAAGATAATTCTCTATTTTCATCAACTTCTACTACGAACACAAATCCAATATGAACTTGTCCTACATCATTGGTATCATCATAAAGAAATCCTTTGACTACCAAATCATCTACCGTTTCATGCGAAAAAATAATACCCAATTCTTCAGCCAATTCTCTCCATGCTGAGAATTTTATAGTACCAACAAGATCGATCTGTTGATAATCATTTACTAATTTTACATCACCAACATCAATATGACCACCAAATCCTATAGAATAATTTCCATGTAATCGTGATTCACCAGATTTAGAAGTTCTTTGGTAACTTAGATATTTGTCACCTCTCTTAACTAAAATATAGGGAATGATATGCTTGAAATTAGAATCTTGTTCTAATACATTCCTAGAACCGATTATAATATCATCAGGATTGATATCTAATAAATCTCTACCCTGAATAAACCCTTGTTTATAATCAACTAAATGTTTAGCTGCATCCGTTGTTATTGCTAAAATATGTGATTTGTAATCTTTCATAATATTTCCTTCAATTAAAATTATAATTCAATGCCATTTTCGATGTAAGAACGATATTGTTCCCACCCTCTAAAATTCTTATTAAATTCTTCTCCAGTAGGAGTTGCCTGATGTTCAGCAGGAGAAGAATGTCTAGGTTCTGATCCAACTAAATTGTCATGTAAGGTTATATCTTTTTCTATAATTGGAGATGATCCATCATGATTATTAAATGAAACTCTAGCACATCTAGCAGTCGAAGCTTTTAATAAAATAAAAAGTGGATATTTCTTCAATTCTTCATCCGAAACATAAGGCAAATGCCATTCATTGAAATGTAGAAATTGTGGTTCAGAGCTATCTAAACATTCTTTAATCTGTCTAGCTAATTCTTGAATTTCTGGTTGAGCATCTGGATGATTTCTTAACTCAAGAAAATTATCAAACTCAGTAGCAGTTAAAATAACATTAATATGGGAAAACGGCTCCAAAATTCTGTTGCTAATTTGTTTATGTAAATCAACAACATACATCAAGTAAGCAAAGATACATGCAATTTTTGAGGCAGATATCCATAGGAATTTAGCTAATTTAAGTTTAATTCCTGTCAATTCAGATTTTGCTTGCATACCTGAGACATTTTTACCCCAATGTAAAGGAATAGCAGGATCATTCCAAACTTCTGCTATAATCTTTTTAATAGGAATTGCTCTAGAACTAGAAGCAGATCTAGAAAATACTCGATGAGTCATCACTTCTGAATGGATATATCTATGATATCTTAATTGTAATGTAGAAATTCTACATGCATATTTAGATACAGAATCTTTAATCATTTTAACTTTAATTTGACTCATATTTGTTTCTCTTTATATAAATTTTCTAACTCAGCATATTCTTTAATGACATCATATTTATCATATTCATACTTAAACCAAACACCATCAATTCTAATATATTCACTATCTGATATATTAAATTTTTCACCATTCATATTTTCCTCCATCTTATAAACTCCAATTTAGCTCTTAACCCAGAATAAGTATAAGAGTATATTATACTCGTTATTTCCTCTTTAGTCAACCCTGAAAGCACCATATCATTAATATCTTTTTCTCTAATAGATTCAGGAAACAAACAAACACTAAACCCTGTATTTATATATTTCTCAATATTTTTAACTATATTATCATTTCTCCTCTCATTATCAGGAACAAGTATCAAATTATCTTTATCAAACAAAGAAGCTACAGAAGCTAAATTAGAATCAGCAGTTGCTATAGCATTTGGTAAGAATAAAGAATCTATTGGACCTTCTGTGACCAATATCTTCTCTTTTTTATTTACCCTATCTAAACCAAATACCTTTTCATGATCTTTATTAACTTTTATTGTTATATATCGCATCGAATATTCATCTAATGCTCTACCCTGAAATGCTAACAATTCACCAGAAGCAGAAAAGAATGGAATAACAATACGTTTAGATGTCTTATCTAATTTAACATCAGAAGACTTATTACAAAAATCTCTAAAATCTTCAGAATAAAATAAAAGTTTATGAGCATATTCAGGAATATTACGACTCAGTATATATTTCTTAGCAATATGATCATCAGGTAACGAATGTATAGTCGGCAAATCTAATTTTACTACAGATTCTTTAAATTTAGGTATTGAAGCAACTCTTTTTTCAACATTTACACGTTTAGTTCCTCTTAATTCTGAGAAAGTTTCTAGTAAATATTCTTTTTCTAGAGAAGGATCAACAAACTTTATCAAATTTCTGAGAGTCGTTCCTTTCTCGCAATTATGACACCGAAATATATATTTCCCTGCTTTTTCATATACAAATCCTCTACTTTTAGATTTGTTTTTTAATGAATCACCGCAATAACAGCATCTAAATGAAAATAAATTGGTATTCTTTTGTTTGAATTGTTCTAACTTTGGGGATAATAATAGGACATATTTTCTATCAATCCATACTGACACAGACACACTCCAAAAAATACAATAAAAAACCCGAACTTTTACATTCAGGTTTTATTATACTATAAATTTCATAATTAGTAAAGGATTAATTAAATATTTTTTTGATAAAATCTAAATTTGTACTTAAAAAAGTTATTACTGCGATAATACCAAAAAATATTATCTTTATATTACTCAACCCACCAGTAACTTCTTCTTGCTTATCTAACCTTGTGGATAAATCTGAATCAACTTTATCAATTTTTTCAAACAACAAACGTTCAATTGAACTAAGTCTTTCTGAGATTTCTCTTTCTGTTTTTTCTAGTGAATTATATAAATTAAAAAGTTCTTCTTTTGTTAAAGAATAATTTAATTCTGTTTTTGTTGTTTTATCAATTAAAATGTCATGTTGAGAATCTATTTTGTTGATAACTACTTCCATCCGTTCAAATAACTTATTGATGAACAAAACTTCCTTTTTTAGCATACCAACTTCAACTTGCAACTCTACCATAACGGAATTTTCAAGTCGATTTTCTGTCATAACTTATAATCCTTATGCTTAACTGTCGTCGTTTCTATTAATTTTTCTAATTTTTCTGAATAAGATTCAAAAGAACTTAAGATCTTTTCATACCTAGAAAAATCTATCTGTTCTTCTGGTTTAGTTTCTCTATGGTAACTACCAATAAAAGAATTATTATTTGTCTCATAGCTCAACATACAAAAACCCAATTAAATTAAAGTTACTTTAACTTCTGTAATTTATAAATTGTAGTATTACATAACTCTACAGTTTCATCGATTAAATTTTGTAACGAACTATCATCAGTGATTAAACTTCTATTTTCTGCAATCCAATCCCGCAGTTCCATGATTGCATCTACCGCAATAAGCATCTGAGGTTTTATAGGCGGCAATGTAATAAATTTACCATACTGCCCAATATACGCTTCACAAAAAGCATCAACACTCTCAACAATCTCTTCATAAAACGTAGCTAATGCTGAATGTTCTGAAAAACTATCTGTACTTAAATGAGCAAAATGTGTTGTAGTAGCTAAAGCTCTACATCTAGCAAAGAATTCACTTGCTATAGCGTTTGAAATTCCTTCTTTAGTTAAAGATTTTTTTGCTCTTGTTGGTGGATTAGTAGGAGATTCTTCAGCAATAACTGATTCGTTAGTACATTTCCTATTAAATCCATTTTTGTCTGCTATCGATTTAATTTTGTTTAAATATTTATCCATTGTTCGGACCTTTCCTTGTAACTAATGGTTGTATGATTGGATTTTTAGGAAAATCTGGTTTTACTTTTTTATTTGATTTCAATAAAGGCTGATATTTAGGAGAAACACCGGGTTCACCTTGAGATCCAACACCACAACCTGCAATTGCTCCATCCTCAGATAATCCAGGAGTATTTACTTTCTCTTTAATTTCTGATAAAAACTCTTTAAATGATTTCATAAAACCCTTAATAAATTTGCAATATTCATATCAATAGTGATATCTGTTGAACGAATTATTTTACTATTATTTATCATAATGGTATCAGACATTCTATCTAAGTAAACTAAAAATGTCTTTAAACTCGGATAAGATTCTTCATTAATTCTGAAAAATAACATTTTATTGACTGCTTCTACAGGAGAGAAAACATTAAATAATAAAATTAATTGATTCAATAACAATCGTTCATGAATAACTCCAGTTTTATTATATTTATTTAACAGCCTCTTAATGTATATGATTCTATACAAATCTGATTCAAATTCAGAAACAGAATAATGTATAGACCAATAATGTTTAGCAGCAAATAATATATAATTGTCTAGAGTTAATTCATCAATCATGAAATCTTAGCAGAACAATCATATAACCCATCATTCAATGAATATGTAAAATTTAAAATCCAAGGATTTGTATTTTTAATCTTACCATCAAATTCATCCCATTTAGTTTCATTATTACCAACAACTAAATTTAAATTTCCAGAAGGTTTATCATCAGAATCAACAGGTGGTAAATTTAAAGAATATAAAGCTAATAATTTTGTAATTCTATGAATAGCTTGTTCTACTGTTACAAACGGTTGTCTTAAAACTAAACTTAAATGTCGATTTAATTCATTCTTTATTTCTGGTATATTGATATCCTGAGTTCCAGAAGTATCAATATATTCGACCAATCTCTCTTTAAATTCTCTAAATGAAATCATAAATTAAACGCCACTATACCAAGGTTGTGCGCTATTTGCATTAGCTGAAGAAGGTGAACTAAGAGCTACTAAAACTTCTGATCTTACTCTATTAGATCTTCCACCAGTTTTAGATGTAAAAATTAATGTAGTATTGTTAGCATTACCAGAACCTGTAGAAGTAACTGTAGGATTCTGAATATAACCACCACCATATGAATTTATAGCTACAGAAACATTATTGCTACCTAATACAATTACCTGAGCATTAGCATTAATTAAAGGAGCATTGATAAATGAAGTTGTGTTAGAACCAACAATAGTTAAAAAATCATTAGAATAAGTCAATACTGGATTGACATTAGATACTGCTATTGAAACTAATGGACCAGTACCATGATTTAAATGTACCCAGCCAGTATGGGTTGCTTGTTTATTTGATACACCAAAACCTGTATTAGAATTTGCTACCCTAGATGCTGTAACTAATACGGTATTGTTGCTATAGGTGTTAGTAATGCCTTGAGGCATACCTATATGTTGTAAATATGAAGGTTCGTTGTTTGCTTGTGCGTCTGTTGATTTCCAGCCTGACATAGATTTATCCTTGTATGTTTGAATTTATTATAGTATTTATATTAACTTGGTGTTATATATTTATCATCAGTCTTAGCAATTTCTTTATCGCTATCTGACACTGTTTTAGAATTTTTATCTGGGTAATTCAAGAAAGTTACAGGAAATTTACCAGATTTAGCAGAAACCTTTTTTTCAGCTTTCAATTCTTGAATTATAGAACCATATTTACTATCATGCTCAAAACTAGAATTCAATTTAGCCCATGCTAAAAATGCAGGAGAATCTTTGATTTTATCTCTCAATACCTTACCCACAGTACCGCGCAATTTGTAAGGATCTAAACCCAATGATCTATAGTAATTAACAACAAGGTCATATTTAGATACTTCTTCTATGGGGCTGTTTTGCAATTCATCCTTTTCATTATATAAATTTTTAACATCTTTAAAATTCATGTTAATTGTTTCCTGTTATATTTTTTCTGATATTATAAATCGATTGTTTGAAATGATTAGGATATTTATTAGAATGTCTAATATTAGGTTTAATTGAAGGAATATGATTTTTTAATTTAACGGGACTCAACTTTGTAGAAGGCATTTTCTGAGCTTTTGGTAAACTAGAATTTACTGAAGGTGTTCTAACAGAAGCGGGTTTTGTGACAGAAGTATTTAATTTTGTAGAGGGTAATTTAGTAGAAGTGGTATTAGGATCTTTATGATGAAACATTTTATCTAATTCTACTCTTTTCTTGCGATCTTGTAATTCTTGATTCCTGACATCTAAAGAAACTGCTCCCGATTTATCAGGGTTTCCTGTTAAACTATCTTCTCGGTTTCTTAGTTTTTTTGTTAAATTTTCTATATGTTTCCCAGAGAAATTTGAATCTCTAGAACCTGTACGAAGTCCTACACTAGCATGTTGAAATTTATCTACATTCGTTCTGAGTCTATTATCTAATGGACCATTGTATTTGTTATCAGATTCCACTCGGAACCTCCATTTTTATCGTTTTTAATTTCCCTAAAAGGCGTTTAACTGAATCTTTTTTACCTGTATCAGAATCCATTGATTTTGTAGTAATAGGAGAACTCATAGGATCTGAATTAGCAGCAAACATACAATAGGATGGTTCATCTATAGATTCCATATGACTAGTCCAACCTGTCATCTGTTCTCCTGTAGCATCAGTATCAGAGCATGGGACTTTAGATTGAACATTTTTTTTAGATTTATTTTTATACTGAACGTCATCGATGATAGGTAGAACAATAGCAGATCTGCCTGGAACTGAACCCGATACTACATGTTTTGCTTTATCTGCGAATTTAACTTTCATGACCTTTTCTAAAGTTAAATCACTCTGAAATGACAATTCATCTAAAATATTAGAAACAAATTCTCTGGAAGGTTCTAAATCTAACTGAGCAGAATTATCAACTAATATTTTAGATTCAAAAAATTCTAAGATGAAAGATTTGTTGTTATTACCTAAACTTAATTTGTCTAATGATTCTTTAAGATTGGTTCGTTTACTTAATCTATCATAAGAAACTTGTAAATTAGCCTCAACAAAGATTAAATGTGAGGTATAACCTACGCTTTCTAACACATATTTTGTAACGACAAAATTTAAATCGAATGAATTAGCAGTAACTAAGATTGAATTATTTTCTAATAAAGCATCCCGTTTTTCTACTTTAGCTCTTTTGAATGAAATATCATCTGATAACATCTCGTCTATTTGAGCTGAAGAAAATTCAGTTATGTTATAATTTGAAGAAATATCCCGAATCAAGACATCCTTTCCTGATCCAGGGCTTCCAATAACAAATATAGCTTGATGTTTTTGCATATTATTTAATAATTTATAGTTGATATTACATTAACTATTTATATCAATTAGATATGTTCAAAAACAAAATCGCATCCTAATTGACCAACTAATCTAAAACCATTTACTGATAATAATTCTACAATTTTTCTAGCTTCTTCTGAGGCAGGATAATTTACTTCAACGTCTAATACTTTAATTGCAAATTTAGAAAAATCTAATGTTAACAATATCTCATATTCAGATCCCTCAGTATCAATAGAACAATAATCAATATTTGTTATATTATTTTCTTCTAGAATATTATTGATTGTATCACACTCAACTTTCAATAGGAGAAACAGAACCACCATAGACCTTATTTTCTTCAATTATACGAACTAAATGTTCTTCATCATAACTATCAACAATTCCGCTTAACATTTCAGTTCTTCCAGAATTTTTAGAAAATAACACAGTACCCTTTTTACTATAAATAGCTTTATTAATACAAATACAATTTCTATTTTCCTTAAGGAGTTTAAACACATCAGGATTTGGTTCGATACAAATCCCTGACCAACCCAACTCTTCCTCGAAGAATTTTGAATTACTCAACGATTCTCCATCATGCGCACCTATATCTAAAAATACACCACCTTTCACACCTTTAAAATAATATTCGTTCAAAAATTCATCTTGTCTATATTGGCTATAATATTTCATATTTTTTAATTTGATGGGGGTTATGTTAAATGTATGTATACATTAATAATTTGGAATATAATCACAACAAAGGCCATAAATTCCTAAATTCTGATATGATTCATACTTCTCTTTACTAATTTCACCAAAATCTAAAAGAATTTGATTCTTTTTAAGAACATAATCATAAGATTCTTTTGGATATGTCCAGATGAATTTTCCTGAAGTTAAAGTAAATTCATCATTCTCATGCCAGAAGAAATTAAAATCATAATCACAAAGATAATAAAACGCATCAATATTTTTACAATGAATCCATAGAGATTTAGATCTACATCTTAAAAAATTAAAACTTACTTTATGTTCAGGAGAATCATGACCTAAGAAAAACTTATCATCTATAACCCAAAGATCAATTTCTACATCATAACCTTTAGATATACAATAATCAATCCTTTCCAGTGTATTCTCAAATTCTGGTTCTGGGCCATGTATATTTCCTCTGTGTGATATTAATTTCATAACTTTCTGGCAATTTTGTTATGAATAGGATCGGTGTTACATAATTCAATGCTATATCCATTAGCAATCAACATATTATCACATTCTTCTTTTTCTGGTATATGGAAATATTCATATCTAATAACTTTAGGACTTATTAAATTATAATCTATAGATTTCAGTATCGTGTACTCATAACCTTCACAATCTAACATCAATAAATCAATATCAATAATTTTTTGCTCAGATACAAAACTATCCCAACTCTTTCCTATAATCTTATCAGAAGAAGGTTCATTAGAAATATGGGAACAACCACCTAAATCGACCATATAATGTTCACCATCATTATCTGTTATGGCATAATTTAAATATTGTATAAGTTTATCGGACGACTCAAACTTACCATAAGAACTTTTAAGACAATCATAATATTTTTGTAATGGTTCTAATAGATACAATTTAAACTTATCAAGCTCCGTTAAGAATTCTTGAAAACCATATTCTTCACTAGTAATACCATCATTAGCACCAATCTGAACAATGACAGGATTAGTTCTGTCTACATATTCAAATGCTTGAGACGGAACATCATTCAATAAAAATGGTTTAAATTTTAATGTAACAGGTTTATAACTCATAATTTTCCTTTTGTTGATATCACACTTGTCCTACTATATCTTCTATTGATCTAATTAAAGCAACATCTAAATCTTGATGATTAATAACACCATTAATAGAATACTTCAATTCAAATGCTGATTTTTTACAATTCTCTACCGTAAAAGAATCAACTTTAACTGTAGCATCTCTGAAATTACTATACGGTTTAAAATCAGCAAATTTAGAACCGAATATAATTAAAGCATCAACAAACGAATTTGAGGCATATCTTCCACTTGTATAAACTTTATTTTTATCTAAAGAATTTAAATCTGGAAATTTTAATATTTTATTATCATATCTAGATGAAATAATAAAATCATATTCAAAATCACAATCTCTAGAATAATCTAAAGCTAATTGTATAGAAGTTTCGAATGAATATAATTGAGATAATAGAATATAGAATTGATTTTCAGAATATAACGATAAATTAGAACACTGCTCTTTAATATCATTATATTTGATAAAAGAATATTCTCTAGGTTTATCTTCTAATTTCCTCTGAGGAGAATACATATACTCAATAATCTCTGGAGAATTCTCAGGAACATGATTAGAAAATGTACTAGACCACGAAGATGTTAGATAAGTTTTTACATTTTTATCAAACCAATAATGCGTATGTACATCAACTTCAATATCTTGATTTAGTAATAATTCTTTATGAGATATAAAACTAGTTTCATTATTTAGATATCGAGGCTGACCAAAAAAACATAAAGCAACTTTAAGCATCAACAGATTCCCATTCTGTTAAATCATCTCTGATCAGACTATTAGGCATTCCATCAAACTTCCCTGGAGGAAATGGTGGATTCATATCTAGAAATTTAACATTATCCCATAGATTATGATACCTTAAATTTCCTGATATCAATTCTTCTCCACAAAAAGTTCCAACATTATATCTATCTAATGTCTTATAAGCCTTAGAATATTTTAAAACATTTTCAAATGATGAAAGCACAAATTGATCATTGCAAACATGATGAGAACCTGATTCAGGAACATATATTAAATTGTTGTCTTTATTATCTATATCTAAATCTACATTTAATGCAAAATCAAATCGTGTTCTGATAACCCAATCATATACAACATCATCTATAGTATAAATCTGATTGTTGATATAATTTTCAGCTAATAAAACAGTTTCATATATTCCATATAGAGAAGAAACTACATTATATGGACAAAATCTATAACCCTTTCTATAGCTACTACTATTCAAAGGAGCATCAATTTTAATGGATTTTGGTTTGTATAAATTAATCAATTCTCTGTAATCAAAAAAATCATAACTCCATGTATGAATAAAAACATCACAATCATACTTAGATAGCAGATTTTTATTTATATAATCATAACCTAATCTAAAACTTCTAGGTTGTCCTGATAGACATAAAGCGACTTTCATAAAACCTCTCAATAAAATATACAACTATCATTATAACGCAACAACGAAGATTTTATCTCTTCATTATATACTCCTGCACGAAGAATGATGATAGGAGATTCTACATCAACAATAACATCAGGAGATTCTACTATTAAATTAGTACCATATAATCTCTTTTTCTGCTTTCTACTATCATTATCTAATATACATATTACATCACTTTCATCAATACCTTTACATAGCAGATATTGTGAGAAAATGTGCGCCCCAAATAAATAAACTTTTCTACCATTTATTTTTCTAATCAATGATAAAATATCATCATTTAAGGTGTTGATATAATCTACAAATACATTTTTAATATACGATAAATCAATATCTTTAATTGGTATATTATCAAATTTTTTAGCTTTTATGAAAATTGAATGATCAGAAACTTCAATTTTGTCTATGACAAAACCTGATTTATTTAAAAAGATTTCCATCACATTTTCATCTACATAAAAGGTATGTTCAAAATGTAAAGCATTAGTCGCCATGTCATTTAACCATTTTCTCATATTAGGAATAGAAATGTAATGACTACCAGATTCTGATAATAAAGAATTGATTTTATTTAAGAATTTTAAAGGTTCATAAGAATGTTCAAATACATGAGAATGTATAATCGCATCATAAACAATATCCGTATTATAATTCTCTAAGAATTCTGGAACAACTCTTAAATAACCATTAAACATCCTTTCAGTACAAATATCATCAGATTTAGCTGAAGGTTCTAATATATCATAATTAACTTCATTCTTCATTAAAAAATGGCTAGAAAGAATCCCATCAATCCCACCTCCAACTTCTAAGATATTAGAGAAAGAAGAATCTTTAGAAATAAATTCATAGAAGCTTTTATGATGTTTATTCCATACTGAACCAACTTTACCTGATCCATGATAGTTCTTGTTGTATATAGATTCAGGAGGAATCATTTTCAATAACTGAACTAATCCTGAAGATTTAGATATCCCAAATTCCATATCAATAAATTCATCATGATCTGAATTAATAGAATCTACACAATTCATACTAATAGGAAAATTCTTTACTATTTCTAATAATTCTAAATCTTCAGTCGAATTTAAAACGCAAGATCTTCTTTCTATTATATTCATACTTTAATTTTATTTTCTAAAAAAGCATTCAAATCTTCTGGAGTTCCTATCCCATGCATAGCTTCTACAAATTTAACCTTGAATTTTTTACCGTCTTCTATTGCTTCATTAATTACAGGACATACATAAAATTCATTATTGACTCGAATATCTTTATCAATCATGCGCTTAGCATAAGTAACATAATCTGAACCTTTACTCCAATAATAGACTCCTACACTAGCAATGTCACTAATAGGATCTTTCTCTGCTACTTTTTCGATATAACCAGAATCATCCAATTTTGCAAAAGACCATTTAGGATGTATAGCATTGAACACTAACATTCCACCATCAATATCATTGTTAGTAAAAGAATACAATGCTTCATTAGAATTCCATTCAATATATTGATCAGAATTAGCTATTAGTAAAGGGTTATCATTGTTGATATATTCTTCAGCTAATAATGTAGTACATGCAGCACCTTCAGTAATTCCATCTATCACAACAATTTTACAATTAGGTTTTATTAGGTTTAAAAAATGTTGTAAATTATATTTATCATAATGTTCTTTCTGTACTACAAAAATATAATTAGCATCGATGTTTAGATTATCTACAACAACCTGAATCATGGGTTTACCATCAACATCTATTAATGGCTTAGGAAAAGTATATCCTTGTTGAGCAAATCTTGATCCTAATCCTGCCATTGGAATCAAAACATTCAATTTAGGATCTATCCAAGGAATACTGTTTTCTATTTTCATATTACTAATTTCTTCAATTTTTAATAAAACTTTTGATAATGTTAAATATTCTCGATTCTTGACAGCTAATAAATTTGCACCAGAATCTAATGCACCTTTTCTACCGATATGAGAATCTTCAATAATTATTGTATCTTTAGGAATAAAATTCAAAAATGTCATACATTTCCAATACATTTCAGGAAAGGGTTTAGTTCTGATAACATCTTCATTAGATACAATATAATCAACAAATCCTATGATACCTAATTTAACTAATGACAATTCTACAGTTTTCCTGATAGAATTAGAAGCTACAGCAATTTTATTACCATACTTTAATGTTTTAAACATTTCTATTAGATAATCATCTTCATCTAAGTCTCCAATAATATCTAAAGTATATTCTTGTTTTAACTTCCAGACATCATTGAAATGTTTTCTATCTAAACCTTTCTCTTTTTCTAGTAATTCTAATTTCTTAGATGTATTTAAACCGTCATATTTAGTAAGATGTTCATCATAGCTAATGATATATTTTTCATCTATCGTAGCTAATGCCCAATTTAAAGTATTGAAATGCCAATTTTTAGAGTCTATTAAAACTCCATCTAAATCAAAAATAATTAATTTACTCATAACATGAAACGAAGTTTGTGTGTGGTTTGTGAAAGAAAGCATAATGTTTAGAATTTTCATCATAAACATCATCTAAAGTATAATTATTATATATATGTCCTTTATGAGAGAACAAATCTCTACTATTTCGAAAAAATGGATAATTATAAGGATTGAAATTTCTATCATACATACTATGACAGAGAATTCCAGATTCTGATAAGATTTTTGTATATAAATGAATCATTCCAGCATTTTTATTTAAATCAAACAATTCAATTATTCTATCCAACAAACATCCATCAATAACAATAAACATATCATCTTCTTTAGTTGGAGCAGAAACTCCACCTTTTTGTATGTACACATTATAAAAATTTTCAATCATATATAGATCAAATCTCGATAAAATAATATAATCATAATTAATACCAACTTCATTTTGATAAGTTCTGATCATATTTAAAGAATCAATATTTAATTGCCATATATGAGACCAATTACAATAGGTTATATTAGAATCAAATTCGCGCAAATTTACAGCAACAGGATTTAATTTTTCTATATATTCATGCAATTTTACGGAATCATATGTATTGAAAAATATATCTACAGAATTATCATGTCCTATAATAGGATTTATAATTTTATCAAGATTGGATTGTATTGTATACGAAAAATCAATGTTATACGGAGTCATACCACTTCTATTATCGTGCGTATAATTTTCAAAATACGATATTCCTCTATAACAGATAGCATATCTCATAATAAACTCTCCAAATCATCTCTAGATTTAATTGTCGTATCCAAAAATCTACTATGTGGCGGTTGAAAACTATCAAAAAGACCGATCTGAGATCCTTGAGTCACTAATGGAGGTTCTAACCAATATACATTAGCATTCATTACTCTAAACCAAAACGAATATTCATGATCAATAGGAAAAGCCATTTTATGAGTGTTCAAATTTTGTAATAATGATGTCAAGAATTTGCGACTGAATAGTATAGAATCTGTATTACGATCAGCAGGATATTCTTTTCTATACCAATAAACAGAATCTTTCAATTCTTCAGCAGGAATCCTTTTATTACATCCTTGACCTATAAAAGCTGCATCAAAGTCTTCAGGCAAAGATTTCAAATATCTATTTAATTTAGTAACAAAATCTTCATGGAGAATAGCATCATCTTCTAGAAATAAACAAAAATCTTTACTCAATGCATAAGTATCATTTAAATATTGTTCTATAGCCAATTTATGTTTTAAACATAAAGAAACTACTTCAGGCTGTAATGGATATCTAGGATAATATTCAGTAGGCTGTCTTTGTTGGTGTGTAATATGATCAGCAGAAAAATTATTAACAAAATCAGAATATGTAACCATTTCTTTGTCATAATCAGTTATCCAATTTATATCCGCAACAATTCCAGAAAGTTCTTTATTTAAAATCTTAGTCAATAACTTTCTTCTAGCTACATTTGGTGTATAATGCATTATGTAAATTTGTAATTTATGCACTTAAAAATACCTCATCAAATTTTTTCATTACAACTTCAGGAGAATAATTTTGTTTAATAATTTCTATAGCACATTTATGTGGTGACCAAAAAGGATAATCATCACTATTATTTTTTATATGAAAAAATGATTGTAACAATTCATATTGATTGTTGAACACTAATCCACCAAATCCACAAGAAGTAACTAAATGTACATTATTCTTATCTCTACCACCACCAAAAGTCAATACAGGTTTACCGTAGTATAAAAATTCTCCTATAGATAACCCAAAAGATTCTCCATCTGATCTAGCATGAATCATAGCATCACAACAATTTACAATAAAATCTGCCTTTCCTATTTTCTCTAATACAGGATCTAAAAAGATAACTTGTTTATGATCAATGAATTTTCGAGTATTCATAAACACAAAATATGCTAAAGGATCATTCTGAACAATAAATGAGATTGTTTCATGAACAAATTTAATATCAAATTGATCAAAACCACCATATCTACCAAAAACAAGTGCTAAATCAGGAATATTCAAATTTTTTCTATATCCTCTATCATAATAAACGTCTGGCATAGAAATAATATGTGGAACAAATGGAGAATTTCCACCAGATGCTTCCTCGCTCAACCATCTAGAAACATAAGCATATTTATCGCCATGAGGATAATAATGATTAAACACGCAATGAACTAAATTCTTCTTACCGTAAATCAAATTACCATCATCAAATCCAGATTTCAGCGCATAAAAATAATCTGAATTTAATTTATCCATACCAATCTTAATATCATCTTTTGATGTATATTCGATTACATCATATTTAGATTTGAATAATTCAGATATCTCAATTCGCTTAGAAAAATTCTCATCTCTATTATCATCAAGTAAATCACGATTATAAGCTATTACAGATTTATTACCTAAGATAGATTGATTATATTCAGCATAATCTAAAATAGCGGTAGTAGTTCCTCTAAAGGAAAGATTATCAACGTTAAATGTTATTGTTTTCACTTAAATACCTTATCAAAAAATGTATAAACATAATCTAGTGTAACTGGACTAGTAAATAATGGTTCAGATGCAATATCAATAAATTTAGACTTATCAGAATTTATTAATTTTATCTCTTTTATGTAGTCATATAAATTATCATAATCTAATCTATTCAAAAAACATTTAGGATTAAAATCGATAGCAGAATATAAAGGATCACCATAATATAATGGAATACATCCAGCAAATTTAGCATCAAATAATTTCTCAGTCACATATCCTACATGATTCGAGTTCTCATAACAAATATTGAACCTATAATTTCTTAGTAACTCAATTTTATTACCTTCAAATCTATTATTAAAGGCTAATCCATAACCATGCACTTGTTCTACATTAGAAGAAACCTCATTAAATATTTCAGCACGCATAGGTAAAGAAGATGCTTCAGTATTTCCTACTAGCATAGCACAAAAATTCTCTCTTTCATATACAGATTCAGGAGTATATAAAGATTTTTTAATGTTTAATGGAGTAGGAACACAATAATCAGGTAGAACATTTTTCCCTATGTAGTGATGTGATTGACCACATACTAATGCCAATTTATCACTGTTATTCTCATTCCACCAATCAATCCAAGTATGCCAGAGAGGAATTCTTAGATTATTGTTGTTAGTTGACACATAAGACAATGAATAATCAGCATATTTCATTCTTTCATTAGCTACATCGATATAGAATCTGGTTTCCCATGTACAGAAGATTTTATATTTAGCTTTTGTTACTTTATAAAATTCATCAACTCCAAATGTCGAATATAAAAATATATCACAATTTATAGGATCTGAAACTAATTCAGTCTGACCATCGAAATACTTATTGATTACTTTATAAACCCACCAACTTTCATCATTTATCCAATTATTAGATATATGAATTTTCATCTTATAATCTCCAAGGATATTCAGTTCCTGCGTACTTTTCTGCTGATACGGTATTTCCAAATTCAAAGAAATTCAATTTAACAGAGCCTTCATTTCCATCTAAGCTATAATTTGTTGTATATTTACCAGTACATTCAAATATAGGACACAATTTAACTAAAGCCTTATATAAAACTCTATCTTGACCCCAGCCACCATATAAAAAAGGAGCTACCTTAATTAATGTTTCTCTTTTAAAACAATAACAATTAGTATCAACAAATTGGTAATCTGTAAAAGGATTCCATCTACCAAGACTTTCACAATCATCTCTGACTAAAAACTCTTTATCTTTTGAATAAATGTTTCTGAGACTATATATCCAATCTAAA
>Ga0114958_10001681_pt1 | contig 17127 bp, 13 predicted proteins | sample C_130208_EF_Meta_FD_89577 | JGI IMG/M metagenome (GOLD analysis project Ga0114958, IMG submission 89577) | Freshwater microbial communities from Lake Croche, Canada to study carbon cycling - C_130208_EF_MetaG | ecosystem: Environmental > Aquatic > Freshwater > Lake | place: Lake Croche, Canada...
CACGACGGTCGGCACGATCAATGAGCCGGTCCGGCGGTGGAGTTCGGTCGATCGCACCTAGGGCTCTCGGTGGAGGGGGTCGATGGCGACACGGGTCGGTCTCAGACCAGCGCCCGGCGCTGTCTGGGGCGAGTGTGGAGACCGGCCGATGCCCGGCGTCATGAGCCTCCGACATACTTCGTCACCATGGCATTGCGGTTGGCGGGCCGGCCCTCGGCGTGTGGTGTGGGACTCCGATATGGTTCCGGTTGGATTGGATATGTTCCAATCCCAAAGGAGAGACCATGCACGGAATTGTCCGCATCTACGAGTTCGACCAGAAGGACGCCGAGGAGATCGCTCACTTCGCACGCAACGAATTTGGGGACATCCTCAAGGCCCATGACGGCTTCGTCTCATTCAACTGGATCGACTCAGGCGACGGCGAGGGTGTCTCAATGGCCATCTGGGAGACCAAGGAGGAGGCGGAGGCCTCGTCATTCCTGGCCGGCGGCTTCGTCCACGATCACCTCAAGACCCAGCTTCCGAAGCCCCCTCGGGTGATCGAGGGCGAGATCTAGACCGCCATGTCGTTCGGCCCGTCCAGTCTCTGGACGGGCCGAACGGGTGCGACTGCTCCGTTTCTCCGAAGCCCAGCACTGCTCCGAAGCCCCAGCAGGCCTGTCGTGCGGCCATTGCGCTGCGGGAGATCCCCAACGAGGACCTCCCCTATGAGCGACCGGTGAAGTCTCACGGGCTGTGAGGAATCCCATGGGCGTGGTTGATGGCCTCGACGGCTTGTCGGAGTGCGTCGAGATGCTCGGAAAGGCCTCGGAAGCCCTGGTTGAGCGTGTTGACCGACAGGTGCGTGGCACCGGCGTCGACCCACCGGCCGAAGAGGTCGACCGTTCGTTCGGGCTGACCGACGAAGCTCGGAACCTGACCCTCGATGCCCAAAGACTCCGGATTGCGCCCGGCCACCTCGGCAGCCGTCATGACAATCTGCCGGTTCTCCTCGAAACCGTGGCCCGGCACCGCCATCGGGAACCAGCCATCGGCGATTGCTCCGACTCGCCGCAACGCCGCTGGGGCCAACGCCCCGATCCAGACGGGGATCGGGCGCTGAATCGGGAGCGGGGCCAGACCGGCCGCCACGATCCGTTCGTCGCCGACCGCATCGGTGACTGACTCCTCGGTCCAGAGCCGACGAAGCACCCGCACCTGCTCCTCGAGTCTCTCCCCTCGCCCGGTGAACTCGATGCCCAATGCGTCGTACTCGACAGCGTTCCAGCCGATCCCACACCCCAACCGGAAACGGCCCTCGCTCAACAAGTCCACCTCGGCTGCCTGCTTGGCGACCAGGACGGTTTGTCGCTGCGGCGCGATGAGGATGGAGGTGGCGAACCCGAGTCGGGTGCGCCCGGCGAGGTAGCCGAAGAGCACGAACGGCTCGCGAAACGTATCCTCCACGCCATAGGGCCCCGAGAAGTCTGCGTGCTCCGCTCTCACGGCGCCGAGAACGTGGTCATAGGCCAGCACGTGGTCGACGCCGAGGCGATCGGCCTCGAGGGCGAAGGCGATGATGTCGGCCGTGCTTGCGCCGAGTTCGTTCTGGGGGAGGACCGCACCGATCTGCATCAACCGATCTTGTCACCGACGCCCCTCGTCGGCTCGGCGGTACTCTGTGTCTTCACGTGACGAGGGGGCAGCGATGACCATGACCGTTCGAGGAGCCGCCGCTCCGACCAGCGCCGGGGCCGACAAGGTCGGCCACCCGATCGAGGTGCTCGACGCCGCCGTGTCGGCAGTCGCCGCCAAGGCCGACGCCTGGGCCGCCACCAGTCCTGCGGATCGTGCACTTCTGCTTGACCGCATCATCGCCGACACCTATTCCGAATCCGAGTCCTGGACGGCGGCAGCGTGTCAGGCCAAGGGCCACGACCCGAGGACCACCGAGGGTGGCGAGGAGATGTTCAGCGGCATCGGCACCTTCATCCGCATGGCTCGCACCTTGGCGGTGTCGCTCCGCCAGATCGACGCCGAGGGCCGTCCACAGTTCCCTGGTCCGGTCACCGAGTCAGCCGACGGCCGCCTGGTGGTGCAGGTCTTCCCTTCGAGCACCTTCGATAAGTTGCTCTATGCCGAGACCACCGGTGAGGTCTGGATCGAGCCGCGAGTCACCCGCGCCGAGCTTGAGGCCGACCAAGCGCCGGCGTACAAGGATCCTGCGGCATGGAAGGGCGTCTCATTGGTGCTCGGCGCCGGCAACGTAGCCTCGCTTGGGCCGCGCGACGTGCTGTCGAAGCTCTTCGTCGAAGGCAAGGTCGTGGTGCTCAAGGCGAATCCGGTGAACGACTACCTCGTGCCTCACTGGACGGCCGCCATGTCGAGCCTGATCGAGGCGGGCTTCTTGGCCATCGTCGAAGGTGGAGCCGAGGCTGGTAAGTACCTCTGCAGCCATGAGCTCGTCGACGAGATCCACGTGACCGGCTCGGACAAGACCCACGACGCCATCGTGTTCGGCGTGGGCGAGGAGGGGGCACGGCGCAAGGCGGCCAACGACCCGGTCATCACCAAGCCGGTCAGCTGCGAGCTTGGCAACGTCTCTCCGGTCATCATCGTCCCCGGAGACTGGACCGCCAAGGACATTGCTTTCCAAGCCGAGAACGTGGCCACGATGTTGACCAACAACGCCGGCTTCAACTGCCTGACCCCGCGGGTGCTGATCACATGGGAGGGCTGGACGCAGCGCCCGGCGTTCCTCGCCGCCCTGGCTGACCGGCTGCGGTCGATACCGACCCGCCAGGCGTATTACCCCGGGGCCGCCGACCGGCAGGCCTCATTCCTCACAGTTCACCCGGAGGCTCAGCTCCTCGGTACGCCGGCCGCCGGCGAGCTCCCTTGGACATTCATCCCCGGAGTGGACAGCTCGGCCACCGATGACATCTGTTTCAACGTGGAGGCCTTTTGCAGCCTGATGGCGGAGACCGCCCTGCCATCGGCGGACGCCGCATCGTTCGTTGACGCCGCGGTCGACTTTGCCAACGACGTGGTCTGGGGGACCCTCTCGGCGTCGGTCATCGCCCATCCGACCTCGCTGGCTGATGCCATCGTCGGTCCTCGCATCGAGGCGGCGGTGGCCAATCTGCGCTACGGCGGCATCGGCCTGAACATCTGGCATGCCATGTGCTTTGCCCTCGGTACCACCACGTGGGGGGCCTACCCCGGCCACCCGATCACCGACATCCAGTCGGGCTCAGGGATCGTTGGAAACGCCTTCATGCTCGAGCACGTGCAGAAGTCGGTGGTGCGCGGCCCATTCCGATCGAGCCCCAAGCCGCCGTACTTCTCGACGGCCAAGAACGGTCGCCAGACCATGGAGCGGATGTTGGCCTTCGAGGCCGGGCCGAGCTGGGCCAAGCTGCCCGGCCTGCTGCTCGCCGCCCTGAGGAACTGAGCTAGGGCTTCAGGTCGACGAGGCTGGACGTGGTGGCCGCCGAGCAGGCGGTCGCAGTGCCACAGCTCACCGTGAGCAGCGGTGTCGGGGCAAAGCTGACGTCGAGGATGCTCGCCGAGGCTCCGAAGTAGGCCGCTGCTGCCCCTTGTCCCGATGAGCTTGCACCGGCGAGTACGCAGGTGGTCCCAGCGCAGCTGACGTCATTGACGCTGCCCAGACCGTCGGGCGGGACGACCTTGAGGAATGGAGTATCCGGTCGAGAGCTGCGGACCAGGAGAGTGGCCGCTCCTTTGCGGCCCACCACCCAGCAGACCCCGTCGATCCTGCAGGAGGCACCGAGGATCACCGTGGCCTTCTTGGAGATCTCGGCCAATGACCAGGTGGTGCCACCGCTGCGCGTGACCATTACCACCGGGGTGCCCGTGGCCGAGGTCCCGACCGCAGTGCAGACCCGGGTCGAGACGCACTCCATGGTGACGGGTGAGGCAAGGTCGGTTGGCGGGCTGCCGAGGGAGCTCCACGGACCGCGGGTTGACCGGACGGTCTCGAGGCCGCCGGCCGATGTCCGAGCGAGGCCTAGGCAGGTCGAGGTCCCGGCGCAGCCAACGGCGACGAGTGTGCCGGCCGATGGCTGGGCGGTCGACGTCCAGGTTCGGCTGGTGGAGGAGGTGGAGATCGACAGCAGCAGAGGGAGGGCATCGATGATGCCGACCGCGACGCAACGCGTCGCGGCACAGGCTGTGCTGGTGATGGTCGCCCCTGCTCCCGAGGTACTTCGGGCCGGAGACCATTTGGCACCGCTGGTGTGGGAGTACGCGAGGATCGGTGTCGCCGCACCGCCTTCGAATGGCGCTCCTCCGGCGGCGCAGAGAGTGCCGGAGCCACACGAGATCGTCGAGAGGTTGGCAGAGAGGAACGGACTGGGCTGACCGATCCCGGTGCCGGCATCGGGAACCCCGTTGACCCCGGCCTTCTTCGGGGTGCCGCAGGCGGTGGCAACGATGGCCAGCAACCCGGCGACGGCCAAGGTGATCAGTGTTGATGCACTGCGACGCATCGCCCGAGCGTAGAGGGCCAGTGGCATCGGATCAGTGCAGCGAGGAACTGCGGGTCACCACGCAGACGATCTCGATGTGCTCGGTCATCTCGAACAGGTCGAACGCCCTGATCGAGGCGATCGAGAAGCCTTGGTCGAGAAGCAGCCGCAGGTCGCGGGCGAAGGTGGCCGGGTCGCACGAGACCATGACGATGCGCTCCATGACCGCTGATCCGGCCAGGGCCAGAAGTGCCGATCGGTCGACTCCCCGACGGGGCGGGTCGAGGACGCACCGGGAGGCTCCGGCGAGATGGTCGCGCAGGCTGGCACCGGTGACCGTCGTGTTGAGGATCCGAGACTGGGGGAGGTCGCCGAGATTGCCGATGGCATCGATGGCGGCGACATCTGCCGCCTCGATACCGATCACGCGACCTGAGTGGCCGACGAGTCGGGCGATGGGCAACGTGAACAGGCCAGCCCCGCAGTAGAGATCGAGGACGCGGTCGCCTTCCCTGAGGTCGAGGCCCTCGAGCACCGCTTGGGTGAGCACCTCGGGGGCACGCCGATGGATCTGCCAGAAGACTCCGGGCGACACGGTGAACTCCTCGCCGAGCACGGTGGTGGTCAGCAGTCCTGATCCAGATTCGTCCTCGACCTGGTCATCCTCCTCGAGGATCACATCGTCGCCGACCGGGCTGAGCTCGTCGATGCTCTCGCCGTCATCGGCACCCTCCTCCTCGTCGAGGACGGCATAGGCGATAGGTGCGGAGCCCGTCACGGCGACCACCTCGACGTCGGCCCCGGCTGGCCAGACCTCCTCGTCGAGGTCGAGGTCGCCAATGGCCTCCACGCCGAGTGGGCAGTGGTCGATGGCCACGATGTCGTGGCTGCCGTGGCGACGCATCCCGAGTCGGCCAAGCTCGTCGACACCGAAGCGGATGCGGGTGCGGTTGCCGAGGCCGGCACCTTCCACTGCCTCTACGACCACGGTGTAGTCGATCTTGGCTACCCGACGAAGCTGCTCCTCGAGAAGCATTGCCTTGAGGTCGCGCTGGACGGCGAGGTCGACATGCTGGAAATCGCAGCCGCCACACCCTCCGGGACCAGCGGCCGGACAGGCCGGGTTGATCCGGTCCGGGGATGGCTCGAGGATCTCGATGGCATCGGCGCGTGCCCACCGAGGGTGCTCCTCAGTGATCTCGGCGATCACGCGCTCGCCGGGCAGGCCGTGACGCACGAAGAGCACACGCCCACCGGGGTCGCGAGCCACGAACCCTCCGCCTGCTGCAGGTCCCGCGAGCACCACCTCAACCGTCGTCATGGGGGAAGGTTTGCACACTCGGGGAGGGGCGCTGACGAGGCCGGCGATGCTGTCGTTCAACCGGGCGGGTCGGGGTCTACCCTCCAAGGCAGTGGGATGGCTTGATCTGGTGCTGGCGGTGCTTGTGGTGGTGGCAGCTCTGCGCGGGCTGCAGCTTGGCGCCATGACCCAGGTCTCGAGCTTCGTTGGCTTCTGGATCGGCCTGGCCGGCGGTGTGCTGCTGGCGCTCGTCATCGCCCGGCCGTTGGCCTCGGGTTCGGCGCGGACGGTGCTGACAGTGGCCATCGTCCTTGGTGCCGCAGCGGCGGCCGGTGTGGTTGGTCGCATCGTCGGAGGATGGGCGGCGACCACCATGAAGCGACTTCACCTGGGGTCGCTCGACTCGGGAGTCGGAGCGGTGTTGGGCGCGGTCAGCGTCCTGCTGTCGGCCTGGCTGGTGGCCGGGTTCCTCGTCCAGTCCTCGGTGCCCTGGCTGTCGTCTGCCGTGGCTCGCTCGGCCGTCTTGCGCAGCATCGACCGCGTGCTGCCACCGGTCCCGTCTGCACTCAGTCAGGCACAGGGCCTCTTGGCATCAAGTGGCTTCCCGTCGGTGTTCGCCAGCGTCCTGCCACCCTCGGCGACGCAGGCCGACCGGCCCACCTCGGCCGCCGCCGAGGCACTCGGAGCGCCAGCATTGGCCTCGGTGGTGAAGGTCTTCGCCCCAGCCTGCGGCGGCTTCGAGGAAGGGACGGCCTTCGTCGTGGCGGATCACACCCTTGTCACCAATGCTCACGTGATTGCTGGGATGGCCGCGCCGGCGGTGATGATCGACGGGCGATCGGTCCCAGCGATGCCAGTTCTCGTCGATCCGGGCCTCGATCTCGCGGTGCTCAAGGTGCAGGGGGCGTTGGGTCCTGCGCTGCCCTTCGACACCGGCGTCGCCACGGTGGGGGAGCAGGCGGCCTTCGTCGGCTTCCCGGCCAACGGACCGCTCCACGTGGGCCGAGCAGCCGTGACAGCCATGTTCGATGCCCTGGGCCGCGACATCTACAACAGCGGCCTGACTCGTCGACAGGTCTATGAGCTGAGCGCCGGCGTGCATCCGGGAAGTTCGGGGAGCCCCCTGATGGGGCCGAGCGGCCAGGTGCTCGGGATCGTGTTCTCTCGCTCGACGGTGTCGCCGGTGGTGGGCTACGCCCTGACGTCGTCCGCTGTGCTCCCCGCTGTCGCTCGTGCCCTCCCGCTGACCCGGCGGGTCTCGACCGGCGCCTGCGCCGCGGGCTAGCTACCCTGCGCCGCGGGCTAGCTACGAGGCGCAGCGGCGCAGGACCCCGACGAGCAGATCGAGGCCCTCGTCAAGAAGACTCTGCTCGATCACCAGCGGCGGCAGTAGCCGAACGACGTTTCCATAGGTGCCGCAGCTCAATGTGACCACGCCGTGCTCGGCGCACTCGGCCACCACGGACTTGGCGAGGGCCGCATCGGGCGCAAGGGTTCCTGGTCGGACGAGCTCGATGGCCATCATGGCTCCTCGTCCTCTGACCTCGGCGATGGCCGGGAGCTCTGAGGCAGCGAGGGAGAGCTTGCGCTCGATGGTGGAGTGCAGGGCCCCTGCTCGCTCGGCAAGGTCCTCGCTGCGCATGACCTCGATGGCGGCCAGTGCCGCCGCTGCAGCCACCGGGTTCCCGCCATAGGTGCCGCCGAGCCCGCCGGCGTGGACAGCGTTCATCAGCTCTCGTCGTCCGGTCACGGCGGCTAGTGGCATGCCGGCAGCGATGCCCTTGGCGGTCGTGATCAGATCCGGGACGATGCCCTCGTGCTCGCTGGCGAACCAGGCACCCGTCCTGCAGAAGCCGGTCTGGATCTCGTCGGCGATGAACACGATGCCGTGCTCGGACGCCCACTCGGCCAAGGCCGGCAAGAAGCCTTGGGCCGGGACGATGAACCCGCCTTCACCCTGGATGGGCTCGATCAGGAGGGCGGCGAGGTTGTGGGCGCCGACCTGAGTCTCGAGGTGGGAGATGGCCCGGGCAGCCGCCTCGGGACCGCTGAGGCCGTCGTGCAGTGGGTAGGACATCGGCGCCCGATAGATCTCGGGGGCAAAGGGTCCGAAGCGGTCCTTGTAGGGCATGTTCTTAGCCGTCAGGGCCATCGTGAGGTTGGTCCGGCCGTGGTAGGCGTGATCGAAGACGGCGACAGCGGAGCGACCGGTGGCCAGACGGGCGACCTTGATGGCGTTCTCGACCGCCTCGGCGCCGGAGTTGAACAATGCCGTGGACTTGGCATGGGTGCCGGGGGTCAGGTCGTTGAGGGCCTCGGCCACCGCCACGTACTGCTCATACGGGGTCACCATGAAGCAGGTGTGGGTGAAGCGGGCCGACTGCTCGGCGATGGCCGCGGTGACGGCCGGGTGAGCATGGCCCACCGAGGTCACCGCGATCCCTGAGCCCAGATCGATGAGCTGGTTGCCGTCGACGTCGACGAGGATGGCACCGGATCCCCGCTCGATGAAGGCTGGGAGGCCTGAGCTGACACCACTCGATACGGCGGCCTCGCGACGGGCCGTCAGCTCGAGCGAACGTGGCCCCGGGACGGCGGTGAAGAGGTGTCGCTTCTGCTCGATGGGCTCCATCGGTTCCTCCTGATCAGGTGTCCTCGCTGGCCGAGGGGTCAGGTGGCTCCCACCTGACCGGAGAGCTCGGTCCGCCCCCAGCGTCCTACGTGGACGCCGGGGGCAACCGGCACTCGAGCGGAGAGGGTGGGATTTGAACCCACGGTACGCAGTACGTACAACGGTTTTCGAGACCGTCCCATTCGGCCGCTCTGGCACCCCTCCGTCGATGATCCTAGCCCCGCAGGAGTCATCGTCCCACCTAGGCATCCGCTCATGGCAGGCTTGCAGAGGTCACCAATCCCAAGGAGCGCCCATGACCGTCGTCCTCGTCCACGGCAACCCTGAGACCCCTGCGGTCTGGGCCCCCCTAGTCGAGGCGTGGGGGCGCGATGACGTGATGTGCCTCAACCTCCCAGGCTTCGGCTGCTCCCGTCCCGCCGGATTCGCCGCGACCAAGGAGGACTACCTGGCCTGGCTGATCGCCGAGCTCGAGGCGCGTGCCGAGCCGGTCCATCTCGTCGGCCACGACTGGGGTGGCGGTCTCGTAGGTCGCTTGGCGATGGTCCGACCGGACCTCCTCGTCTCGTGGGCATCCGATGCGCTCGGCCTCTTCCACCCTCGCTACATCTGGCACGATGCCGCCAGAATCTGGCAGACGCCCGGCGAGGGCGAGGCCCTCATCTCGGCCATGCTCGACATCCCGCTCGCCGAGCGGACCGCAGGATTCGCCGCCCTTGGGATCCCCGAGGCATCGGCCGCGGTCCTCGCATCGGCGGCCGATGCGGAGATGGGAGCGTGCGTCCTCTCTCTCTATCGATCCGCCATCCAGCCCGCCATGGCCGAGTGGGGAACGGCGGCGGAGGAGGCGACGGCACGGCGTGGCCTGTTCCTCCACGCCACCGAGGACCCCTATGTCGGCAGGGGTACGGGGGTGCTCGACGTGGCGGCGACCATGGGCGCCACGGTGGCCGAGCTCGTGGGACGGGGTCACTGGTGGATGCTCGAGGACCCAGTCGGCGGAGCAGCGGTGCTCGAGGACTGGGTGTCAGGTCACTAATCCCGGTCTCTTGCGGTGGCATGTGAGGAGGGGAACGCTAGGGTCCTTGGAGGGTGACCGATCGGCGCCCTCGTGACCAGGAAGGACCCCGGTGACTCAGGCCTCCGAGACGCTCCCCGTCGAGCGCCCCGCCCGCGAGGGCTCCCTCAAGCCGGTGATCGATGCGATCCCGGCGTCGGCCTACGAGAACCCGACCTGGAAGGGCATGGCCTACGCGCTGCGCGATGCATCGCTCTACCTGGGGCTGCTCGTGGCCCTTGTCCTCGTCAGCAATATCTGGGCGGTGCTTGGTCTCGAAGTCGTCATGGCCTTGGTCGTCTCCGGGCTCTTTATCGTCGGTCACGACTCGGCCCATGGTGCGCTGTTCAGCTCAAAGCGCCTCAACTCGGTGATCGGCCGGATCGCCATGCTTCCGAGCTTCCACGTGTTTGAGGGCTGGATCCTCGGGCACAACCGGGTCCACCACGCCTTCACCGTCCGGCAGGGCTACGACTTCGTGTGGCACCCCATCACGCCGCAGGAGTGGAAGGCCAAGGGCTGGGCCTCGCGCCTCGTGCATCGGTTCGAGTGGTCATGGATGGGCTCAGGGGCCTACTACCTCCACCAGGTCTGGGCCAAGAAGATGATGTCGGGCAAGCCGCCCTCCCGCTGGGTCAAGGCCATCTATCGCGATCGGTCTGTGGTGTGGATGTTCATCACCGGGATGATCAGTCTCTTCACGGTGATCGGCCTGCTCGAGGGTCTCTCCTTCGCCGGGATCGTCTGGCTCGACGTCCGCACGGTGCTGTTGCCGTTCCTTGGCTTCGCCTATGTCATGGGTGCCTTCGTCCATGTCCACCACGTCTCCCCGGACATCCGCTGGTGGCCCAAGGCTCAGTGGACCAAGTTCAAGGCCCAGATGGAGGGAACGACCGTGTTGAGGGCGCCGAAGGGCCTCAACTTCTTCATCCACTGGATCATGGTCCACGTCCCCCATCACGTGGACATGCGGGTGCCGATGTACAACCTCGAGGAAGCCGCCGAAGCTATCGAGGCAGCCTTCCCCGGCACGGTGATCGATGACAAGCTCCGGTTCCGGGACTTCGTCTCGAACACGAGAGCGTGCAAGCTCTACGACTTCGACTCTGGTCGGTGGATGACCTACCGCGAGGGCCGGGCGGCGATGGCCGCTCCCGAGGCGATCGCGGTCTGATTCGACGGGCTCCTCAGGCCGTTCGGCGGGCGGAGAAGAATGATCGGAGCAGCTCGGCTGACTCCTCGGCTCGCACGCCGACGACGACCTCGGCGGTGTGGTTGAGGCGAGGATCGTCAAGCAGGTTGTAGCGCGACCCCACTGCCCCGGCCTTGTCATCCATGGCTCCGATCACGACCCGCCCCACTCGGGCATTGACCAGGGCACCAGCGCACATCGCGCAGGGCTCGAGGGTGACGACCACCGTCACGTCGTCGAGTCGCCATCTGCCGAGGGCCTCGGCAGCTGCTCTGAGGACCAGCACCTCGGCGTGGGCCGTCGGATCGCCAGCGGCGTGGCGACGGTTGCCGGCCACGGCGATGACTGAACCTTCATGGAGGGCGACTGCCCCGACGGGGACATCGCCAGCGGACCCGGCGATCCGAGCGGCATCGAGCGCCTGCTCCATGGCCACGACTTCGACGGGGTGCGCAGTCACGCTTTCAGTCTAGGGATGGTGATCTGGTCCGACCGGTCGAGCAACGCTCAGGAGACTCTTCCCTGGCATGAGCCATGGCGGTCATCGCCTTGGGAAGGGGGGCATCGATACATCTGTCGCTGATGGCGGAGGCGGTGGGATTTGAACCCACGGTGAGTTTCCCCACACACGATTTCCAATCGTGCCGATTCGGCCGCTCTCGCACGCCTCCGTGCCCGCCGCGAACGGTGGGAGCCCACAGGCTACAAGAGCCTGAGGACGAGGTCCGGCGGCAAGTCAGTCCTGCGTGAAGTGGATCTTGAGGAGGGTGATGAACATTGCGGTGAAGGCCACCTGGAAGCCGCCCACGATGGCGACCATCGAGGGGACGATGATGCGCAGCTCGTGGCTGGTTGTGAGGTTGCCGAAATGGACGAGGCGCCATCCGTTGAACACCAGACCGATACCGAACACTCCGAGCGCGATGAGGAGCCCGCCCAACAGCAGGCCTCGTTCAAAGGTGATCCGGCTGAAGCGCTTGCCCGCAGAACCGGAGACCGAGCGGTAGCCATGGGTGAACTTGTAGGCCCGGGTGATCGTGTCGAACTGCAGCGCCTGGACGCCCACGATGAAGGCGCCTCCAGAGAGGACGAGGGCGCCGGACGAGAGGGCGAACGGCCCAATGACCAGATCGTGGAAGCTGAGCACGGCACCGAACACCAGGGACAGAGCAATGAGCACAAGCCCCGGGATCTGGAAGAGCCACCGGGGGCTGAAGAGCAGCATGAATCGGAGGTGGCGCCAGCCGTCGCTCCAGGTGCGCAGGTGCGGGTCACGGGAGCGACCGTCCTTGCGCAGGGTGGCGGGAACCTCCTCGATCACAAGGTCGGCGAGGGCGGATCGCACGATCATCTCGCTGGCGAACTCCATGCCGGTGGTCTCAAGGCCGAGGCCGAGGATTGAGGACCGGTTGACCGCTCGGAGGCCACAGTTGAAATCGCCGAGGTCGATGGAGAAGAAGAGCCGGCCGAGGAAACTGATGACTGGGGTGCCGAGATAGCGGTGGAGGGGCGGCATGGCCCCGTCGTCGATCCCGCCGATGAAGCGATTGCCCACCACGAGATCGGCTCCGTTGCGAAGGTGTTCGACGAAGGGTCCGAGGTCGCCGAAGTTGTAGCTGCCATCGGCATCGCCCATGGCCACGAACCGTCCTCGTGCCGCAGCCATGCCGCCTGATAGCGCGTAGCCGTATCCCTTGTGCTCGATTCCCACGACTCGGGCGCCGTGGGCCTCAGCGAGGGCCTGGCTGCCATCGGTGCTGCCGTTGTCGGCGATCACCACCTCCCCGACGATCCCCGAGTCGACGAGGAAGGCGTGCGCCTCGGCGATGCAGGCCGCAATGGTCTCGGCCTCATTGAGACATGGGAGCAAGATGGACAACTCAAGTTCGGTGGCTGCAGGTGTCGTCATGACAGGGAGTGATGGCCTCTCGTAAGGTCAGAGCGCAAGTGTACCGACACAACCTCTCGCCATCTACCCTTTGTCGGAACGCTCTCCACCAATGGAACCCACCACCGCCCCCACCAATCACCCGTCATGGGTCACTCCTGGGGTGATCGGGGCGATTGGCGTCGCGCTGTTGGCGAGCGCCGTCCGGGTGGCCGTGGCGATCGGTCAGCCCCACGGCCTCTATTTCCCTGATTCATGGTGTTACATCATCGATCGCCCTGGGGCACCCTGCATGGCGCACGATCCGGCGATGGGGTGGTTCTGGGCCGTCGGCACCTTGGGGGCTCGTTCTGCGAAGTCGGTGCTCTGGCTCCAGGCCGTGCTTGGGGTGGCGACCGCGCTGATCCTCTATCGGACCCTGCTGATCGTGACGAGGGCCCGATGGGCGGTCGCCGGAGCCAGCCTGTTTGCGGTCCTTCCGGTGCAGCTGCTGCTCGAGCGCACCTTCCTTACTGAAACCTTTGAGACCTTCGCCTTGGTGGCCGGTCTTCTCGCCGCCGTGAGCGCTCTTCGAACGGACGGCCCGTGGCGAGCGTTCCTCTGGACCGCAGTCGCCGGTGCATCGATGGGCTGTGCACTCGCGGTGCACACGGCATTCTTGGCACCGGGACTGATCTCAGGAGCAGTCCTCGTGGTCCTCGTGGTGCGACGCCGGTGGCGGCGAACCAGCGCGAGGGCGGTGTTCATCGGAGGCGTGAGCATGGTGATGGTGCTCGGGCTGCTGTTGCCGGCGGCCCCGGAGGCGGTCACCTACCACGACTGGTTCGGCGTGTGGACGACGGACGTCTCGCAGGGAACGTTCCTGCTCACCCGATGGGCCCCATTGGTGTCCTGTCATGTTCCTGAGGACTCGACCCCACGGGCTCGCGCCGAGATCCGAGCGGCCTGCAAGGTCAACTCCTTCGGCGCTCCTCCGGGCATCACTCAGTGGATGACCTGGACCTCTCCGTTCACCTACAACCTCACCACCCGCCACGACGTGAAGCACGAGCAGGTGGCCCGCACCGAGTCGCAGCTTCAGGCAGTGGCCATCGCCGGCATCGTGTCGCATCGCAGCGCGTTCGCCGGACAGATGCTGGCGAGCCTTGGCTGGCAGCTCGTCGGTGCCCCCAATGACGACCTGTGGCAGTATCGCTCCCCGCGCCTCGATCGCTTCATCTCCCCATGGGCGGTGGCCTTTCCGAACTTCAGCCAATGGTTTGGACCCAAGGGCATCCCGGCGGATCGTCCGGAGGATCCCCAGTTGATCAGGGCTGCGGCGGGAACGACCCGAGCCGGTCAGGTCCTGCTCTGGACAGCCCTGGTCGCCGGATCGTGGCGGTTGGTGCGTCGTCGCAGGATCAAGAAGCCTTGGTTCCCACGCCTGACACCTCGAACCTCGATGGGGTGGCTGACGGCCACCATGATCGCCTCCTCGATGGTGGCCGTGGCATTCGGAACCTATCCCGTCTTCCGGTATTGGTCGCCGATCATGCCGGCCCTGATCGTGCTCTGTGCGTTGGCACTCACTCGACCGAAGGTCGAGAGTCTCGACCCCGCTGGCGAGGTTTCCGCCGGGTCCGGGTCGGCATGACGGCTCGTCACGCCGTGCGCCGGGCGACGCGACGTGATCCGTGGTGGATGATCGTCGCAGCGTCGGCGACCATGATCCGAATCCTGCTCGCCCTCAGCGTCACGGCCACGCCGTACTCGGGTGATTCGTGGTGCCTGCTCAATCTGGGCGGAGCCCCGCCATGCGCCAGTCATCCACCCACCATCGACTGGATCTGGCGGACGCTCACCTTCGGGCACTTCACTCAGACCTCGGTCCTTGTGCTCCAGGGGGTCCTTGGAGTGATTGGCACCCTGGTGCTGTTTGCACTCTTGCGTCAGGTGGCTGATCGCCGCTTGGCCGCCTTGGGCGCGCTGGTGGCCTCGCTGATGCCGGTGACGCTCTTCATGGAGCGGGCCATCATGACCGAGTCGATCCAGGACCTGTTGTTGCTGGTCGGCCTCCTGCTCGGCCTCGCCGGCCTGCGAGCCGTTCGACCACGCGAGGCTGGGTGGTGGACGACCGCCGCCGCACTGGCGTTCGGGGTGGCGGCCGCCATCCACTCGGCCATCATCATGACGTCGGGTGGCCTGACCGTCATGCTGGTAGCCCTCGTACTCTGGCGGCAGGGGGTGGCTCGGACCCGAGGCTCTCTCGGCACGCTGGTCGCTATTGCGGTGGTGGCCATCGCGATGCTGGTGGCCCCGAGCATCCCGATGTCGCTCCGGTACCACGCGACGTTCGGGGTGTTCTCTTCTCAGGCGATGGGCGGGACCTACTTGGCCGCGAGCTGGGCGCCGCTGCTCGACTGTCCTGCCCCGGCCGGTTCAGAGCCCGCTGTGGCGGCCTTCTATGCGGTGGCCTGTTCGCACCACTCGTTCGGATCTCCTCCGGGGACGGTGAGCAAGCTGATGTGGGATCCGAGCCTGGCCTTCCTGCGCACGGCACCATCCCCCGGCCAGCACCATGCATTCGCCACCGCACAGTCGGCGCTCAGTTCGGCGGCCATCTCTGGCATCATCGGGCACCCCGCGGGCTTTGTCACGGAGGTCGGTCGATCCCTCTGGTTCCAGATTGCCGCCCGCCCGTGGACCCGCCCACTCCACGTCTACAGCACCGGCCGGCCGACCTGGGTCGCCGCCCAGGCGAGCTCTGGGAGGTGGAGCGACGCAGTGCGAGGTTGGTTCGGCGGGGCAATTCCGGCGGCTGGCCATAGCCCCTCGAGCCTGGCCGGTGCCGTGGAGACCACCGATCGATTCCCTCAGGTCATCCTCTGGCTGGTGCTGCTGGCTGGTCTCGGCCGCACCTTGGCTGCCGCCGGGCGACGTCGGCGACGGGGCGAGCGTCTCGTCATGCGGGGCTGGACCCATCGGCCACCATCGGACCGAGTGTGCGTGGGCCTCCTGGCGACCACGGTCCTGCTCGGGAGCATGATCTCGTGGGCCCTCGGGTCGTGGCCGCTCTTCCGGCTCTGGGCACCGTTGCTGCCGGGAGTAGTCATCTTGGCCGTCCTGGCGATCCCAACACGGCCAGCTGCGCCGGTGGCGACCGATGAGCCTGAGGTGGTGCTCGCCGGGTAGGGTGGGCCTCCCGATCTTCGGAGCGGTGGCCGGGTCCTGCGCAATGTTCACTTGTGAACCGAGTCAGGGTCGGAAGGCAGCAGCTCTCAGCGAGATCGAGCGTGTGCCGCAGTCAACCTGGCCATCGCTCCGAGGACCGGGCCTTCTCACGATGAAAGCCCCAGTGGGGACGCCGTCACCGGTCACCGGTAGCATCGCCCCATGGCCCCTGATCCCGTAGCGACGACCACCGGCGATGCCGCCTTCGTCTCGCTCTACCGCCGTTATCGGCCCGGAACCTTCGATGCCCTTCGTGGCCAGGATCACGTGGTGCGTGCCCTGCGCACCGCCGTGATCGATGAGCACGTGGCCCATGCGTACCTCTTCAGCGGACCGCGCGGGACCGGCAAGACGTCATCGGCAAGGATCTTGGCGAAGGCACTCAATTGCGAGCACCTCGTCGACGGTGAACCTTGCGGGGTCTGTTCGAGTTGCATCGAGATCACCCGGGGCACTTCGATGGATGTGATCGAACTCGATGCGGCCTCCAATAATGGGGTCGACGCGATGCGCGATCTCATCGGCCATGCCGCCCTCGGATCTCCCGGTCGACACAAGGTGTACATCATCGACGAGGTCCACATGTTGTCGAACGCAGCAGCCAATGCGCTGCTCAAGACGCTCGAGGAGCCACCGTCGCACGTCGTGTACATCTTGGCCACCACCGATCCACAGAAGGTCCCCGCCACCATCAGAAGCCGCACCCAGCACCTCGAGTTCCGCCTGCTCGGTGCGGCCACCATCGAGCAGCTCCTGCGCGATGTGCGCGACGACGCTCACCTCGACCTTGACGACGACGCCCTGAGCATTGCCGTGCGCAAGGGACGCGGATCGGCCCGTGATGCTCTGAGCGCACTCGACCAGGTGGCGGCATCGGGTGAGTCCACGGACCTGCGACCGGCCTTCATCGATGTCATCGAGGGGATCGCCGACGACGATGCCCGCCGATCGCTGCTCGCCCTCAGCATGCTGGCCGGCAGCGGGTGGGGGCCGCAGCAGCTGGCAATGGAGCTCGTGGAGGATCTGCGCCAAGGATTCCTGCTCACGATGTCCCCCGAGGTCGCCGAGGTTGTGGGTGCCGAACGCCAGCGACTCTCTGCGCAAGCGGACCGGATCGGACTCGCCCGGCTGGTGCGCTCCATCGAACTTCTTGGTCAGGCGCAGATCGACATGCGCGAGGCCCCAGACCCCCAGGTGGTGCTTGAGGTCGCTGTGGTGCGGGCGGCACGAGCGGATCTCGGTGGTGGTGTGGCTGAGCTCGAAGGCCGCATCGGACGCCTTGAGCGCCGCTTGGCCGAGCTCGAAGCCCGGCCATCGGCTCCGACGGTGCCTGTGCCTGCACCGCCCCCTCCGACGGCCGACGGCTCAAGCCCATC
>Ga0114958_10001682_pt1 | contig 17113 bp, 13 predicted proteins | sample C_130208_EF_Meta_FD_89577 | JGI IMG/M metagenome (GOLD analysis project Ga0114958, IMG submission 89577) | Freshwater microbial communities from Lake Croche, Canada to study carbon cycling - C_130208_EF_MetaG | ecosystem: Environmental > Aquatic > Freshwater > Lake | place: Lake Croche, Canada...
TATGTTGGGTTAACGATAAAGCCGTTAGCCCAACCTACGCTTGCTGAAGGTTTTTGCGCGTATCCGCAGTCTTTTAGGAAACGGGCAATAATATGTTGTACGGTAGGTTGGGCTGCGGCCTTTTGCAACCCAACACTACAAGGGCTCTATGTTGGGTTAACGATAAAGCCGTTAGCCCAACCTACGCTTGCTGAAGGTTTTTGCCCGTGTCCGCAGTCTTTTAGGAGACGGGCAATAATGTGTAGGTAAGGTCATGAAGTTGCCATGCTAAGCGCTGAAGGTTTTGTCGCGTGCGCGCTAAGGTTTAGGACGGGATTATGCTTTACTGTAGCCGGACAAAAGTTCTCGGCACTAGGAATATGAAGTCTAGGAGAAGCGAGAAAACATTGTGTAGCTGTCCTAAATAAGGCGGGTCATGGAATAAAACTTACAGTAGCGCTGCTAAAACCTCCGTCATCTTACCTGCACAGTTTTTATCGTTCCCTCGCACTAGCGATGCGTTACTTAGAGCGTCCCTGCCCACAGTTAAGAGATATAGCCCGTAGGGTGGGCAAACAGCTTTATCGCTTGCCCACCTTTTGTGGTTAAACGTGGTGGGCAGAAAATCGCTGCTCACCTGACTTTGACTCCGAAATGGCGGTTTGCTATCGAGACTGTGAAAGTATTTATGTGGGAGAGGCTTTAGCCTCGATTTCGAGGCTAAAGCCTCTCCCACATTATATGAAAACAATGACTTACAAAATTAAAAAGTTGTTTTTGTGTTGTTTTCATAATACTTTCACAGTCTTTATCGCGAATCCACCTTACGGGCTAAGATAGTCATATCATTATCGTGGCTTTAAAATATGTTCATAGTATAAACTCAGGATGGTGGCAAACTCTTTTTTAGTATATTTTCATTAATAGCTGAGTTATACGCAGGCGAAAGAAGAATCAATAACTTACTAAGCAAAAACACCTATAAGTCATTGATAGTTCGTGATCGGTGTTCAGCATCAGTTAATAATTAAATTTGAACTTTTTTATGGCCCTGTTATCAGTAGTTTTACTAATGTTGTGATTACCCTTTGTTAAAAAATGGAATAAGTTAAGCAGAAACTGTTTTAAAATAATGAGAGTATTTAAATGCTGTAAACATTTAGGAATGTACTGATTTTAGGTGCAATTTTTTAATACGAGATTATCAGAATATAATCTCGCTTCGGTAAGTTGGCTCGGTTGCTGTGCTTGGTGAAGTAAAAAACCTCAAGGTGACCGAATATGAAAAGTCGTAATGTTATTTTACCTTCCATTTTAGCTGTCTCTATTACAGCTGCATTATCAATTCCAATAACTTCGGTTGCCGATGAAATGTTTGCGGTTGCCCCAAGTTCAGTGTACCAAGTGGTGAAGAATGCATCCCTTCAAGCTTCGTTAACTCAAGTGTCTACTCGGTCTGGTATCGTATTTAAAATTAATGCTGATATTGGGAAGGATGTGGTTCGTCAAAACTTGTCAGCCGCTAACTGGGAGACTGCGGTTAAATCGTTGCTACAGGATTATAACTACACTCTTGTAACTGATGGTAAAGTTCTTAAGACGGTTATTGTAACTGGACATCATGGTAGTGGAGCTGGCGTTGAACCCACTCATATAACTGCGGCAACTGACCCCCTTGATTATAATGCTCCTATTGTAATCGATCCAAAAATGGGTAAGCTTCCAAAGGCGTATGACAGTTACCCTGCTGGGTCTGTAATGGCTATTGATCTTCCTATGAAAGAGATCATGGGGCTAGGCAAGGGGCATACAACTTCAATTAGTTCGCCACTCGGGCAATTTAATGTTACGCACGACAACTCCGTTAGTGAGTCAGATGGTAGCACTACTTTTGTGGGTCATATGACTGATGAAGGTCAAGGCTATCGAATGATTCTTTCTCAAGGTCCTGCAGGAATTATCGGTAGTATTACAACACCAGAAGGAAATTTTAATATTGAAAATCAAAATGGTGCGACAGTCTTAATTGACACAGGAAAGCTTACTCATGCAGGGTTTGAAGGTGATACAGCAACTGGTGTAATTTCCCCAACACTGGGTGCAGCACTTATTTCGACCGGTCCTGTTGTAGGTGCAGCGACTACTTTGACTACTGCTCAGTTGACGGCTGCTGTTACTGCTGCTCAAACTGCTGTTACAACTGCGACTGCGAATGTAACTACTGCCCAAACTGCTTTAACTGCTGCTAACCTTAAGTTGACTGCTGCAAATACTGCTGGAGCTACAGGTTTAGCAACAGTTAATAGCGCAACGACTACTTACAATACGGTAAAAGCCTCTGCTGCGACGGCTGCGATTACTTTAACTACGGCTCAAACTGCTCAAGCTAAGGTTGCTGATACTTATAATACAGCTCTTGCTATTTATTCGTCTGCTAAAGCGGCGCTGGCAATTGCTACTACTGCTTATAATTCAGCAAATGGAGAAACTAGACCTGCGCTTCTTGTGCAACTTAATACGGCAACAACTCTGGCGAATAATACACTTGCTGCTGCGAATACTGCAAATGTACCTTACAAAACTGCAATAAATGTAACGTCAGCTGCCCAAACATCTTTCAATACCTTGAACGCTCAGTTAGTAACCTACGCTTCAGTTTTAACTAATGCTCAAACGGCTTATGCTTCCGCTTTAGCGGTGATTACTACGGCTACGACAGGTGTGGCGGCCGCTCAATCTGCATTAACGACTGCTAATGCGACTTTGACTACAGCTAATACGACTTTGGCTGCAGCCAAAGCTGCTCTGGCACAACCTACAATTCCACCTGTGACACCATCTGCGACTGCGGCAGGAAATGTAATTGATATTATGGTTGAGTATGCAACTGACCAAGTCACGGCTGCGTTTGCCCAGCAACGTATCGCAATGCTTGTAACTGCCAGTAATCAGGCTTATCTTGATTCTGGAATTAATTTAACTCTGAGATTAGTGTATTCTGAAGCTACTACCTATCCTAGTCAAAACTCAAATTCAGGTGCACTTGTAGCTCTTAGGAATGGAACCGGTGTGTTTTCGACAGTTGCTGCCAAGCGAGTTGAATATGGTGCTGATCTTGTTTACTTGTTTCGTCCACTTAATGCGCTAACTCAGGCAAACTGTGGAAGCGCCTATATTGAGATGGTAAATGGTAGTGCTGCTAATCCTGCTCTCGGGTATGGAATAATAAGCGATGGTACATCAAAGGATGCGGCTTCTGGGTATTATTGTGGTATTAATACATTTACTCATGAAATTGGCCATAATATGGGGCTTGTTCATGATCGAGCTAATACGACTGTCTATGGCGCAACTCCGTACTCTTATGCTTGGGCAGTTACAGGTGAGGGTGCCTTTGGGACTATTATGAGCTACGGCTATCCTGTAGTGATGTACTTTAGTACACCAGTGCTTGCTGCGAAAACCACTACCGGTGCACCACAAACCTGCAATGGCCAACCTTGCGGGTATGCCAAAACAGACGCAGCAAGAATGTCCGATCAAGTGTTGACTGCAAATGCAACTGTTCCAGTAATAGCTGCTTTTATGCCAACAAAGGTAAAATGACCCATGAGTGTTAAGGTAGCCATTTTATCATCAGTACGAGTAGCCCCAAGGAACCACCCCTTGAGGCTCTCACAGAACCGGACGTGAAACTCTCGCTTCATCCAGTTATCGGTGGTTCTAATCAACCAGACTGAATGATTGATTGATTGAACTTCTTCGCTCCATTTCCATTACAGCATTTGTGGTTAAACGTGGTGGGCAGAAGATCGCTGCCCACCTTACCTGACTACCCCTCGCCTAGGGCCGTAAGTCGGATCAATCCGTAGGGTGGATTCGGAGCGATAATCTAACCTTTACTTGAATATTTCTTCGTGTGGTTTTTTGTTCGAATGTTTTTGATATTGCGTGTGTGCGGCGGTTTGCTGTCGAGAAACCGCCCTACAAATTATGGACTTAGATTTTTTAAACAACCTTAGATTCAACTAACAAGTGCAATTCATTTAGTCTACCTAAGAAATTAAGTTTCAATCATTCATCCAGCAGGTTATCGACGATCACCGCCACGATATTCACGGTCACCACCGTGAAACTCATGATCACGATCACCATCGCCGCGAAAACCACCACCAAAGCCGCCGCGATAAGCTCCGCGATAGCCACCACGATAATCGTCATGATCTCGATAGCCACCACGATATCTGCCATAGCCGATATTCCCACCATAGTAGGGTGTAGTCACATAACGATTATTACCATAATAATTACCACGATAGGGATAATTTACACAAGACACCAATCCTAACACTGACAGAAAAACCAATATTATTCTCATCTTAATTCACCTTAAAATAAATAAATCAACAACTCAGTTAGCGAGCTTAGGTACGCCTATCGGCCCTATGATTTACAGATGGCTGCTATCGCATGCTAATGACTTAGCTGTCGTTACGCATAATACTCGAGAGTTTGCTAGATTCCTCAGATTAATGCGGGGAGATTGCTTATTAACCGACAGTTGAAGCCTTAATGGTTTTTAAGTCACATGGCAGGGTTAGACGCTAGCAGTAACCTGCCATGTGACTGATCTTAATGCGAGTGTTCATGTCCAGCATGAGCATCTTTATGTACGTGCTGATGCTCAGGAGTCAATTCTGATGCTGGATGCTCATGGTTAGGCTCAACTATCGGCAATTCTGCTTGTTGATGCTCATCGGCGTGATGATGATCATGGGCGCTAACAGTAACTGGCACTGCTTTAACAGCAACACCATACCGATATACCATCAATCCGCCCAAATCTGCGACCAAGACAATGAGCACACATAAGAGCGCTGATAGTGTTAAAAATACGCCATTAACATAACCTTGAAATAAGCCTTTATGCTTCAAACGCCAAGCAGATAATGCCGTCGTTAAACTAAAAACAGCCATACCTAAATCTTCATGCTTCTCCATAATGGCATGGACATTTTCTCCGTGCGCCACGGTATCTGCAGCAATAAATCCAGCCATAACAGTGAATAAGGCAGCAAGGGCTCCTAGATAAAGAAAAGCGCTAGCAATGCCACGCCATTGCGGTTTTTTAGCCAGTGTGCCTAGCACATCTAAGACAAAAAACACGGATAATAGGGCTATAGGAAAATGTACTAGTAAGGGATGAATATTATCCATGCTAGCAATACCTGGCATCAGTATAGAAATAAATTCACCAGAACCTAGAATTGATAGATTATCAAAAACAGCCAGTAAATCACCTAGGCTTTCAGCTGGACTGCCGCCATGATCACCGCCACCATGAATCTGGAAAGATAATGAATTAGTCATCGTTATTATTTATGAGTTTAAAAGCAAACAATTTACCCGATATTCAAGCAATTGCAACTTCGCAAGTTAAATAAGAAGAGTTTGCTATCAACGCCAGCCTATCAACTTAAGTTCTTCATTGATAAACCAGCACTTTAGTTCGGTTTAATCGCTAGAATCTTTAAATGCTGATGATGAGCATCATATAGGTCACTATCATTATGTGGCTACCCACTTAACACCGGACAAAGCGCTTGCGTAGATGTTACGGTAGCTTAGGCTAATGGCTCAATCGTTAAGCCAACATTGATGCCGAGAATAAGTTGGTAGCCCATTATGTTAAGTAGTCTGTGCCTGGCGTAAAACAGCTTCAGCTCACACTTAACTTAACGGCAGTGATTATATCGATAGATTAAAACTTAAGATTCAAAATTGTAAGTTACCCAACTAAGACTGGAAAACATTGCGACTACCCCCAAAAAGCTTATACTAAACATCAATATTCGTTTTTTATGTTCTGCGCAAGCAGCCAATACTCAAGATACATGCAGCTAAACACCCTAGACACTTCGCCCTCTTTTTCCAGCCTATTATTAGCTGAGCCATTACTTAAAGCTATTAACAAAATGGGTTTTCTGTACCCTACCCCCGTACAGCAACAGGCTATACCACCCGCCTTAGAATACACAGATTTATTAGTGAGTGCTGAAACGGGTAGCGGTAAAACCGCAGCATTTTTATTGCCAGCACTGCACCATCTACTGACAATACCGACTAAAAAATATGGTACCCGTGTGCTAGTTCTAGCGCCTACGCGTGAATTAGCGCAGCAAATTTTCTTGCAATGCCAACAGTTAATTGAATTTACTGAGCTTAAAGCCGGCATTATTACTGGCGGCGATGATTTTAGATTGCAGCAAAATATGCTGCGCAGAAATACAGAAATTGTTATTACTACGCCTGGGCGCATGCTGGAGTTAATGGAGCAGGAAGCTCATGACTTTACTAATCTTGATGTACTCATCCTAGATGAAGCTGACCGTATGCTGGACATGGGCTTTAGTGAAGACGTACTAACCATTATTAATGCCTGTAATACCCAGAAACAGACCCTGTTATTTTCTGCTACCTTAAGTCATTCTGGCGTTATCAAAATGGCCAATAAGGTACTAACTAATTATGGGACTATCGTTTTAAACACCTTGCAAGACGGTCATCGTAACATTGAGCAACAAATTGTTCTTGCTGATGATGGTGATCATAAACAAAAACTATTAGCGTGGCTGCTACTTAATGAAAGTTATGACAAAGCTTTGGTCTTCACGAATACTCGACTTAATGCTGATGCGTTAAGAGGGCCATTACGCGGACAAAAGCTGCGCGTGGGTGTGCTGCATGGTGAAATGGATCAAAAAGATCGAAACCGCATGATGGAGTTGTTTCGTGATGGCTCGGTTAATATTATGATTGCAACCGACCTTGCTGCGCGAGGTTTGGATATTAAAGGTATTAATTTAGTGATTAATTTTGATGTCCCTAGAAACGGCATTAATTATGTACATCGAATCGGCCGTACCGGTCGAGTTGATGAATTGGGCTTGGCCATTACATTAGTCAAGCATACTGAATGGAATCTAATGTCAGGTATTGAACGCTTTTTAAAGCAAAAGTTTACCCGTAGAGGCGTTAAAGAACTACAAGGTAGTTATAAAGGCCCTAAAAAAACCAAAGGTTCTGGGAAGTCTGTCGGCAGCAAGACTAAAATAGAACCTAAAAAAGTATCTCCTGAAAAAATTAAAGTTCGTCACCGAGACGCTAAAAACGTCGGCAAACGCCGTGTACCAACTAATATACCCTTAACACCTGATCAAGCTAATGGCCCAGAGTCTGAATCTTAACATCATTAACTAATCACTCTAGCCATGGATAAATCATTTTTTAAAGCAACCGACTTTTATAAATCAGCCTGTTTTTTCGAGGCGGCTTTGATTTTGGTAGCCATCGTGCTTGGTCAAATTGCTGATATCAACCCATTTGCTACTATTGTATTTACAGAATCTGCGCTTGCTTACGGAATCCTAGGCACTATTCCTTTGTTTCTAATGTTTTTAGGTATGGAACAGTTACAAGCTAAATCGGTTAGCCATATTAGAAAACTATTACTCAATACCTTAGGTCCTGGCTTACATCAGTATCACTGGACTGATTTATTTTTATTAGCGGCACTTGCAGGTGTTTCTGAAGAACTGGTTTTTCGAGGCGTAATCCAACCGTGGCTAGAACACTCTTGGGGCTTAACCGTAGGTTTAATCGTCAGCAATATACTATTTGGATTAGTTCATGCTGTAACACCGCTTTATGCCGCTTTAGCTGCTTTAGTTGGTATTTATCTCGGTTTATCAATGGATTACGGCGGCGAAAGGAATTTATTAATTCCAATTATTATTCACAGCTTTTATGACCTACTCGCCTTTGTCGCTTTAATGCGAGTTTATCGCGCAAGCTTAAATAGTTGAATTCGCGTTCTGATATAAACTAAAGGTAACTGAGTAAACAATTTCTCAATATACACATAGGTAAAGCCAATGATACCGATTAGAGATACCGCGCCTTGCTATTCCAAACCTTTAGTAACATGGACAATAATGGCCGTCTGCATAATCGTCTTTATTGTTATGAATTTAATACCCGATCAAGTTGCTGTCGACATACTTAATCACTATGGCATGATAGCGCTACGATATACCACTCAGGTGCCTAGCTTACCTTTTGATGGCTACTTGTCCTTTGTTAGTAATTTATTCTTACATGCAACGTGGATACACTTACTTTTCAATATGTGGTTTTTATGGATATTTGCCGACAATGTCGAAGATAGAATGGGGCGAATCCCTTTTTTAATTTTTTATTTAAGCTGTGGGGCTATCGCGACCGCATTACAATGCTACTTCGTTCCAACTCTCACCATTCCCGTTATTGGCGCGTCTGGGGCTATTGCTGGCGTACTTGCTGCTTATTTTTTCTTATACCCATTAGAGCGCGTTATCGTGTTTTTTCCGCCCTTATTAATACCCGTTCCTGCTATTACTTTTTTAGGTTTGTGGGTTTTATTCCAGCTATACAAGGCGACAACGGCTATTGTTTTGGCAAACACTCATGTAGATGTTGCTTGGTGGGCGCATATAGGTGGCTTTATAGCAGGCTCAGTTTTATACCGATTTTTTTTAACTAAGAAGAAACTTGACCTAGCATAAGTGCTTTCAGGTATAATTTTGGTTCAAAATTCCAGCTTCTAGATTACAAGTTAGTGCATACAATGGCTACTTATTAACTATCAAAGCCTATTAAAGCAATCAGGATCAAAGTTTATATGAAAAAAGTTAATGTTGCGCTAGTAAGACTTCTTCAATTTGTTGTATTTGTTCAGTTTACGTTTATAGTCATTGTTTATTTTGGCGCTATGGTTTTATTACCACTAGATGCAATCGCTTTACTCATCAAGCTAATGGGTGTAGTAGGTCTTCATGGCTTTATTGGCGCATTGATATCCATACCTGCAGTTGGCTATCTCTGCTTTATAGTTTATAAAACGCCTAATCTTTGCAAAATGATTGTTGATAATGGCATTGAGCTTATTAAAACCGGAAAAGCGAAGGTTGAAGGCTTTAATGAAATCATCGAATCTGTAAAAGCATAAGATCGAACCCAACAAAAGCCTTGTCACGAATAGGTCTCTGTCATCGATTGCAGATAAAACTTTTAGCAATAAGATAGTTTTCTGTAAATTAGATATCGTCAACCTACTCGAAAACCAAGAGCAATAGCTTGAGAATTAAAGCCTACACCCTCTCAGATGATGTCCAGACACATTCGTTTCAACTCTTTACTTAGTTGAAACGAATGACTTGCGGTTAAATCTTAGTGTCTACCACACATGACATGTCCATGAAAAACTAACACGTCTACTCACTGCGGCAACAGTATACTTACTGAATTTGCATCATCATGCTGCACTCAATTAATTAAAAATACTCAAGAGATCTTTATGGCACTTTATTGTGGAATCGTAGGTTTACCAAATGTCGGCAAATCAACCCTGTTTAATGCACTAACCAAGGCTAAAATTGCCGCTGAAAATTATCCATTCTGCACCATTGATCCCAATGTTGGCGTAGTGCCTGTGCCCGACCCCAGAATGGACAAACTAGCTGAAATAGTTAAACCTGAACGCATATTACCCACAACCATTGAATTTGTAGATATCGCAGGCCTTGTTGCTGGCGCCTCTAAAGGTGAAGGCTTAGGTAATAAATTTTTAGCTAACATCCGTGAAAATGATGCCATAGCCCATGTCGTTCGCTGTTTTGATGATGATAACGTTGTCCACGTCGCAGGAAAAGTAGATCCGCTTTCAGATATCGAAGTTATTAACACCGAATTGGCACTAGCTGATATGGCCTCGGTTGAAAAAGCCTTAGTTAAAGCCACTAAAATAGCCAGAACCGGCAATAAAGACGAATTGGCTAAGAAATTAGTCCTAGAGCGTGTTTATAATCAACTTGATGCTGGTGAACCCGCCCGTAATTTATCGCTCACTGATGACGAAAAAGCCTTACTTAAAGACCTTTGTTTAATAACACTCAAGCCCACTATGTATATTGCCAATGTGCAAGATGATGGTTTTGAAAACAATCCATTGCTCGATAAAGTAAAAGCCTTTGCAGATAAAGAAGGTGCCACAGTCGTCACCATTTGTGCCGCTATAGAAGCTGAAATAGCACAACTGGATGACGAAGAAAAACAAGAGTTTCTAGATGATCTAGGTCTAGAAGAGCCAGGACTCAATCGGGTCGTCAGAGCCGGCTACACACTATTAAATCTTGCCACCTACTTCACCGCTGGTGTCAAAGAAGTCAGAGCATGGACGATTCCTGTGGGCGCATCAGCGCCACAAGCGGCTGGCGTCATCCACAGTGATTTTGAAAAAGGCTTTATTCGCGCCGAAGTTATTTCTTATCAAGACTTCATAACCTACAAAGGTGAACAAGGCGCTAAAGATGCTGGAAAATGGCGTCTTGAAGGAAAAGATTACATCGTTAAAGATGGTGATGTTGTACATTTTAGATTCAATGTTTGACAAAATATGAGTGGGTATTTATAATCCCCAGTCTTAACACAAGTCGGTTAATATGGCGATATAGCTCAGTTGGTTAGAGCACGGGATTCATAACCCCGGGGTCGGTGGTTCAAATCCACCTATCGCCACCATAAAATCAAGGGCTTAGATATATTTACTAGCCCTTTTTTATTGCCTGTAGTAAATTTGTCTCAGAAGAATTCCATGATCTAGAATTTTCAGCATACTCTTCAAGATGCTTGCTCGACAAATGGGCATACCGCAACACCATCGTTAAGTCAGCCCAACCTCCCAACTCTTTCAGCACATGCAAAGGCGTTCCATTTTGAACATGCCAATTTGTTGCCGGATAACTGCCAGTGCATCCCCATTTAACAAGACTGCAATAACTTTATGTTTTATTTGCCTAACACTAATTGGCTGCTCCGGCTTTATCGCTAATTATTTGCCGGCATTACTTATTGTAAACAGCCATTCTGCGGTAAATTTACTGGTGTTGCTGCACGACCCTTACCCTTTTCAGATGACAGAAAACTCAAAAACTTGAATATCGAATAATCGTGTACTAACTTAGTTATGACCTGTTTCTTGCCATAAACTACGCTGAAAATGTCTTTTTTTGCCTCCAACCAATCTTGAATTTCATTGCCTGGGTGAAAGCCTCGCTTTTCAGCTTTGTAATAAGCAGCTTCAGCAATCATTTGATCCAGATTAACAGATTGATTCGATGATGCTGTGTCGGTGATGGTCAAACCGCAACTGATTAGATCAATAAAATCTTGCGACACGTAGCCTTTTACACCAACTTCCTTAGGTTTTAACTCAACTAGAGTCCCAAATAGGCGATCCCATAATGACAAAACAGCACCATAATTACGGTCATGTTCATGACGTAAAGTCGAATGGTGCACACGATGTAAATACGGAGTTATGATTACCCAGCCTAACAATTTCTCACCAAACACTAAAATGTTTGTGTGATGCAACATGATAAAAAAAGTAATAACGAGCTCGTTTGCAAGTAGATAGGTTTTTTCTATGCCTAACACCATTACCAGCACCGCCTTCATGCTGGTGATAAGTACTATTTCCAAAAAATGCAATCTAAAAGCCGTCGTTACATTTAAATAAAGATCATTATGATGCACCTTATGCAGCATCCATAAGCAATCAATGCGGTGACTGGCTTTATGCAGGCAATACAACAATAAATCCATCGCTAGAAATGAAATAAAGGCCTTTTCTATGGGGCTCGAAATAGTGCTGAGTAAGCCCTTATCTGCATAATGACTAGCTAACAACAGCAGCGAGGGAATAGACAATAGCCAAATGACTATGTTATTAAAAACAAATAGTTTGATATTCGCCTGATAGGATGACTGCATCTGAGTTATGCTCAGCTTTTCTCTAGGGGAATTGAGTTCTAAAACCACCAAGAGCATAAAAAACATAATCAGGATGTAGGATGCTAAGCTTGCTGACGACAGATTTATTAGCCACGTTAGATAGTATTCAAGTAAAGTTATTGACGAATTAAGTTCATTTAACATGATCATCTCCTAATTACAGAATTGTCATTGATGATTAGATCAAAAATATCTTAAATGAATATTAAGGACTTTAAATGAGCAAAAAAAATAGCAGAATCGGCACCCGCCACTACAAACTAACACCGAAGAACCCCTTCTTCTATAAGCTTATGATTATAAAGCTCAGTTTCTAATCTTGTAGCCCGTCTTAAACACCCAAGCTACAAAAATCAGGCAGATGATGAGAAAGCCAAAGGTCATGGCTATACTCACGGCGACATCTACATCGGCAGCGCCATAAAAGCTCCAGCGAAAACCGCTAATTAAATACACGACTGGATTAAACAACGTGATCTTCTGCCACAATGGCGGCAACATGTTAATCGAATAGAATGCTCCACCCAAGAAGGTTAAAGGAGTGACGACCAACATCGGAATCACCTGTAGTTTCTGAAAACTATCAGCCCACAGGCCGATAATGAAACCAAATAAACTAAAAGTCACCGCAGTGAGCAACAAAAAGGCGATCATCCATAAGGGATGGGCGATCTCATAAGGGACAAACATTCTAGCGGTGCCAAGAATAAGTAGGCCCAATAGTACCGACTTGGTTGCTGCAGCTCCCACATAACCAATCAGCACTTCGACCCACGACACTGGCGCTGAAAGCAATTCATAAATAGTGCCTGACCACTTAGGCATATAAATACCGAATGAGGCATTGGATATGCTTTCGTTCAGTAAATTCAGCATAATCAGTCCAGGGATGATGAACGCACCGTAACTGATGCCGTCTATCTCGCCCATGCGCGTACCAATGGCTTTACCAAATACGATAAAGTACAGTGAGGTAGTCAACACTGGCGCGGCGATACTTTCCCACAAAGTACGAAAGGTGCGGGCCATTTCAAAGCGATAAATGGCGCGATACCATAGATATTCATTCCAACGTCCCCTTGGGTTGATGCACCAGACTGACAAAGATGTCTTCTAATGAGCTTTCGCTAGAGCGTATGTCTTTAAATTCGATACCGTGCTCACCTAGCTTGCTCAATAATGCGGCAATACCACTTTCTTCTTCTTGTGCGTTAAAGCTATAAATCAAGGTCTGTCCATCATCAGAAAGCGCTAACGACCAAGCGCTTAGCTCGGCAGGGATATCGTTCATGGCTTGCCGCAACGTCAGCGTAAGTTGTTTTTTGCCTAGCTTTTGCATCAGCACCTCTTTGTCTTCAACTATGATCAACTCACCTTGATTGATGATGCCGATACGGTCAGCCATATTTTCGGCTTCTTCAATATAATGGGTAGTCAGAATGATGGTGGTACCCTGCGCACGTAACTCGCGCACCATACGCCACATATCATGTCGTAACTCCACATCCACACCGGCACTAGGCTCATCAAGGAACAATATGGTTGGCTCATGCGCGAGGGCCTTGGCTATCAACACTCGGCGTTTCATGCCTCCCGATAGCGTCATAATTTTCTGGTTGCGCTTATCCCAGAGGGACAGATCACGCAGCACTTTTTCCAGATAGGCACTGTTGGGTGCCTTACCAAATAGGCCACGACTGAATTTGATCGTCGCCCATACCGACTCAAACGAATCCGTATGCAACTCCTGCGGCACTAAGCCGATGGCTGCTCGCACTATGCGGTAATCGCGCACAGTATCATGACCATCGGCGATGATAGTTCCTGAGCTGGCCTTGACGATACCACAGATAATGTTAATCAGCGTTGTCTTGCCTGCGCCATTGGGCCCTAGTAATGCGAATATTTCACCGCGCCTAATCTCTAGGTTGATTTTTTTGAGTGCTTGAAAACCGCCGGCATAGGTTTTATTAACGTCTAACATTGAGATGATAGGCGAAGATTTTTCGGCGGCCATAGGGCTGGATGTAGATAAGTTATTCATCAATGGCGTAAGACTAAAGTCCTTTAACTATAGACGACAAAAACGTCGACGTTAATTTTTTTGGCTAGCCACTTAAGGTGCAGCAGAGGCTAGACTTAAGCTTTCGCCCTGAGTCCTTTGTTTGCGCTCAGGAAAGCCCTGTTTTAAAAATGAACAGCTAACTTAAACTATTCCGCCTTAAATTGCTAGGCACTAATTAAAGCTCTGTAAGTAACAATACCTAATGACAGAGCAAAGGATATATATTGCTTAGAATATTGTATTGTTTTGTTTACAAATCCCTAGTCGATCGTTATGATTAATATCACGACTATGCACAGGGCCATAAAAAACGCTCTTTTAACATTAACTTTAGTTGTCTCGCCATCGATATAGTGATGGCGTGATTTCGTTTTTTAATGTCGGTGTAACGCCCCTCTTACTAATTAAGGACGAGCCGATATTCACAGTGGACACAGTATGCAGCCTTTAATGACTGAACTTCAAGAGCAAGAAAGAATCGCTGCTCTTCATAAATATGAGATCTTAGATACCCCGCCTGATGGCGCCTTTGATAATATTACGGCATTGGCAGCAAAATTATTTAAAGTACCTATTGCTATTGTCAGTTTGGTAGATACAGATCGCATCTGGTTTAAATCACATCATGGTTTGGATGTATCTCAAATTGACCGAGTGCCGGGTCTTTGCGCCTCCGCTATTTTAAACGCTGAAGCTTATACCTTGTTAGATGCAAGTATTGATCCTCGCTCCCTCGCCAATCCATTGGTCACAGGAGAATTTGGTTTACGTTTTTATGCCGCTGTTCCCCTACAAACTCATGACCATCATAATCTTGGTACCTTATGTGTTCTTGATTTTAAAGCCCGCACCATGAGCGACGATGACATCGACACTTTAAAGTGCTTGGCTAAAGCGGTGATGGATCAGATGGAATTACGCTTGAGTGCCAGACTTATTAATGAACATCAACAGGCAGAAGCTAGATCTCATCAATTCAATCTCAGCGTACTCAATTCATTAACATCTCGCATTTGTGTCTTAGATGCTCAGGGATGTATCGTTGCTGCCAACAAGCTCTGGCAGCAGTTTGCCAACAAAAACAGTTTAGTAAGTGCGTGGTTGGGGCTTAATTATATAGCCGGATACCAAAATAGTATCATTGAAGCGGATAACGATTTAGTCATGTCTATCAACACCGGCATTAAGGCGGTATTGGCGGGTGAGTTAGCGATATATCAATCAGAATATCTTTGCTCTGGGCTAGATCATATCTGTTGGTGTCGAATGAAGGTATCACCCATCCAAGATAGCAATGGAGGGGTTGTCATCAGCCATGAAAACATTACCGAGCGCAAGTTAGCTGAATTATCCTTACAAGCCAGCAAAAACGAGATAGAGCGTTATTCAACACTCAAATCGGAATTTATCGCCACCATGTCGCACGAGATCCGTACGCCCATGAACGCCATCATTGGCTTTTCACAGTTGGCTTTGTATGAGACTAAGCCTGACGAAGTCCGTGGCTATTTACAAGACATTAACACCGCTTCCACTAGCCTATTAGGCATCTTGCAAGACACCCTTGATTTTACAAAACTAGAAGCCGGTCGTGTCGTCATCGAAGCCCTGCCCTTTAACTTGCTGGACTTGCTTGGCACGATTAACGCACTCTTTTCTGGAGCAGCCAAGCAAAAAGGCCTAGATTTTATTATAGAGCGCAATAGCGCTATCCCTCTTGAATTGATAGGCGATAAACTCAGACTGCAACAAGTACTGACTAACTTAGTCGGCAATGCCATTAAATTTACTCAGCAAGGTAGCATCAAATTATCAATAACCCTGCACAGTATGAATCTGTCAGGTGTCAGTTTGTTATTTTCTGTAAGCGATACCGGTATCGGTATTGCGCTGGATGATCAAGATAAATTATTTCAAGCCTTTAGTCAGGTCGATAGCTCAATTACTCGAAGATTTGGCGGCACTGGCTTAGGCTTGGTCATTAGCCAAGAACTGGTAGAACTAATGGGCGGTAAGATTGCAGTCAATAGTCAGCATGAACGAGGCAGCACCTTTAGCTTTGCCTTGCAATTTGATCTTAATCACGTTGCTATAAGCCACATGACTCAATTAATACCAGCAAAAACCGGACTGACCAACAGACTGAATCAAAATAAGTTTAAAGGCCAGCGTATTTTAGTGGTGGAAGATAATGACATGTCACAAAGGCTAATCCTAAAGCATCTGACTATTTTAGGTATTGATACCGAAAGCGCCTCAAGTGGTGAAGAAGCGCTAAGCCTGCTAGAACAGTATGAGTTTGATGCCGTGTTAATGGACATACACATGCCGAGCATGAATGGTATTGAAACGACTACACGCATACGTCAGCAAGACAAACTGGCACATTTACCGATTATTGCCTTAAGTGCCGGCGTCACCGAGATGGAACGCAATAACTGTATGGATTGCGGCATGGTCGGCTTCATCGCCAAGCCTATAAACATAGAGCAGTTTCACGCAACACTGGGGCTCTGGCTAAAGCCAACCTAGCGTTAATCGTTTTGCCACCCAGTTATGGTGGGATAATGTAGCTTAACCGTTTACTTTTAGACAGTACTCTTCCTGAGCGCAGACTAATGACTAAGGGCGAAGGGTTAAGAGACTGTAAAAGTATTATTAAAACAACAGAAAAACACCTTTTTAATCTTGTCAGTCATTGTTTTTATATAATGTGGGAGAGGCTTTAGCCTCGAATTCGAGGCTAAAGCCTCTCCCACATAAATACTTTCACAGTCTGTTAAGCCTAGCATCTGTACCACCTTAAGTTGCTAGTCGCACTATTTAGCATTTACCATGAAGCTATAGCTACTCTCCGTAAAATGCTCACTGCTTACCTTGAAGCTGTAACTTCTCTCTATGACAACCTAGCTTCTTACCTTGAAGCTGTAACTTCTCTCTATGACAACCTAGCTTCTTACCTTGAAGCTGTAACTTCACTCTGTGACAACCTAGCTCGCCGTAGAGGTTCTACGGTCATTTACGTCAATGCTACCTACACTTCACAAATGGATTCTTGCGACGGTTCCCTTTCGGGGAAGCGCAGCGGAGAGAAGTTTTATCGTGAAAACGGGGAGGTGTTGCAGGCAGACGTAAATGCCGCACGAAACGTTTTAGCAAGATTACACGATTCAGAGA
>Ga0114958_10001686_pt1 | contig 17082 bp, 13 predicted proteins | sample C_130208_EF_Meta_FD_89577 | JGI IMG/M metagenome (GOLD analysis project Ga0114958, IMG submission 89577) | Freshwater microbial communities from Lake Croche, Canada to study carbon cycling - C_130208_EF_MetaG | ecosystem: Environmental > Aquatic > Freshwater > Lake | place: Lake Croche, Canada...
GAACCCGTACCCAAAGGCATTTACTCGATCATCATCACTGACTCTGAGTTAGCGGCCAACAAAGCAGGAACGGGAACCAACTTGACCTTAAAATTGATTATTCAAGACGGTAAAGCAAAAGGCCGCACCCTGTTTGATAATCTGTGTGTTGTCCATAAAAACGAGATTGCCCAACGCATTGCCCAAACTCGTATGAAACAGATCTGCACCGCGCTGCATATTGGGGAAGTTAAAGACACCTCACAATTTCACGACAAACTGATGAAGGTTAGCGTTGATGTTGAGTTAGACGAGTACGGTACGAATAAACGTAATGATGGTGTCAAAGTCTATCGAAATGCCATTAAAGCCTATGAAGGCTCTGCTAATAAGCAAGCTTTAGCGGCTGTGGGTATTGAAGAACTAGAAGAAGATATGCCTTTCTGATGGACCAAGAGCGACGAATATTTTTAGCTGTTCAAACATACGTAGATGGTAGAAAGGTTATCAGGCGTTACTCGCCTGATAGTCCTCTTGAAAGTAGGCATTTTCAAGAGCAAACCAACGAAGCAAAAGAATGGTTAAGAAAAGCAAATTGGCCTCTATGGACAGATAGATTTTATATACCTGATAGCAAACCTTTTGAGATTGATTATGTATCAACTTAGAGATTACCAGCAACCAGAGCCAATCTGGGATTATTTCAGAGCAAGAAAACAGGATAACTCAACCTGTAATCCTTTGGTTGTATTACCCACAGGAGCCGGTAAAAGCTTGGTTATTTCTGCTTTGGTTAAGGACATGATTGAGCGCTTTGGTGGTCGTCGTGTTCTTATCCTGGCACACCAAAAAGAATTGTTAACGCAAAACTTTGAGAAGCTTAAATCAACCTATCCTGAATGTGATCCGGGTATTTATTCAGCCTCCTTGGGAAAGAAGCAGACTAACAACAAAGTTTTGTTTTGTGGCATCCAGTCGGTCCATAACAAAGCGCATAAATTAGGTGATTTCTCACTCATCATTATTGATGAATGTCATTTGATACCTAAAAGCGGTGTAGGCATGTATCGAGGGTTTATTAATGAAATGAATAGACTCTGCGGAAAAGTGCCGGTAATTGGTTTAACCGCTACACCTTACCGCTTGGATAGTGGTTATCTTCATAAAGGTGATGGTGCGTTGTTTACCGGCATTGCACACGAAGTCAGTATTAATGACTTATTGGCACAAGGTTATTTATCACCGTTAACGACCAAGAAAGTCAGTTTTATTATTGATACCAGCTCTGTTAAAAAACGAGGTGGTGAATTTATCGACAGTGAATTGATGGCGGTGGTAGATCCGTTAACTGAAAGCGCTTTATTAGATGCACTACCGAAAATAGGCACACGAAAAACAGGCTTGGTGTTTTGCATCACAGTAGAACACGCCAACCATGTCAGTGCTTATTTAAATGAGTTGGGCATTAGTTGTGCGGTGATATCAGGCCAGACCAAACGAGCTGAACGTGATTTTTTACTGGATGCGTTAAAGAAAGGCGAGATTCGTTGTTTGGCTAATGTCAATTGCTTAACGACAGGGGTTGACGTTCCCAATATTGATTTTTTAATCATGTTAAGACCGACGCAATCACCTGGGCTTTATGTGCAGATGGGTGGGCGTGGGATGCGTTTAGCTGAGTCAAAGTTTGATTGCTTGGTGTTGGATTATGCCGGAAACATTAACCGACATGGACCAATTGATGCCATTACCGTTAGAGAAAAAAACTAAAGGTGATGACGGAGAAGCACCCGTTAAATCTTGCCCTGAATGTGAAAGCATTGTTCATGCTGCACGTCGTGAATGTCCTGACTGTGGTTATGAGTTTCCACCACCCTCCTTTAAGGTTGAAAAGACAGCCAGTCGGGAGGCTATCTTAACCCAAGATTATGAACCAGAGTGGCGATCAATTAGCCGGGTAACGTATGCCATAAATGCAGGCAGAGACGGAAAGCTGGACACTATGCGTGTTGATTATTGGGATGATGAAGGCTTGTTTCCTATTCGGGTAGCTAGTGAGTTTGTGTGTGTGTTTCATCCAATGGGGTTTCCAAGAGAGATGGCGTTAAGGTGGTTAGCAAATAGATGTATTCCTTTTGATGATGATGTAATGGAATTATTGTTAACTGGAAATATTGAAAGGCGAGATTCTAAAAAACCAAAAGAACCCTCACGCCTACTCCTAGACACACGCGGCAAGTTTGCCAAGATACTGGATTATGACTTTAGCCAGTTAGAGGAAGCAGCATGACACCCATTGATTATGTAAAGCGCTTTACTGCTGTATGTAATCAATACAGCCATCAACCATCAATTGTATGGGCGCATTGTGGTGAAGAAGAACACCAGGTGCTTTGTGATAATGAGGGTGAAGAATGGGATTGGTTTGAGATATGCCTAACCTTATGGCAACGACCAACAATGGTATGGGATCAGGTTAATACTGCTTTACCAGCTATTAGTTGTGAGAGTTGTTGCCACTATACAAAAGAACCGGATTGGTGCGGTAAGCATGAAAAAAGCATACCCGCCACTTTTGATAAAAATAATGCCTGTAAAGGATGGAATTTATGAATACATCGCTATACGAATTAACAACAAGCTATCTGCAAGCGCTGGATTATTTAACCGATCCAGAAAATGAGATTGATAAAGAAACGGCACTGGACACCATTGAAAGCCTGGACGGAACCATCGACAACAAGATGCTGAACGTCGGGCGCTTCATTACCAGTATGGAGGCGCAAGCCACCGCCATTGAAACCGTTGAAAGACGACAAAAGGCAAGACGGCAAGCGTTAGTCAATAAAGCGGCATGGTTGCGTGATTACCTAAACAGCGCCATGACAGCAACCGGCAAAGACAAGCTATCAGCGGACGACATTATTATCAAACTGGCTAAGCTGCCCATATCGGTACAAGTGGATGATGAATGCCAGATTCCAGAAGAATTTTGGCGTATTGAACGCAGTATCGACAAGACGTTAATCAAGGCCGCTGGTGGTTGTGCTGGTGTCCGTATTGAAAGCGCAGGCTTTAGGGTGGCTATAAAATGAACGATTTATTTGACGCAATAGTTGCACCTTACGCGCCAACGCGAGAAATGGAACAGTTAGTGGCTGACTCAATTATCCAGCAACGACTCGTTGACGCACAGGATCAGGAGATCATCCCCTTATGGATAGTTTAATTACACGCAGAGAAATTGCAAACTTGCTAGGAATATCAATTAATCATGTCGGCGTTATGGATGATAGGGGGTTACTTCCCTGTGGACCATCTGATTATGTAGATCCTAAAGAAATGTGCAGGGGGAAGCCATCCAAGTTTTACGACCGCGAAATCATGCTTGACTGGATTGAACGACGCAAAACAGCAAAGTATAAAGTTACTTCTGAAAAGCCTGGCATCAGTTTTAAACAAGTCTTTTCAGGGCAGTTTGAACGTAGAGAATTGAAGAACCGATGGGGATTGAAAAAGCTGTGCGCTAAACATAGCAACGCAAAAACAGTCACAGTTCAAGTCATAGGAGAGTGGTAAGTGAAATCATATAACGGACACGTTAGCCTAAACCGAGTGCGTAAAGTGAAATGCCCTAAATGCAGTGGCATATTTACTACGACTATTCGGATGCGTAAGTATTGCGAAACGTGTAGCCCTGCTCGCATGAGTGCGCCTAGCTTTGCGGTGACTTTATGAGCATTGAGAGAGAGTTACTGAAAAAGATATTGATACTTTATAGAGAAGATAAATTTTGCATATTGTGGGAAGCAGTTAATGAGATCGAGAAGCTACTCGCCCAACCTGAACCTGAGCCTGTGGCGTGGATGTATGAACGCCAAAGCGAGAGTTTTATAGAGCGGACTTTATCGGTAGGGTTTGAAAAGAATTTCGATGGAATAACAACCCCACTCTACACAGCACCACCAAAACGTGAGCCTTTGAGTACAAAACAGGCAGAAGACCTGTGGGAAACTTCTAATTTTAAAAGTGCTGTGTCATATTATATTTTTGACGAGATATGCGTAGCTGTTGAGCAGTATCACGGTATTGGAGATAGCGATGAACAACCTAACACTTAGAGACCATTTCGCAGGGTTGGCAATGCAATCTTTAATTAATGTTTACGTTAATAATGGAAATGGAACACCAGATGACGAATATTTGGCTGATTGGGCATATAAAAATGCCGACGCAATGATCGCAGAACGCAACAAGCACCATGACAAGGAGGAGGGCGATGAATGAAAACTTTAAATCTTGAAGATGCTGCAAAGTTGCTAATTATCCATCCTGCAACGTTGCAAGCTCGTATTAATTCTGGCGCTATCCCTGCTGTAAAAATCGGTAAACGATGGGTTTTTATTGAAGAAGATTTGTTACAGTGGATCCGCTCGCAGTACACTACTAATCGGCAAGATGTAAGCAAGGAGGCAATATGTTATTCAAAAGAAAAGAAACCTGGTATTACAAGTTCACCTGCAAGGGATTTGTTATATACCGATCTGCTAAAACCAGCGACAAAGAAGAAGCCCGAGCTATTGAAGCTAAGGCCTATAGTGACGCATTAAATGAAGTAAAGGTCGTTAAAAACGTCACGTACTTGTGGCAGGATGCAGTGATACGTTGGTTGAGTGAATCTGAAAATAAATCGATTGAAACTGAAAAGTATCATTTGGTTTGGCTACAGGCTTACTTAGATAATAAAACCCTTGATGACATCACGACCGATGTCATTGAGGTCATTATTAAAGCCAAACTGGAAGTGGCCGGTACAACACGTTGCAATCGTACTACCGGTATTATAAGAGCTATCTTGAATAAGGCTTGTAAAAAATGGGGCTGGATAAAATCAGTGCCTTATATACGGACCTTTAAAGAGAGCAATGAGCGCTTACGATGGTTAACTGTTGCTGAAGTTAACCGGTTACTGCCTGAGTTACCCAAGCACACCAAGTCAATGATGTTGTTTACATTGGCGACTGGGTTGCGAGAATCTAATGTGACCGGACTATGCTGGAATCAAGTGGACTTGCAAAATAAAATTGCCTGGATCCATGCTGATCAAAGTAAGAATGGTAAAACCATACGTATACCGCTGAACGATGATGCACTATCGGTCTTAAGAAGTCAGATTGGTGATCATCCGGGTCGGGTCTTTTCGTATAAAGGGAAAGCGATTACCAAGGTCAGCACTAAAGCTTGGCGTAATGCGTTAATTAAAACTGGTATCGAGGATTTTTGTTGGCATGGGTTGCGGCATACATGGGCAAGTTGGCATGTACAAGCAGGAACACCTTTAAATGTTTTACAAGAACTAGGGGGATGGTCAGATTACAAGATGGTACAGAGATATGCGCATCTTGCACCTGAACACCTTTCCGAACATGCTAACAAAATAAACGGGATCGTTGCAGAAATCGTTGCAAGCACTAAAGTTACACGACTCAAACTCATGTAACTCCTTGATTCTTATGGTGGCGATAGGTGGATTTGAACCACCGACCCCGGGGTTATGAATCCTCAATGCTTGCTATAAAATGTTATAAATCAATAGCTTATATCTTGCTTTAAGTTATTGTGTCGTTGCAATCAGTTGCAAGTGGTTATATAGACATTCTGGATCGTTGCAAAAATCGTTGCACGTTAAAATACCTAGCAATTAAGATTCTCACGCATAAACTCCTTTATTTATTTGTGCTGGTAAAGTTAGGGTATCAAGTAACAATTAATCCACCTGCATTTATATAATGACCTTGTAATGTTGCTAGTTTATTCTCATGCTGACCATAATTAGCACCAGGTAAACTAGCCCATCGAGAAGCGCAAGCCTTAACCGCTCCTGAAAAATCACCGGACTCAATCAGTTTAAATGCCTTGCACTCAGTAATTAGCTGAATGGCAATCTTATCTTGTGAGAGTGGAGAGAAATCAGGTAATTTTAATGTTTTTTTGTAAGCATCAAAATAACGGGTAAGGATTTGATAGCGTCCTGCGGCAGTCGATTTTAACCCGCCACCTAAATCAACTAATTTTCTTGGGTGGTCTTTGTAGCTATTAAATAGGATAGGCTTTTTAGCAGTGCTACCCACAATGACGTTATAACCATTATCAGATTTAGCCAATAGGTCCACACCTAATTCAGAAACTGCAATCATATCTAAGAAAGGCTTTATATTTTTCATCTAAATCCAAATCCTATGGCTAGTGGGTTGGCGGTTTGACCGTCAGCAAGTGCTTTCACACCTGTGATGGTTCGATTAGTTTGCACGGATGGGATGCCTGAGATATCGCCCAAAATATTGACAAATTGCTTTCTAAAGGCATCATCAAATTGACCTTGCCCCGCTTGTTTTACAAACGCAAAGGTATCAGGAATAATTCGTAAACCGGTTGGGCCTGAGTAGCCCATATTTTTATCATTGAGTAAGCCGCCAAACTCTCGACCAAACGCGATTGTACCCAAACAAAATTGCAGCTGTTCACGCAGTAGCTTGCCGGCCAAGTTATCATCGTCGTCATCATCACCAGCCATTAGAGCCGCTTTTAGAAAATGCCCTAGTACGACCGGCACAGACAAGGTCAATAATAAATTAACCGCAATCTTAGCTTTGTTGCTTTCGGTGATAGTGGATCCATAGGCGGTATTTAAAGTCGTTCCCATGAAACCATAAAAGGACGTGAACAGTTTCACCAGGGCAGGGCCTCGCTCGATACCTGACTGGTCCACTTCTTCACCACCGCCCTGGGAATCTTTTACACCTTGATCTGCTAAAGCAATAGCCGTGTCTTCATTCTGGCCATCTGCAATGGCTTTTTCATAACCACCCCACCAGGTTGGCACATCGACCATGAGCTGGGATCTGGTCATTAACCAATAGCCATACTTGCCCATCAACTCTTTTATAGCTGTTTCCCCTTGCACTTGATTACGCAGTTCGTTAAGCTCTCTAAATTGTGTGCGAGTTCGGTTGCTCATCCACTTGGATTTTTCCTTGGCATCTTTGGTTGCTTGGATTGGATCAGCAATATAATGACCAACACCCACCGCCACCCAGTTGGCACCAAGTCGGGCTATCGAGTTGGATAAGCCAAGTGGCTGCATGGCTGCACTCATCAAGTTAAACGTCAATGCAGAGGCCGATACATTCTGACGGGCAAAGCCAGCCGCTTTTTCCAGATTGTGGTCCAATCGTTTTTGACCGGCAACAATGTCATCACGCCATTTCGCAAATTCATCTTTGACAGCCGAGCCGTAATGCTCACGAATAGCAATATCAATACGTTGTGATCTTAGTAATTTATTGGCATCGATCACCCACTCATGCCAAGCTAAATCATGAATGATATCGTTAATACCGGAATACAAGCCAGTAAGCCCCAGCATAAGTGGACGACCATTAACTTCAGGCACGCGCTCTTTGGTAAAGCTTCGACTGGTCGTTGCTGCTGAGTAACTGGCCTTCATCATGTCCTTGGCTTCCTGAGCCTGAGCATGAGCCGCACTCATCATATTGGCGCGCTTATCAAATTTAACCGGATAGTAGCCGCCACGCAGCGCTATGATAGAGCCATCGTTGGCCTTGATATCGATAGCACGCACAGGGATCCATTTTGGCTCAACACCGGAAACCCTTAATTCTTTTTCCGCGATCAAAGGCCGGTAAGACTCAAAGTGATCCCAAATAACTTGAGCCGCATGGATGTCGGCAGGGGATAACGTCGATACAACTTCCATGATTTGAGCCATGGTTAACTGTTCCACCTTACCAGCAATACCACCCGCCATTAAGCGCTGCAAATTAGATTCATTACCCATGTTGAGTAAGAATGAAAAACGATCTTGCCAGTTTAACGACTCGCCATTAAGCGCTGCAAAGCTTATGCCTTTCGAGCTTTTGTCTTTATAAGGCAAGCTCTTCAGGATGGGACTTAAGGTATCACTTAAGACTTTTGTTGCCGCTGCTTTCATCTCGGTTTCTTGTGCAGCACGTTCATTAGCTGGTTTAATAAAGTAACGCCAGACAGGGCCGTTATCGATCCCGCCATCCATGACTCGCGCCCAGGTCGCTACTTTGATATGAGCCGCACCAAAACCCTTAAAGAACTTACCCATCTTGCCCAAAGTGTCGGTAGGATCTCGGACGTTTTTATTTGCTTTACCACCATGCTCTTTAATGCCATCAACAATCTTATCGCGGACCTCTTCAAAATTTAATTTGTCACGATTGGTTAGTAGCTTATTTTTAAACCGGCCCATGTGTTCAATTTGTTTAATGGTATCGCTAAGGCCCAACAGCTCTTCGTAAGTGGCTTCTTTATACGATCTTGTTGCGCTGTTATCGATGGCAGCCGCCAGCAGCGTCAGCCTGTCCGCATCATCCATATAACGCAGTTCACCGTTTGAGTCACGGCTTTCGATGGCAGCGACATAAGCGGCACGCTCAGTCGGGTTAAGCATGGTTTCCGCAATAACCGGTATCTCACCTTCAGCCAAGCGGTCAGCTACCCAATTTTGCAGCTTGTACTTATCATCCAGTTGTTTACCGGACTTGTCGCTCAAATCAAATTTAGCCAACAGGTCGCGGATTTGATTCAAATACTCGATGTCAATTTTCTTATTGTCACCGGCAAACTTCTTAAAATATTTAATGATGCTTTTTACATTGTCCAAAGCATCATAAGCTTCTTTACTCGCATAAAGACTGATGGCTTGGTTGCGCTTTTCACTAGCCGCTGTTTTTAAATTACCCGCTTTACTGGCTTTGAGTGCCGCCTTGGCTGCTCTGGCTTGAGCTAAGACATATTGGTGCGGCTTGATATCTCGGATCTTTAAGCCCCTGATAATATGTGCAGCATACTCTTTAGCGGCACTAGCCAGCATACGAGGGGTGCCTGCTGCTTGGGCCAAAGCATTGGCTTCACGGGTCACAAACTTTGCACGCACCGCATTATGAATAGCTTCATCAGCCGCTGCTTGTCTAGCTTCAGGGGTTGCAATCTCACTGTGATCTTCCATCATTTTTTGATCAGTCAAGCGATTGATCAAGTCGCGCGGATGTTCAGCAGTGGCTAACGCACGCACCAACTCATCACCCGAACTAAAACCATCAATGATTTCTGAAATAACATCAGGATCCAAGCCGTTGCGTGCAGTCATCTTCAGTTCAATAATGCGCTGCTCGATCTCCTCGCCCATGATCATGCCTTTTAAGGCAGCCAACTCAATCCTGCCAGCTTCCAGGCCCCAAGGGTTGACGATATGCTCTCCCGCTTTTCCCTCTTCTGCAAAGATGCTACCATCTAATGCCGTCGAGTATTCCAGGTGACCACGCAGTTCATTACCAAATTTTTCTTCAAACTCTTTTTGATCGAACTTGCCAAACTCATCAGGAGTCAAATAGCCGTGATTTAATAGAGCCTCACCCATATCATCAATGGCCAAGCCACCATTACGCTTTAAAACATGCTTTCCAAAAACCGGCATAGGACTGCGGGTTGCAGGATCCAGACCCCACTCTTCTTCGATGTCCTTTTTAACCAAACCACCCAGCTTGGCAATCGCTACAAATAAACTATCTTGGCTTTCATCAACATAGTTAGGGTTAGACTTGGGTCGGTCCGGTGTAATGGCTTTATCGGAGCTATTCATTCGCCTGGTCAAAAAAGACCAGGCTTGATAAACCGGTTCAGCCATCACTTGTATTCTGATCTTGCTGCGAATGTCGCGCCTTAACTCGTCGTGTTGGCGCTGCATTTTCTTCAAGGCTTTGGATCTGGCGTTGTTCATCCATTGCATATCTTTATTAGCCTTGGCCGCTAAAGAGCTGATGGCAGCATTGGTGGCGTCGTTGCCTAGCGCTTGATACTCGGCAAACTCCGCTTCCGACATACGCGCTTCTTCACGGGTCGCAAATAACGGCATCATGCTTCGGCCTTGCTCGGCTAATTGAATCTGCTCAGTCGTTGCCAGCATGCGGTCAAAGTACGCTCTCACTTCAGGTGTCAGAGTAGCAGCTTGTGGATGTGAGAGTAGAAAGGCTTTGATGCTTTTGTAAACGCTGGCCAGCCAGGATCTAAAGGTATCAAACACCCGTTGCAATTCCATGCTGGGTGCTTTGCCGGTAAAGGTGTAATGCTCAAAAGACTCGGCTGTCTGTTCATGGAAGCTGCGCTGCTCTTCAAAGCTCATGGTGTACCATTGATCCAGCTGATCACCTATCGTGCCTTGAATGCCTTGCCAAGTGAACACAGCCGACATGTCATTAAGTATGCTTTGCTCGCCGGCAGTCAGGTCAGGTTTTTGGATTAACTGAGCAGCTAGCGCGATGTCATTTTCAAAGAAGAAGTGACCCAGCTCATGAATCACTGTTGTTAAGTCAGCATCATGCAGGGCTGCGATAATATTGGTTGAGGGGTTGAAGCTGCCGCGATTTCCTACGCGTCCTTGGTTGAAGACTTGCTTGATGGGGAAGTGTTTGCGTCCGCTTCCTCCCTCTCCGCTTCCGCTATCATCGCGTCCAGTTCGTCCTCCGCTTTCTGGTTCTCGACTAAAAATTGCGCTTGTCTCGCCCGTAGCGACTTCCTTTGCTCCTCCGTCAACATCGAGCCGTATATCTGCGCTCCCCTTAAGAAGTGTTCTGCTAATTGTTTCGTGCTGCTGTCCATTAATATCACCTAGTTTCTGTAAAAGATCCAGTTGCTTTTGTAGCTCTATCCTAGCATTTTTTATGGCTAGTTCTTTTTTTACATCACTTAATTGTATGTTTTGTGATTGTGCCGCTGCATTTCTTTGAGTAGTCTGTCTGTCTCCCTTAAAGCAACCAGCAGCACCATACGCATCACAAGCGGTACACGTCCATACCTTTTCGGTAGATCCTTTATTTATACCTTTTTGTATATCAACAAAGGAGGTATTAGGTAAGGTTATCATCTTACCGCCATCAACCGGACAAAGGTTTTCACGCTTCATCTTAGGGTATAGATTTGGAAATCTTGTCTTTAGCTCTTCCGATGATACAGAATTACCCTTTAAGTTTACAGGTAAATAAACAGATACACGATCATGAATTAACTCTAGCATCTCTTCCGTCATTCCATCTGTGATAACGACTGCCAATCTTAAATCTGGATTATCCGTTGCTACACTCATATTGGTATCATCAACAGAAAGCATCTTTAGGTTTATGTCATCTATCTTCCTTAGTAGTTCTGGTCGCTTTGAAAATATCTGTAATGAAATACCTTGGTCATTAAGATTGTTGATTAAGTTTATTTGTGCCTCAGATAAATCTCCTTTGTCATTCAACCTAAGCGAAAGGCCAGCCTCTCCAGCATCAGTATTACCATAGATCTTTGCAATCCTATCAGTGGCCTCTTTTAAATAATTCTCTAGGGCAAACTCAGTAAATTCAGACTTGGCTATTTCATTGGGCCTAGCATTTGATCCGGCCGCATAACAATGAACTGCACACGCATCACTTGGATTACAGTTGGCAAAGGAGGTTGATACATCATTTTCAGCTTTTCTGTTGCCACCAACAAAATCATATTGATTAATTAATGAAGTAATAGCAACATCACCCTTTTTCGGAAATAACTTAAACGCTTTAATGATCTTTGTGTTAGCCATATCTTGGCCGCCCCACATTTCATTCGTCGTTAAGTTATCAATGTTACGGCCTTCCATAGCACGATGTAACATTTCTCGATAAGCCATCCCCTTAACCGCAGCCGCCGCCCATGCAGTACCCACATGGTCTTTTAAATTCGTAGTTATCCGGTCTTGTTCTTCTGTCGATCTTCGAGATAGGTATTCAAGCACCGCATCTTTTGCCGCAGGATTAACTTTATCAAGGTTGCCGGTGATGGCATTTTTAGGCTCAGGCTTTTCCTTCTTTACTTTATCAGCTTGATAGAGAAAATCCGTATTTTCATCTTCTTTGCTATCAAAAGGCTTGCTAGCTTCAGGTGGTTTACCTATACTATTTATATGCCCGTCACCGTTTTGGACGTAGAGAGGGACGTTGTGGAGAATATCTACAGCATCACTCGTGGCGGGATACCTTCTCATTGAGTGTGCAACCAAATCATGGCGCTTGTTATGCACTTCCTCAAAATATAATAACGCACCATCGGGTGTCTGCTTTGCGTAAGCAATCATGGGATTGCCAGATTTGCTTACTAAATCAAATCGAACAGCATCATAATTTTTTATAATCCCATCTATCTGAGCTATATCAGCATCTCTAATGGGTAGTTGACCGCGCTGTATTTCTTTGCCGCCTTCCCCGTGTTGAGTGCGGATATGATTAAGACCTGATTGTGTTCCAGAATGTGAGAATGTTCCAAGGTAAGCATTTTGTTTTAAAGCATCCCCTATTAAACGTGAATCGGCTTGACCAAGAAGTACGGCTTTTGTTTTATCTTCCTTGCGGTACATGGCCGCTAATTTATTAGCATCACCTATCTCCATGCCATCGACTAACGCATTTGGTAAGACTTGGTCAAAGACATGGCTATCCATACCCTCACCAACATAACCGGCATGTTGTTTGGCATACATTTCTTCTGGGGTAATACCTAACTGGGCTCCACGGGTTGCAGCGCGATGCGCTTCTAATGTGGCATAAAACTCATTAACCGTAGGGCTAAAGCGCCCCATTGCATTGAGCTTATCGAGCGCTTGAGCCTTGACTGCATCACGACTTTTAACGTGATCAGCTTCCGTATTTTGCGCGTTCATGACACGTTCAACATGGGCTTGTAAGTCAGCCGCATGATCATTCATGTGTTCGGTTGCTTGCGCTCTTGTAAAGTCTTCACCTTCCACGCGTAAATGATCTACTAAAGCTGGTCCAATGTCAGAAGTAGACACGCGCGTAAGAAAATCAGCAATCGGTATTTTAAGCTCGCCGCCCGTCGCTAGCATTTCAGGGAGTTGTGCCGCTACATCCGGAAGTAACTCTGATAATTTCTCAGCCATACCGGATTGTTGCAACGTATTGGCATCAATAAAAAAGTTTTCAGCAGAGCCTTCTTCTTTAATTCTTGAAATAAAATCATGAATCATGGCAGGATCCCGCTGCAAAACCTTGCTAGCTGACACGACTTGCATTAACTCTTCAGTATCTTTGGCTTTGCGGTCAGCTTGTTGCAGCTTGTCGTAAGTCTCAATATAGCTTTGCGAAGAATCAATGACACCGGTGGGAATTTCACCCAGCGCTTCCATCAGGATCTCGCCCTTTTTATCTTCGTTGTTAAGATACTGAGCAGTTGCCTCACCCGCTGCACCACCGGTTGCTTGGGCCGCAAACTCAGCTGCGACCATACCAGCAACACTTTTCTTGGTTGGATTGGCCATAGCAAGGAACTTACCTGCCACGCCTGCTGTGATAGCGTCAAAAGTACCGACCGCAACACCTCGCTTAACAGCCTTCTCTCTAGCCAGGCTGACAAATTCTGGATCAGACATAGCTTCCATGATTTGTGGACCTGTAGCGTTGCCTTTAAATTTCTCGCTTAAGGTATCGCTTAATGAGGTGCCGTACTCATTTATCAAGGATGTCACGCCTGCTGTAGCAACACGCGCACCCACACCCATAGGCCATGCTGCCAGTGTTGCTGCTGTAGAGGGTGCCGTAGAACCTAACGAGTTTTGCAGGATCTCGGTAGCGGCTCTTGGGTTGCTCACGATAGCTGATAACGCACCACCCCAAGTTTGGTTGGGCGCACTAATCGCTTGCATGCCAGCTTCAATATCATCTGGCGCCGGATAACGCAGGGTATTTCTATGCTTATCTAATTGAGTTGCAGCAAACGTTTCAGCGTTATCCAAACCAAGAACGTCATGAACTGAGTTATAAATCCCTTCTTTAGCTTGTTGATAGCCTGTTGCAAACGGTTGCCAGATAGCTTCGATGGGTGTGCGCTCAACAGCACGCATAGCGCCCATATTTCGGACTTGCCCTTCTATACTACTAAGATTATCAACATCATCGTGAGCTATGGCCGCTTTATTAGGATCTGATAGTAGATTGCTGGTATTGGGTGAGCTCTTGACTAAGGCGTCATAATCAACCGCATCCAGCTGGCTTTTATGTTCAATGGCCTTGGGATCTAGGCGAACAGTATCAACGGGTATATTGTATTGTTTGGCGAGTGATTGCAGTCGAGCTTCAGCATCCGGTTGTTTATCAACCGCAGACTGCATGCCCATTTTGGTATTAGTCACCGCATCATTATTAATGATGTCTTCATACGAGCGTTGCTCAGCCATTAATTAATCCCTTTATGCTCTTTATAGGTTGATAGGATGTAGTCATCAGATGGATAAGCCCCACCATTTTTTGCCTTATAAAGCTGGACTATTTGCGCCCGTTCATCACTGGGTACAGCAATCACATCACCTTCATTCATTTGCGCCAGGGTCGTTTTATTCGTACCCCACAAAGCACCCTTAATATCCACAGGGACAAAGAACTTTTTAGCCTGCTCCTTAACTTCATCAGGCGTGGCCTTTCGACCGACCGAATCTTCAAAGGCATTAAGCTTGGTTTCAAACTGACTATAAATCCTGCTGACTCTGGCAGACCCTTCTTTGTCGCCAGCTTTGGGGCTGGGGTTAATACCTACCTCACTTAGGTAATCATCCATCACCGCTTTAGCCGGTCTGACTGTGGTTAAGTCGTTGCTCTTGTTATTTTCAGCCTGGAGCTTGGTCAAGGTATGCAGGTCAGTCGTACTCAACTCGCCCGTAAAAGATTTAAGGTTGGTTATTTTTAACATGGCAGGATCGTTGTATAAGTCATAAAAGACATTAAAGTTAGTCTCTACCGGAACACCTTTGGCTTTATTTTCAGCAAATTGATGGACGGTATTTAACTTGTCACCTGGAATGCTGTCTCGAATCGATTGCGGTAAAGCTGCAAAGTTACCGCCATTTGCTTCAAGCTCTTTGTAGGCTTGCTCCGTACTGTAATCTTCGTGTTCTTTTATGGCCGACTGGTTAACGGTAAACTGTCGAGTTACTTCCTGAATGGTATTGTTACGCTCTTCCATTGAAGCGCTGGGGTTTTTTGCCAAAGCTGCGGCTTGAACTTCTTGCAGAGTGGGTGGCTCATCAGCACCCGCACCAGCGTTATAGGCGTTGATATTCTTTGTGATGTAGTCTTGGGTTTCAGTCGGTAACTTGGTGCGCCAATCAGTCCCATCAGTTGCCGCTTCGGCAAGTGCATTTTTTAACGCACCAGGGCCGGCATTGTAAGCGCCCCAGGCTTTTTCTAAATCACTATGATTATCTTGGAGTTGCTTTTGAAAGTAAGCAGAGCCAATGGCTTTGTTGTAATCAATATCATATTTCCAACGAGTCTCATCCCAGGGCAAGCCAGCTAGTTTTGCAGCTTCTGGGCCGGTATCTCGCATAACTTGAGCCGCACCCACAGCGCCTTTAGGACTGGTAATTGGCTCGGGCGTATCATGGAATACTGGGTTGCCGTCCGCGATACGTTGACGAGCGTGAGCCACCGCTTTATCGACAATTGCTTGCGGTATCTTTTCATCGTCTTTACTATTGAGCAGATGGTTTATTTCTGAGAGCGATAATGTGGGTACAATCGTGGGTATATCCATATCCTTGCCATTGATATTCACACCAATGCTGTACTCGGTCATTACCCCGCCATCTGGTCTTTTTAGTTCACCTAAGTAACCAGTGCCTTTCGCTGTACCATCAGGGCGTAAGCCATAGAATTTACCGGCAAACTGCTTATTACCCGACTCAGCACCAAACGTAATATTGTCAACACGAGTCCCAGGTTGAGGTGTAAACCGACCCCGAAAGTCCGACATGGTTGATGTCGCAACACTCACCGCATTGGCTTGATCTGTAGCCTTGCTCATCTTGGTGTAATTAGTCGCCAAGTCATTCTGGTTCATATCTTTGGCAAAGTTTTGCAAGACACTGTGTGCGGTCATCTGGTCATTCTTATCCAGCGCATTAGCAACGATTTTATTCAACGCAGAGGAGATATGGGTCTGTGCATTGACAGCGCCCCATTCAGGGCCATAGCCCTGTAATTTACCCAGTTGCGTACTGTTGGCTTTGATTTGATCAATCGACTTGGTTAACCCAGCCTTATCGTTGTAGTTAAGGCTCATATTATTAAGGTGAGAAGTGGTGCTCGACTCCAGCGTACTCTGTGTATAAGCCTTGTGCTGATCAGCTTCATGCCCCATCAGCTGACCGCGCATCGTCATCAGCATAGAATTAGTATGCTGCTTAAAGGCCGACTTCATTTCTTCATCGCCCAAGGTATCAGCAATCGCGTTCTGTTTTGTCTGCGCGTCATCGATATACAGATCCATTGCCGACTTGCCATCAGAGCCTAGAAACGCATCCGCGCCTTTCTTTTGTAGTGCACCATTAGGGCCATACATCGCATCTTGTACATGGGTTTGCATTTGGGTGGCGGCATCCAGCACACGGGTCTGACGCGCTTCTTTTACTTGATCAATATAATGATTCTGCACCGCTGTGCTAAGGTCATTAGCAGATTGTGCGCCCAGCTTTAACGCTGCCGCTTGAGTGCCACCTAAAAAATTACTGGCATCGACCTGGATGTTTTGACGACCATCAAACCCTTGTTGTTTGACTGATTGCTGATATTCTGGGACTTTCATGCTTTCCCTCCTTTAGGAGCGCCAGATCCTTTAAGTCCACCCGCCATGGCAAACGAAGAAGCTGAGCTCAATATGGATTGGCCGCCGGCCATGGCACCTACACCGGCAGGGTTAATGCTATCGGCTTGCCATTTGCTCAGTGTTGCGCCTGCATTATCATTCATGTTTTGCACGTCATAGCCCCAAGCAGTGCGTGCATCATTAGACTGAATGGTGTTTACATCCATAGCGCCCAGGAATTTGGTTGAGGCTAATTGATCCAGTGCCGAGCCTTGGCCTAAGTCAACCCCATTAGCCGCCAACGATGCACGCTGGCTACCCAGGACACTGGCTTGTGCACGCATGGCAGTTTGTGCATCGATCTCGCCACGCTGGATGGCATCA
>Ga0114958_10001687_pt1 | contig 17078 bp, 12 predicted proteins | sample C_130208_EF_Meta_FD_89577 | JGI IMG/M metagenome (GOLD analysis project Ga0114958, IMG submission 89577) | Freshwater microbial communities from Lake Croche, Canada to study carbon cycling - C_130208_EF_MetaG | ecosystem: Environmental > Aquatic > Freshwater > Lake | place: Lake Croche, Canada...
CATCAATTAAAAAAAAACATTAATGGCAATATTAAATTTTCAAAAACCCGAGAAGATAGTTCTTCAAAAAGCAACAGAGTTTGAAGGTACCTTTGAATTTCGTCCTTTAGAACCTGGCTTTGGTGTTACAATTGGTAACGCCCTCCGTCGTGTCCTTCTTAGTTCATTGGAAGGATTTGCAATCAGCAGTATCCGAATAGAAGGAGTTGATCACGAATTTTCCACTGTAAAAGGTGTTACTGAAGACGTAACTGAAATTATATTAAATCTCAAACAAGTTCGTTTCAAAAAGAAAGTTGAAAATGAACTTTCAAGTGAAAAAATCGAATTGAACATCAAAGGGAAGGATGTTGTAACAGCGGCTATGTTAGGCGAAGTGACCAATAACTTTGAAGTCATGAATCCTGAATTGGTTATCTGCAATATGAATACCAGCACCAACCTTAAAATTGAATTGAATATCATTAAAGGACGTGGATATGTTCCTGCTGATGAGATTAAATCAAGAGAATTACCTATTGGTTGGATCGCCACGGATAGTATCTTCACACCAATTAAAAATGTGAAGTATGCAATCGAAAATACCCGTGTTGAACAACGTACAGATTTCGAGAAATTGGTGCTTGATGTTAGTACAGACGGGACTATTCATCCTGAAGATGCGGTTAAGCAGGCTTCGCGCATTCTGATTCAACATTTGATGTTGATTACAGATGAAAATATCACTTTCGACACAGGCGTATCTGAAAAACACGACATCGTTGATGAGCAAACTCTTAAATTACGTCAGATTCTGAAAACTCCGTTGGAAGATTTAGATTTGTCTGTACGTGCTTTCAACTGCTTGAAAGCTGCTAAAATTAACAGCTTGAGCGAATTGGTTCAATACGAACAAGACGAATTGATGAAATTCAGAAACTTTGGTCAAAAATCTCTTTCTGAAATTGAGCAAGTTTTGATCGACCGAGGTTTAGGATTTGGAATGGACTTATCAAAAATTAACTTAGACGACCTTTAATTAAGGGTTATCAATAAAAAAACAGTATCATGAGACACGGTGTTAAAAATAACCACTTAGGTCGTAAGACCCCTCACAGAAAAGCATTGTTGCGCAACCTAGCTTGCCAGCTTATTCAACATAAACGTATCGTTACAACCTTGGCTAAAGCGAAAGCATTACGTGTTTTTGTTGAACCTATCTTGACGAAATCGAAAACAGATGACACGCATCAACGTCGTGTTGTATTCAGTTATTTGCAAGATAAAGAAGCCATTAAAGAATTATTTGGAACAGTTAGCATGAAAATTGCTGATCGTCCAGGCGGTTATTGCAGAATCATCAAATTAGAGCGTCGTTTAGGTGATGCTGCTGATATGGCAATGATTGAATTGGTTGATTTCAATGATATTTACAATGTGAAAGATGTTGTAGGTGAAGACAAGAAAAAGACTCGTCGTAGTCGTGCTAAGAAACCAGCAGCGACAACACCTGTAGCGCCTGTCGCTAAAGTTGAAGAAGCAGTTGTTGCAGAAGCACCAGTTGCAGAAGTTGAAACTCCTGTTGTTGCAGAAACACCAGTTGTAGAAGCAGAAGCACCAGTTGTAGAAGCAGAAACACCAGTTGCAGAAGTTGAAACTCCTGTTGTTGCAGAAACACCAGTTGCAGAAACAGAAGCACCTGTGCTTGAAGAAGCAGTTGCACAAACAGAATCGCCAGCTGCAGAAGATGCATCAAACGATGCACCTGCTGTTACAGAAGGTAGTGACGAAGATGCTGCTCCTTTAGTATAAAATCAAATTTTAAAATAGTAAAAAGCCGTGCGTCTTGCACGGCTTTTTTTTGGGTGTCTGTTTTGTAACGAAGTGACAGACGAAACGCCGTGCCTCGATTTGCCCATACTTCAATGTTATACAAGGTATATTCTCCCAAATTTAAGGGATAATAACTACACAGCATCAGTGTGACTTATGTTTCACATAGGAATTAAGTTGAGTGCATCTTCTGTCTGCATGATGGAGTACATCGTATTTCGATGGCCTGAAGTGGCGTTGTCGTTGGATAAAGTATGAAGGTCAATTGTCCTTACTATAGCTTTTATTACCTATTAACCTTTTTTTCCTAACTCGATCACTTCCAAATTTTTCAATCTGTCATGGTCGATTGTAAATCGTACGAGAGTACTTATTTTATGCCATCCATGTTTGCCACAGGCACCGGGATTTATATGAATAAGATTTAGTGTAGCATCAGGAATTACTTTAAGAATATGCGAATGGCCACATATAAAGAGATGGGGTTGATGCTCAATGATTCGTGGTTTCGAGACTGCATTATAGGATGGGGGATAACCGCCAATATGCGTAATATAGACTGAAACTTCTTCGATTGAGAAGTGAAGATGTTCTTTGTAACGAATTCTCAAATCGGCACCATCGATATTACCCCAAACAGCCCGCAGTGGTTTGAATTTTTCTAAGGCATCAGATACTTCCACAGTGCCGATGTCACCAGCATGCCAAATTTCATCGACCTCGTTGAAATGTTCAAAGACTTGTGGCGGAAGGTAGCCATGTGTGTCAGAAAGTAGACCGATTTTAGTCACGATTACACGATTGGTTTTTTAAATGAAAGAATCAGAAACAATAAATCAAGATTACGCAAACACTACTTGAGTATACATTGTGTGCATCTGGTTTTTACTATTACTCCGCGATGACTAAATGATAATTTTTTTTACCTTTTTGTATTAGAATATATTTTTCATTCAATAAATCAGTAGGCGTTATCGTATATTCTAAATTATCAATTTTCGCTTTATTGATACTCACACCACCACTGCTAACCATTTTCTTGGCTTCATTTTTTGAAGGAAAGATACCGGTTTCGCTAAGTAATTGGATGATGTTCACGCCCTCTTTCAAGGCATTCATGGAAGTTGTGAATGTCGGCACGCCATCCATGATATCAAGCAATTGTGCCTCGTCTAGCGATAATAACGCATCAGCGGTTGTGTCACTAAATAATATTTGTGAGGCCTTCACTGCAAAATCATAATCATGTTGAGAGTGCACCATCACAGTGACTTCTTGTGATAAACGCTTTTGCAACAGTCTGAGATGCGACGCCTGCTGATGTTCTGCAATCAAGGCATCAATTTCACTTGGAGAAACGAAGGTGAACACCTTGATATAATTTTCGGCGTCCGTATCACTGACATTAAGCCAAAATTGATAGAAACGATAAGGAGAGGTTTTGCTTTTGTCGAGCCACACATTCCCTGATTCTGTTTTGCCAAATTTACCGCCATCTGCTTTTTTCAATAAGGGCGCAGTAAATGCAAAGGCTTCGCCGCCTGATTTTTTTCGAATGAGTTCAGTGCCTGTTACGATATTGCCCCATTGATCCGATCCACCCATTTGAAGTTTTACCCCAAGATGCTGATGCATATGAAAGAAATCATAGCCTTGTACCAATTGATAACTAAACTCCGTAAATGACATGCCGGTTTCCAAGCGTTTTTGAACTGAATCTTTGCTTAGCATATAATTCACCGTGATATGCTTACCTACATCACGTATGAAATCAAGAAAGGTAAAACCGTTAAACCAGTCGTAATTATTGACAAGGATCGCGCCATTTTTTTCTGCAGAATCAAAGTGTAGAAATTTACCAAGCTGTTTTTTAATCCCTTGCACATTGAAATCAATTTGCTCAGCTGATAACATATTCCGTTCTTCGGATTTGCCGGATGGATCGCCCACCATACCAGTAGCGCCACCGACTAGGGCTACAGGTTTGTGGCCAGCTTTTTGCAAATGCATAAGCAGCATGATAGGAACAAGACTTCCAATATGCAATGAATCTGATGTAGGATCAAAACCCACATATCCAGTAGTCATTTCTTTTTCAAGTTGTTCTGATGTGCCAGGGATGATGTCCTGCACTAAGCCTCGCCAAGTAAGTTCTTCAATGAAATTCATAAATGTGTAAAAAGATATAAGTTAAGCGTTCTGTATTTTAGAAGATTCGACGTTCTGTATGTTGAGACTCTTAATCTGTTTATGTAGAATTCGGATTTTATCTTCAAGTAATTCGCAAAGATGGTGTAAGTTTTTAGTATTTATTCGTGTACGATAGTCTTCTTAGTGTATTAGATTTTTATAGGCCAATCTATATCGAATAACTTCTTCCTTGTCACTGAATATAGTTTAGTAAATAACAAATGTATAGCGTAAAACGTAGTATTTTTGTTAGATACATATAATAATCTAAAATAAGATACGTTCTAAGGGTGCAAATCTAAAAGAAAGCAATGGTAAAAAAATTTTTTCTCCTAATTCTCATTGGTTGCAGTATGACTAGCATCAATGCGCAGCAACGTAAATACGTGAATGATTACCTCAATTTAGGTGTTGGCGGTCGTGGCACAGGAATGTCAGGCGCTCAAATTGCGTCGGTTAATGATGTGACATCAGCTTTTTGGAATCCTGCGGGAATTAGTTATGTAACATCTGATTTGCAAGTAGGTCTTATGCATTCTGAATATTTTAGTGGCATTGCCAAGTATGATTATCTTGGTACAGCTTTTCCAATGAAAAATAAGAAGGGTGTGATTGGGCTTTCTCTTATCCGCTATGCGATTGATGATATCCCGTATACACTTGATCTGATTCAACGTGACGGTACGGTTGATTATACCAAAATTAAGGCGATTTCTTCGCAAGATTATGCTGGTTTGATTTCATTCGCACAACCACTAAAATTGAAGCATTTTGCAGGAAGGGAAGATGCTGATATTCGTGTCGGAGGTAATCTTAAAATCATACACCGCAGTATTGGTTCAATGGCAAATGCTTGGGGGGCAGGGCTTGATATTGGCGCCCAAGCCAAGATAGGACGATGGAAACTAGGTGCTGTTATCAAAGATCTCACAACGACATACACGCTTTGGTCATTTAGTTTCACTGAAAACGAAAAACGAATATTGAGACAAACAGGGAATGACATTGTTTCCAAAAGTGCTGAGATGGCTACACCAAGAATTATTTTAGGGGCTGGTCGCAATTTCCCATTATCAAAAAAAATGAGTTTGTTAGCTGAACTGAATACTGATATCACTACAGATGGCAAACGGTATGGCAACCTTATCAATGTAAAACCTTTCAGTGTTGATCCTCGCATCGGCGCTGAACTTTCATATAAGAAGCTATTATATTTGAGAGCAGGCTTAGGGAATTTTCAACGTGTATTGAATGATAATGACACAAGCAATACCAAGAAGACGACTTTGTTTCAGCCGACCCTTGGTCTAGGCGTTAAAATCAAACATTTTGCCATCGATTATTCTTTTTCGAGTCTGAATATTCAATCGAGTGCGTTATATAGTCATTTTATTTCGCTGCGCATAGATATCAATAAAAAATCAAACACGCTTGCAACAGACGACGTGTTCATTGATAATACATTCAAAGGGAAGTCTAAGAGTAAATCATAAACAGTATGAGGAAACATCTACTTTGTTCATTTCTTGTTCTTTTTTATTTTATTCAGTCAATGAATGCCCAGACCTATGGGAATGAATGGATCAATTACAGTCAGACGTATTATAAGTTTGGTGTGTTCAGAGATGATATCTATCGTATTCCAATTTCTCAATTGACAGCCTTAGGTTTACCCTCGTCGGTGAATGGTGCTAATCTTCAGTTGTTTCGAGATGGTGCGGAGGTGGCAATGTATGTCAGCAATAACGGCCTGTTGAGCGGAACGGATTATGTGGAGTTTTATGGTGAGAAGGCGAATGGCGTTGTTGATCTTCCTTTATTTAAAAGTGCAAGTGCGCAATTAAATCCAGCGCAGAATTTGTTGTCTGATACCGCATATTATTTTTTAACCTTCAATGCATCAACCAATAATAAACGGTTTGTTGAGCGATTAAATAATCTGAACGCGCCGCCTGCCAAGGAAAATTATTTTTGGGACAAGACCAGAGTGAATTATCGATCAGGTTTTGTATCCGGTACATCGTATTATTTCCCTTCGACTGATGTTATTTATTTATGCTCTTCACAATATGAAGATGGAGAAGGTTTTTTTAAATACCCACTCAGTACTTCGAATGATTCTGTTACGTATACCTGCCTCTTTCCGTATAAGGTAGCAGGCGCTCCTGATGCATCATTCAAGACAGCAGTTGTCGGGAACAGCTATATTCCATCGCATCGAATGAAATTATTTGCCAATACACTATTGGTTGGAGATTCAACTTACAGTCAATTTGGTTTCAAGCGCTTCAATGTTAATTTACCAATGTCGTATTTGACAACGGCCAATAAGTTAGTGATGAAATACACTCCGATGAATACGAATGTTGCCAATAACGAGTATGATCGATATGGAATTGCGTATACAGAATTGAGGTATCCAAGGCAATTCAACTTTAATAATGTGGATTCATATTATGTTGAACTTGATCCGAAAGTCTCAGATTATTATTTAGAGATGTCAAATTTTAAAAATAATGGCGTGGCACCTAGATTGTATGATCTTACATCCAATGAATACATTATCGGTGATATTTCAGTCTCAGGTTTGATACGCTTTTTGATTCCCGCCTCTTCACAAGTAAAGCGTTTTTTTATTCAAAGTCAGGCAGCAACTTCATCTGTTGGTGCTGTCAGTAATTTGAAATCGATTCAATTCAAGAATTACACACAAAGCAGTAATCAAGGAAATTATATCATCCTATCACATGCTCGTTTATTTGATGATGGGAATGGCGTAAATTATGTGGATGAATATAAGAATTATCGCGCGTCATTGGCAGGTGGTGGCTATAACCCTATTGTGGTTGATGTGAATGATCTTTATAATGAATTTGGTTATGGGTATACGTATCATTCGCAGGCGGTCAAGAATTTTTTGTATTTGGCTTATTCAAATCCAGTATGGCTTACCAAACCTAAATTTGTGTTTATTCTTGGAAAAGGGATTGATTACAAAGATTATCTAACGTATACATCCGGAGCCGCATCGAGCTACCCATTTCCTATCGTTCCTTCATACGGCGATCCTTGTTCTGATAATTTATTAACCGCATTTTCCTTTGACAGTAAACCTCAAATTCCAATAGGGCGATTACCGGCTTGGAATGGCACTGATATAAAAATTTATCTTGATAAAATTAAAGACCATGAAATTTTATTGAACGATTTTAGCCATCAGACCAGTGATGCTGTTTTATGGAAGAAAAATGTATTGCATATCGCAGGAGCAAATGAATCAAATGGACAAGGTGCTATTCTTGCTGGGCTTGCTCCTCAGAAACAACGTATCGAAGATACCTTGTATGGCGCCAATGTGACAACGATTAAGAAGTCGACAACATCGGCTGTAGAAACCGCCAATAGTGCATTAATCGATAGTCTGTTTAAGGGAGGATTGAATTTGGTTCAGTTTTTTGGACATGGTTCTGCTTCAACCTTGGATTACAATTTGGATAATCCTGAATTGATGACCAACGATAAAAAATATCCAGTGTTTCTGGCAAATGGTTGCGGTGTTGGTAATGTATTTATTTTGTCAGTCGGTCAGCGCTCACTAGGTGAAAAATTTGTGTTGTCGCCTAATGGCGGAAGTATTGCGTTTATTGCGAGTAACAATACCGGGATTTCTGATCGACTATCGACTTACACCGATTCGTTGTATAAACAGGTAAGTGTTACAACGTATGGCAAATCAATCGGAGAGCAGATGGTAGCTAACATTTCCTCTCTTAATCTCGCGGCTGATGGCATGTTGCGTCAGCACGCTGAACAAATTATTCTTGACGGTGATCCGGCTGTGAAATTATTTTCTTTTCCCAAACCTGATTATGCCATTGAGGAAAAAGGGTTGACGTTCAAACAGCTCAATCTGACAACGAATCTTGATTCTTTTGATATACAAGTTGTCATTTTTAATTTAGGAAAATACACCAAAGATTCATTGAGTATCTATATCAAACGCACATTGCCAAATGGCACTGAATATGTGTTATTTAATAAGAAATATCCCGGACTTGCCTATTCTGACACGATACGATTGCGAGTGCCGATCTTGGGCACTGTATCGATAGGAGATAATGCAATTGATATACAATTAGATCAAGAAGGATTTGTCGATGAAATTTCAGAGAACAATAATTCGATCAGACATGTCTTTACTATTTACAATGATGATTTGGTGCCTGTCTACCCGTATGAGTTTGGAATCGTGAGTCAACAAAATGTAGTCTTGAAAGGTTCGACATTGAATCCATTTGCACCGTCGCACACTTATCTGATTCAGATTGATACGACAGAAAAATTTAATAGTGCATTATTGACATCGACTTCCATTACTGAAAAAGGTGGTGTAATCAAATGGCAACCACCGATTACACTTCGCGATAGCACAGTTTATTATTGGCGCACAGCCATGGATACATCAGCAACAAATCCGAAATATAAATGGTCATACAGTTCATTTATATATATCAATGGGAGTTCTCCTGGATGGAATCAAAGTCATTATTATCAATATCAAAAGGATGCCTATACTAATATGTATCTAGATTCGGCTAATCGTAAATTTGTGTTTAACGGAACAACTAAAAAACTGCAGGTACAGAATGTATGTTTGTATTCGCCGCCTCCTTATTATTACCAATGGCCCGATTACAGGGTTAAGATGAATGGTTCGGAGTTGTATACTGATGGATGCGATCCCTATCCGGGTTATTCTAGCTTGCAGTTTGTCGTTATTGATACTTTAAATGGAGTTTTATGGAAGAACGATGTCGTTGGATCATCGGGACGTTTTGGTAGCTATATGCCGTGTCGAACGGATAGTTTGGATGATCCGTTTTTCGAATTTAGTTTTCTAAGTGCAGCATCTAGAAAGAGCATCATGGATTTTATTGATTCAATACCTGATGGTTATTATATGATGGTGCAGCCAAGGCTTTGCACAGGTTCAAATTGCGGCAGCATAAACAAAACATTTATTAAGCAGTGGAAAGCGGATACGACATTATACGGATCCAATAATTCATTATATCATAAGTTGTATAATCTTGGGTTTACTATGATTGATTCATTTTACAAGAACAGGCCTATGATATTTTTCGCCAAGAAGAATGTGGTAAGTTCTGTTAGTCAGGCTGTGGAAGCAGATAGTACAAAAGTATTGAGCAGGGAATTTAATTTTGTCACCTATTTATACGAAGGTCAAATGCTTGGCACTAAAATAGGACCAGCGAAGAAATGGAATTCATTTTTACGACAAGGCTTCACAACGGATCCTGGTATTGGTGATTCTGTTTTAGTCAATATCTATGGAGTTGATATAAATAATAATGAAACGTTGCTTGCGAGTGTTCGCGGCGATACATCCTTATCCTTCATCGATGAAACGGTTTATCCATTTTTAAAACTGATAATGGTTAACCGTGATAATAATTTCACAACCCCTGAACAAGTAGGTTATTGGAGGGTTCTATATCAGTTAGCGCCTGAAGCAGCATTGAATCCTAATAGGCATTTAGTGTATACAGATTCGGTCACGCAGGGACAAAAAACAAAAATAGAGGTTGCTATTGAAAACTTAACCGAGATTCCAATGGACAGCATGCTCGTAAAATATGATATCATTGACAGAAATAAGATTCGAAAAACTGTTGGAACCAAACGTTACCCTCCATTAGCCGCCTTGGATACTATTCATGCCGTAATGGATATTAGTTCAGCAGATATTCCCGGGAGTAATCTTCTCGTGATAGACGCCAATCCCAATAATGATCAGATTGAACAATATCATCCGAACAATATTGGTTTTCTACCTGATTATGTAGCACCTGATAAACAGAATCCATTGATTGATGTGACATTTGATGGCGTGCATATTATGGAGAAAGATATTGTCTCAGCGAAACCTTTTATTACTATCACGTTGAGGGATGAGAATAAGTTTTTAGCGCTAGATGATACCTCGCTGGTTGAAGTGTATTTGCGATACCCAGGCGATAATTCAACTGCTGAACATTATATCCCATTTGATGGGACAGTCTTGAAATTTATTCCTGCTAATCTATCAGATGGCAAAGCTAAAAATTTGGCTAGGTTAGAATTCAGACCAAGCTTCACCATCGATGGAAGTGATTATTTGTTAGTTGTAAAGGCTAAAGATAAGGCAGGTAATATTTCGGGCAACTACGCCTATAAAGTAGGTTTCGAAGTGGTTAACAAGCCTGCTATCTCATCGGTTGTGAATTATCCAAATCCATTCACAACATCAACACAATTTGTATTTACCATTACAGGTTCAGAATTGCCGAGTAATTTAAAAATACAGATACTTTCTCCGAGTGGTAAGATTGTAAAGGAAATATTGAAATCTGATTTGGGACCTTTACATATCGGTACAAATATTACTGAATACAAATGGAAGGGCGATGATCAGTTTGGACAACCTTTAGGGAATGGAGTGTATTTGTACAGAGTGGTGTCAAATTTACACGGTGAGCAACTGGCACATTATAAGCGAAGCAATTCTCAAAATGCCGATAAATGGATCGAAAAGGGATTCGGTAAATTGTACATCATGCGTTAGTCAGTCTTGTTTTCTTTTAGTATTTTATACAAGAGTGAATGGACTTTTTTCAATTGCAGATAGGACGTTTCAATGGGACTGAATGTGCTGAAAAATGCATTGACATTTGGGAGCATGCTTCCCTCAAAGTCGAATGTTTTCTTTCCCAAGTCTTTACTTCGTTGAATCGCATGCCACATCAATAAACTCATCGCGCCACTGCCATAAAAGCTAGCATCTGTTCCGCCTGCGAGGTAATACGAAGTAGAGTTGTCATAAACAAGAAACAACGCTGCATGAATATGTTCATCACGATCTTTTATGAAGAGCAAATTGCCGCAGTTGTGTTTTTTACAGCATGCCCAATATCGTTGATATACGCTTAACGGAATATGAACCTGTTTATGTTGCTTTACGAATGTTTTCTGATGGAGGGCATAAAATAAGTTGATATCATCCGCTTCGAATATTGTCAACACACGTTCCGCTTTTTTTATTTGCCGTTTTAACGATGGTTTAAATTGTTGATAGATGGCAAAAGGATCTTGGAGCGGAAGCAGGTTAGTGCGTCGTACAAACACATCGACGTTCGTTAATGAACTTGGCAGATGCGGTTGCCAAAATAGATCAATAGCACAAACGTCAAAGGACGGCAATTGTGCGAGCAGTGATTCTATTAGAACTTTCTTTATCGCTTCGGGAATTTTGTCTTCACAACATAACAGACCTGAATAGGGCGTTAAGTGTGGGTTTCGGATAAACGTGTGAAACCATTTTTTTTCAATAAAATAGACAAAATAAGCGTGATATGAATCGGACTCGGAAAAACATACCTCCCACGAATGGTCTGCATTGTCCAACCAATAGGGTTGAAAAAACAACGGCACCTCGTTGAATTGGCAGTATTGGATATATGATTCTTTGAAACTCAATTAAATTTCAGTGCGTTAGTTGGTGAAATGGTTTTAACGATCATTGAAGGGATAATCAATAAGATCGAGCAAATGAAAAAAGCAATGCAGTTTATCGTAAGGATATTCATGGCATCCAATAAAACTGGGACTGTTTTTACATAATAGATTTGCTCATCAAGATGCAGGAATCCATATTTCTGTTGAAGCAGACAGAGCCCTGTTCCTAGTATCGTGCCGGCCATCATACCAATGCAAAGGATATACATGCTTGAATAAATAAATACTTTTTGAATGTTGAAATTTGGCATCCCTAACGATTTTAAAATGCCTACCATCTGAGTTCGTTCAAGAACTAAAATAAGTAAGGCGGTTACCATATTGATAATGGCAATAATCAACATAATGAGTAGAATGATGCGCTCATTCATTTTCATCATAGTTAACCATGAAAAAATATTTTCAAATCGTTTGTCGATCAGGTATGTCTGAAGTGGTGGTTTTACATAGGTATCAAAAAGTATCTTCTCGATGAGGCTTCGGTCATTTTTGTCCGTGACATAAATTTCATATCCATGGATGCTGCCTGCACTTTTCTGATTGATATGATTGATCAGTGACGCGTCGCAAATTGCAATGTTATTATCATATTCTTCTAGGCCTGTTTGGTAAATGCCTGCTATTTTAATTTTCCGGGCCTTTGGTTGATTGGCTGAATTACTCATGAAATACAGAATGGCACTGCTGCCTGTCTTTAACCTAAGTTTTGTGGCTGTGTTTTTGGAAATCAGCAAATCATTTGAATAGCTGCTGTCATTATAAACGATTGAAGAGCCTTCTATCAGAAATTTTTTATCCGTGTTGTCTCCATTGTTTTTAGATACACCTTTCAAAAGCACGCCTTCTATTTCTGCTGACGTTTTAATAATCGCAGATTGCATGGTATAAGCGCTTACCGACTTAACGCCCGAAACATGTTGCATGTTGCGCACAAGTGAGGAATCATACTCGAAGGTTTCTCCATTATTTATATTGGATGGATCTGCGAGAAAATTGGTGACATGAATATGACCCCAACAATCGTAAAATTTATGTTGAATAACGTCCTGATAGCCTCTTGTAATTGAACTGCCAATAATCATAATAGCAATGCTCAAAGACACTGCCATGATGGCAATACGGATAATAAATCTAGCGAATGTTTTTTTTTCATTCAGAGCTAGTCTACGTGAGATGTAAAAGGATGTATTCATGCCTTGAGAATGCTAAGATAGGTAAAAAAAAGACTACGATTTCTCGTAGTCTTTAAGATCATAACAATGAATATTCTAATGTTTAGGTTCTGGAGATTTAGAAGGTGTTTCTTTTTCACCAGAAGCGACTACATTTCCTGTAATGATTAGTTCATATCTCTTCTCTTTACTTTTCGCATTGGACGCAATATAAATTGATTTATTAAATGAACCTGGACGTCCCTTTGTATCGTATTTTACATTGATTTTTCCTGATTGACCTGGTAGAACTGGTGCCTTTGTCCAATCGGGTGTTGTACATCCACAGGAGGCTTTGCAATCTTGAATAATTAATGGCTCTTTGCCTGTATTTGTAAACACAAAGTCATACGAAGCTTCGGCACCTTCTTTTAAGGTTCCGAAATTATGCGTTTCTTCAACAAATTTAAAAACAGGTGCAGTAGGGCGGTTATTCTGAGAAAAACCACTTATTGACAAGGTCAATAATACGATCAACGAGAAGATGTTTTTCATTGCGATATGAGTTAGTTTTTAGTGAGTTGGTTGCTTAGTATCGGTTGGCGTTGCAGCTGGATCAGCCTTATCAACATTACCACTGATTTTTAGAATTTTTGTTCCAACATTTGAAGTTACAGTAACAGTTTTGTTGATTTGTCCTTGACGACCTTGTGTTGAATAGGTAACAGCAATCTTAGATGATTTACCAGGTAAGATTGGTTCTTTAGGCCAAACAGGAACTGTGCAACCACATGAACCATGTACATCACTGAAGATGATAGGCACTTTACCAATGTTCTTGAATTCAAAATCATAACTTACTGATGGACCTTCAGGAACGTTACCGAAGTTATGCTCTTCTTGATTGAATTTAATGCTTAAATCAGGATTTTGAGCAGGTGCAGCAGGTGTTGCAGGCGCAGCAACAACTTGAGCCTTGTCGGTAGCTTGTTTAACGTCTGTTTGTTTAACGTCTTTGTTTTGAGCTACGCTCGATAGGCTGATCAAAGCCAATGTGCTGAATAATACAATTGTTTTTTTCATTTTTTTTAATTTTTAGTTTATTAATAAATGTTAAGTAATGACGATGTAAATTAATTAATGTTTCATAATGCTTGAATTGTTCGTTGGCACCGATGATTCAGGTGCCTTTTCAACAGTGCCTAAAATTTTCAATACCTTGCTACCCACATTTGAAGTCACCGTTATTGTTTTTGTAAAAGGACCAGGACGGCCTTGTGTACTATAGGTTGCTGTAATCTTTGACGTCTTGCCAGGTGCAATAGGCTCCTTTGGCCATGTTGGTGTGGTACAACCACATGAAGCCTGTACATTGCTTAATACGATAGGCTCTTTGCTGATGTTGACGAATTCAAAATCATAACTCACAGAAGGACCTTCAGGTACATTGCCAAATGAATGCTCTTCGTTTTTAAATTTCATGCTAAGATCAGAATTTTGCTGAGAGACAGGTGCCTGAACTGCTGCGCCATGATTGGCCGCTTGAGGATCAGCCTTGACAGCTGTTTTAACTGCGCCTTGTTTATCCGATGGGGTTTGAGCAAACATTGTGCTACTCATCAGAGAAATTGCACTAAACAGAATGAATATTTTTTTCATAATCTAAACTTATTTTAAGTGAAAGTAAAAGTAGCCAAAAAAATTATTGAACAAATTTTTCTCAGTTAAGTCATAGTTAACCGCAAGCCCGTTAACATTGTCTTTTAAAACATAAATATTTTGTGAATAGAAGCAATAGAATATTATTTTTGCACACTTTAACTACACAACAGCGAAGCATGATGAATACATTGACCAACAATATACAAACAGATAAGATTTCCTTTGAAGATTTCAAGCAGGACGTCATCAATGATTATTCTATTGCAGTGCAGAGCAGGGAGGCAAGTTTGTTAGGGAGGAAAGAAGTGTTGACAGGTAAAGCGAAATTTGGCATTTTTGGCGATGGTAAAGAGCTAGCTCAAATTGCGATGGCCAAGGTTTTTCAGAAAGGTGATTTTCGCTCAGGTTATTATCGCGATCAGACTTTTATGTTCGCCAGTGGTATGAGTACTATCGAATCTTTTTTCTCTCAGCTGTATGCCAATCCTGATGTTAATGCAGAGCCAAGCAGTGCGGGACGCCAAATGAACGGGCATTATGCCACACGCTTTTTAGACGAACAAGGTCAGTGGAAAAATCAAACTGAATCGAAAAATTGCAGCTCAGATATTTCCCCTACAGCTGGTCAGATGGTTCGTGGGTTGGGACTCGCCTTTGCCTCTAAATTATATCGATCACAAGATGTCCTCAAGACTGATTCAACCTTTTCGAAGAATGGGAATGAAGTTTGTTTTACAACCATCGGTGATGCATCCACTAGCGAAGGTTTGTTTTGGGAAACGATTAATGCAGCAGGTGTACTGCAAGTTCCTCTAGCGATTTTTATTTGGGATGATGGCTATGGCATTTCGGTACCACGAAAATTTCAAACTAGTAAGAATTCAATCTCTGAAATACTTAAAGGTTTTCAATATGAACCCGGTCTAGGTGGATTAGATATCTACACCGTTAAAGGTTGGGACTATGCAGCCTTATGTGACACGTTCAAAGTGGGGATTCAAAAAATTAGAGATACGCATATCCCGGCTGTTTTTCATGTGCAAGAAATTACACAGCCTCAAGGTCATTCTACTTCCGGCTCACATGAACGGTATAAAAGTAAGGATCGCTTGGACTGGGAAAAAGACATGGATTGTCTCAAAAAAATGAAGGAATTTATTCTAGAGAATGCCATATCCAGCGAAGAAGATTTGCAGAAGCTAGAAGAGGAAGCCAAGCAATTGGTGCTTGATTCAAAAAAGTCATCGTGGCAAAAATTTATTGACCCGATTAAAGAACAAGTGCAACAAGCAACAACGCGTTGTAACACTATTATTTTTGAAGGAAATGCGAATGCAGAAGGTATTGCGTCGCTTGTAAAGGAATTGAATAGTATCAAAGAACCACTTCGTCGTGATGTGATGAAAGTACTTGCGAAAGTGATTCACCTGGCCGGAAGCTCAGCAGCAGTGCAGCCAGTGCAACAATTGTATAATCAACTACGTGAAGATGCAAATGAAAAATATAGTTCTGTTTTACACTCTGTATCTGATCAACGTGTCAGCAATATTGTCGAGGTAAAGCCAGCCTATGATGGTGATGAAATATCCCTCAATGGCTTTGAAATTCTAAATAAATTCTTTGACCAAACACTTGCTAAAAACCCAAAAGTGTTTGCCTTTGGCGAAGATGTTGGTAATATAGGCGATGTCAATCAGGGCTTCGCTGGCTTGCAAGAGAAGCATGGCAAATGGCGTGTGTTTGATGCCGGTATTCGAGAAGCCACGATTATGGGACAAGGTATCGGTATGGCTCTCCGCGGACTCAGGCCAATTGCCGAAATTCAATACCTCGATTATTTACTTTACGGTCTGCAGACCTTAAGCGATGATGTGGCTACCTTGCAATGGCGTACTAAAGGGGGACAAAAATGTCCGCTGATTGTACGTACACGTGGTCACCGTTTAGAGGGTGTATGGCATAGTGGTTCGCCTATGGGGATGATGATTAATGCATTGCGCGGTATCCATATTTGTGTTCCCCGAAATATGGTGCAAGCCGCGGGTATGTATAATACCTTATTGCAAGCCGACGAACCAGCGATAGTGGTTGAATGCCTAAACGGGTATCGACTGAAAGAAAAAATGCCGTCTAACCTTAGCACGATGACCGTACCATTAGGTATTCCTGATATTGTTGAACAAGGCGATGAAGTGACTATCGTATCGTATGGATCAACAATCAGAATAATCCAAGATGCAATGAAAGAATACCTGACACCCGCTGGTATTAGCTGCGAATTGATTGATGTGCAAACCTTGCTGCCGTTTGATATCAATCACAAGATCCTTGATTCATTGAAGAAGACAAGCCGTATTATTTTTATTGACGAAGATGTACCTGGTGGCGCAGCAGCCTATATGTATCAGCAGGTGATTGAAAAACAAGGTGGATATCAATGGTTAGATATTGCTCCAAGAACACTCACAGCGCACGCCCACCGACCTGCCTACGGTAGCGACGGTGATTACTTTTCAAAACCAAATGCCGAAGATATCGCACAGGCCATTATGGATATGATGAAAGAATAACGGTGGTTGGCGGGCTGCCGTCCAAAGCCACGGCACCGGGCTATACGCTCCAATCCACGCTGTATGCGTGGGATTTCCGCTACTATCCCTGCCCGTGTTTCTCCGAATAAAATTGATG
>Ga0114958_10001688_pt1 | contig 17078 bp, 20 predicted proteins | sample C_130208_EF_Meta_FD_89577 | JGI IMG/M metagenome (GOLD analysis project Ga0114958, IMG submission 89577) | Freshwater microbial communities from Lake Croche, Canada to study carbon cycling - C_130208_EF_MetaG | ecosystem: Environmental > Aquatic > Freshwater > Lake | place: Lake Croche, Canada...
ATGATTAGTAGTTGCTGTTACAATTTCCAATAGGTTACTAATTTCCACTGTAGGGAATGTAACTGTCAATAATTTTTCAATAATCTTGTTCATAATGTTTTTTTTTGGTTTTTAAATTTGAATAAAAAATTATAAGTTTCACCCTTTGAAGTAATCTCCAGGTGAAACTTAAAAACGTATTTTTAGATCCATTCTACTCTAAAAGAGTAAAATCCTTTCTTGAAAGTAATATCTTCTAATAGTTTCCAACCTTTAGCTAGAAGTCTAGTTAATAATTCAGAAGCTTTTCTGATGTTATTCTGAACTTTAATAGTCCATTTTTGGCTTCTTGTGCCAATTCTTTTTGTGAATTTTTTTTCCATTGTGTTTTTAGTTTGTTTTTGTTTTGAATAAATTTGTTTTTTTACACCTAAAACTTTGATTACAGAGCATAATATCATCCTGTAATTACTATTGCTTACTTGTAACTGGCTGGTTCCCCCCGCTTATTACTTTCATTCAAAGAAACTGGTGTCCTCAACATAGAGGATTTAATTAGTTTTTAAAAGAAATATACCTAAAACTCCCATATAACCTATCTGTATAAATACTTAGGCTTTTTTACAATCTGGAAGAAATAGGTATAAATAACTCCCTAAAGAAGAGTAATAATTGTAATAGAAGTAATCAACATACCATTGCCTAATAACCTTTGGAGTTACTAATAGCCTGTTCACCTAAGTTGACCTCTACGCATTAAAGAACATTAAGTTCTATCACAACTATATACTCTCCTATAAGGAAGAAATAAAACACTCCCCTCCACTTGTTACCTAACTAATTATCTAGAATATTTAGGGAACTTTATAACGCTTCTATGAGGAATGTTTTAAAAAGAAAGTCCAGAGCAAATATTACTACTTACCCTAAAACTTGGAATTGTATTTAACTATTTAGAGTATCTTGATATTCACTCATAGAAATAGCCTCTTCAGGGTGAGAATAACAACTTACTTTAATTATATCTTTTATAAAATACACATTTCCACTTTGTAAATATGTAGAAACATTAGGATTATTTGTAAATAAGTGAGCATATCCGTTATCTTGATAGTATTCATCTGTTGCTTTTTTGGCAGAATTATAGTTAGTAAATGTTTCTTTCCAATGATTTCCATAAGAATGGAAACAAACTATATATTTATATCCGTCTTTATAAGCATTAATTTTACTTACGATATCATTAAGCTCTAAAGTAAGCTTATTTTCTTTTTCTAATAATTCTTTAATATCCATGATGTTTTATTGTTTTTTTTAAGTTTCTTGTAATATAACATTACCTCGCACTAACCTATTATTTCTAATAAGTACTTAATAGCCATATAATAGATTATACTCTTTTACTAGAGTTTGGTATATATATATATAAAAGCAATTTTTTCAACAAAAAACTTACTTTGCAATTCAAAGTACTTTGAAACATAGAGGTAATAACTCCCTCACAATCAACACGTTAACTACTAAAAGTTCAAGTAAAATTAACAGTTTTCCATTTGGAAATGTCAATAATATGTATTATATTTACAGATGGAGAACAAAGAATTAACTAAAGTTATTAAAATGTATAACAAAGCTAGTCAAAATACTAGAGAAAGAATACTTAAATCATTTAGAGAAGATACTACAAATAATGTAGTTATTAAATACTTCTTAGAAAACTACCTTACACTAACTAATGAAGTTATGTTTAAACTTGGTAAACAAAAAGCTTTAATAGAAAGAGCTAATAAAGCTGTAAAGTCTTATAGACCAATTAAACCTAAACTTGATTCTATAGATAGAAGAATGCTTGAGTATAAGAAAAGATGTACCTCTAAGAACAGAGAGTTTTCTTTATCTAAAGAAAGGTTTACAGAACTATTAGACAATAGTTGTGTATATTGTGGAGACAAAACACCTATATGTATAGACAGAATAGATTCTTCTATAGGTTATATAGAAGGTAATGTAGTTTCTGCTTGTTATACTTGTAATATGATGAAGAATACATTATCTAAAGATAAGTTCTTTAATAAGATAAAACAATTGTATCTATATAATTACTAGGAAAAACAAAGTTTTCAATTGATTACAATTAATCATAATACATAAATAAGAATTACCCTACCATCCATTTGGACGATAGAGTAATTCCTAAGCACACAAAAAAGGGGTTTCCCCCCTTTTTATTGGAACTTGTCAAGTTCAGCTTGCTGAATCTTGCCACGTCTAATAATGTCTTCGTAAGCTGCTTTGCTCTTGAAAAGGGCAAAGCTATCTGCTAATTGAGGCTTGCCGTCAATTATGCAGACATCAATGTCAAATTCCTTACCTACACACTTTTCGGGTGTAGGTGCTAATTTTAGAATGTCTGCTAAGACATTCATTTTCTTAGTGTGGGACACACGGAAAATATCTTTTCCGTTTGACAGCGTAGCGCAGAATGCATTGCATTCTGTAATTTTCATCTTTGGCATTTTTTTTTAATTTAAAAGTTTATAATATAGGGGGTACATAGTACACCCTAAATTTTTAGACGGGGCTTCAGGATGAGCAGGTCTAAAACAGTGTCCATGTATTAAATTTTTAAGCCATAAGAAAATACCTAAAGTACACCCGGGGGGGTCTTATTATGAAAGGTATATACCTAGGGGGTCTTAGCTGGAATCTTGTCGCAAATTTAGTAAAGATTTGTGACAGAAATTTAAGGTTCCTGCCTTATAATGTATTTTGTTTACACTTATTGGTTCTATTAAGTGTATCTATATTACACTTTTATTTGGTTATATTTGCTTTTGTCAGAAATTCTTTTTATGTTTGTGTTTTTAATATAATACCCTTTCGTCTAATTGGCAGGACAAATGATTTTGGGTCATTGAATTGGAGTTCGAGTCTCTGAGGGGTAACTAAATAAATTGTTTTATGGGGGATAAACCAGATAATACTTTACTATATATAGACTTAAATAGGAATTTTGCTATATTGTTAGAAAGGATTAGACAGTTAGAAATAAGAATTAATCTATTAGAAAAGAATAAAGATGGTGTATAATAAAGTATATGAATATGGGGGGTATAAGTTTGACATCCAGGTTGAGACTAATACTTCTAAGGATAAGAGGGTAGACGGGGGTAATAGTTATCATACTATAACTGTCACTTGTAAGACTTTAAAAGATTACTTTTATAAGGAAGAAGTAGAGAATAGAAGATTGACTGCTTTTATAGGTTTAGCTCAAAATAGGGCTAAATTATATGTAGATGATCTTAAGTCTAATGATAGTGCAGAAAGGGAATTAATGAAAAGTTTAGGATTTAATTAGGATATATCAAAAATAAGTTGTAGTATTGCATTAAAATTATTAATAATGGATGGTAAAAAGTTTTCTATAAATAAGGTATTCTCTACTGCAATAGAAAGAGATAAGTTCTATGTCAGCCTTATATTATTATCTAAAGGTATTAGGTTGTCTAATACTGAGTTATTAGTTTTGACTACATTCTTTAGTAGTGGGTATAATAAGTCTACTAGAGATAAGATCATTGAAAATAAGTTAGTTAAGAATAGTGGCAACTTAGGAAATATACTATTGACATTAAGGAAAAATAAGCTATTGGTTAAGAATGATCATTCTGAGCAATTATGTGAAGAATTGTTTGTACCTTTAGCTAAAGATATTAATATTGTAAATATAATTATAAAGTAATGAAAATTAAAAAGATTTTAGGGAATAAAATCCTAGTTAAAAGGGTAGAGATGAAGTTAAACTCTGGTTTGATTATAGATAATACTTCAGTAGAACCTTATTTTAGAGGAGAGGTTTTGATGATTGGTAATAAAACTACTGATACTAAGGTAGGGGATATTATTAGAACCGGTTATCACCATGGGATGGATTGGAAAGAAAAGATTAGTACCCTTGAGCCAGATAAAGAAGATATCCTAAAACTTATTAATGAAGAAGATATTTGGGCATTTGAATAATGTTAGGAGATTTTAACATATTAAATAGAATAGCTTCCTTGCATAAGAATAACCCTATTAAACAATCTATAGGGGATAAAGAAGTTCTTAAGATTATGCAGGTTATTAATGATGAGCAGTGGAGGGAAACTTTAAGATTAAAGCAATTTACAAACTTTAATGCTATAAATATGCCAGGCTTAGGGGCATTTAAGACTAAGATGTCACCTTTAAAGAAATATGTTTATCTGTCTATCAAACAGTTAAGAAGACTTAGGAAAAGAATAGAAAAAGCTAAGGTAGAAAACCTTAACTTTGACCCAGATAACTCTATGACTCAAAAGATACATGATGATCTTGTTGTAAAAGTTAGGGCAGCTTGGTCTCAATTAAACAATCATAGGGAAATAATCATTATGAGAACTTTAAGAGCAAACCATATTAAAAGAGAAAATAATAAAGAGTCAGAAATTAAAGTACTGTACGAAAATTTTGACTGGAAATTCATAACAAAATACTTAAAAGATGAGTAAATTTACAGAAATTTTAAAAATGATACCTAAGGGTATTTCTAATCCTCAAGATATAATTGACGGTTGGATTAATGATGCTAAATTAGAGAATGGGGATTTGTCTGATGAACAGACAGAACTTATTTTAAAAAGAAGGGCTATATGTGAGGCTTGTCCTTTAAATTCTTCTAATGCTAGAACTTCTCCAGAATATATGGAGTTATATGGTAAGAATTATACAACAAGTTTAAACTCATTACATTGTGCTGTATGTTCATGTAATATTAGAAAAAAATCTGCTTGTCTACATTGTTCATGTGGGTTATCAGAATATAATTCAAATAATCCAACAAATCAACAAGAATTAAAATGGTAACTTATGGAAATTAAAAAAAGAAATCCAAGAGAAGAAATGCAAATTAGAGCTTCTTTTCTGTCAAACCTAGATGCAATTGTAGTAGGTTTTCCTGATTTAACTATATCCCAACACTTAAAAGGTATTATGAGATCTAAAGGTAAAGTACCTTCAGACTTATATAACTTATCAAACGAAGGCTTGTTATCTAGGGTAGAGTTATATAGAAGAGAATTGGAAGATAATCCACCTAGGATTTGGGGGTCAGATTATGATATTGATTAAATAATACTATGGAAGAGATAAAAGAAAAATTACTGCAAAAGCTCAAAGATGCTTTTGTAAAGAAAAAAGAATTGACAGATTTCTTTGAAAAGAATTCTAAAGATCCTGACACTATTGAAAAAGACTTAAAATTAAAGCTAGGTGCAATTACACTAAAGAGTGTTTTTATAGAAGCTAATATACTTACTATATGTAACATATTAAATGAAGAGTTTAATTTAGACCTTGAAGCAACTTTAACTAAAGATGAGTATTTTACATACTATATATTAAAGAACCATGCTGCTTATGATTTACAAGTAGAAGAGAATAAATTAAAGATTAACCCTGAGTTTGAATCTCTTATTACAAACTTAAAAACTCAAATTAAAGATGGCAGTAAGTAAAAAACAAAGTACCTATATTAATGAAGAGTTAGATTGGTTAGAGTTTAAAGCTAAAGACCTTAGATTATATGTAGACAATAACCCTTTCTCTGAGTTAAAAGACAGAATTACTTACAAGGAACTTAAAAATGGAGGTGTATTGCCTATTACTTCTGCTACTATAGAGCAACAATTATCTGCTTTAACTAAAGCATTAAAAGAGTATGCTGAGATTATTAAGGTAGTTAATGAAATGAGAGAAAAAGAAGAGTTAAAAAAGATAGCAAGGGGAGGTAATTCAGTCTCCTCACTAATGGATAAAGATGATTAGTACTTCAAAAGACTTACTTATAAATTGGAAACAAACTCCTGCAGAAAATTCTCAGGAGTTTGAATCATTTTGGGAAGAAGAAAGACAGAAATGTAAAAATGGTATAACTATAGATGGGATTTTTATAAACCCTTTCTTATACTGGCACTGTAATCTATGGACAATTATATCAGATCACCTTACAAAAGGTAGAATTAGACAAAAACCAGACTTTAGGGACTCGGAGTGGATTATAACTAATAAAATATGGGAAGCAGAAACCTGGAAAGATGAATATGGTAATATAAGAAAGAAAGGAGTTATTGCTGCAGGAGCCCGAAGGATAGGTAAAAGTGAACTAGAGGCTTCTTTCTGTGCATGGAAAGCTTGTAATTGGAAAAACTCTCAAGTGTTAGTATCAGGTCTTAATGAACCGGATATAAAAATTATTACAGATAAGATTGACTTAGGTATAAATGAATTACCCAGCTATTGGGTTAAAACTAAAGTAGAAGATAATTGGAAAAAACAAGTATCTTTAGGTTATAAAGACTCTAAAACAGGAGAAAGAAATATATACTCTTCATTTGCTATAAGAAACTTTGATGGTGGAACTAATGAGGAAGCCCTAGCAGGTTTAACTCCTTCAGGTGGAGTAATAGATGAGGGTGGTAAAGGATCTTTTTTAAAAGCTTTATTAGCCGGTTTGCCAGGTTTGTCTACTCCAAATGGTTGGAGGGGAACTTTCCTTGTTATGGGTACAGGTGGTGATATGGAAAACTTTAAAGATTTTCAAACTTTATTTGATGATCCAGAACAATATAACTTTCTTTCTTGTGAAATTCCAGATGAAAACAGAAAAGGTGGTTTGTTTTTACCTGGTCATATATCATATGCTTACCCTAAAGTAAAATCTAGCTTAGCAAATTACACAGGTTTAGATGCTGAAAATTACCCTAACCTAGCTAAAATTAAAATGGTTGTTTCTGATAAAGAAATAAACAATGCTACTATAGATAAAGAAAGAGTAGAAAAATCTAAATCTCAAGACCCATCTGCACTACTAAAGCATATAATGTATTTCCCTAAGAATAGTAGGGAAATGTTTATGAGTGTATCTAATAATAACTTTCCCTTAAAAGCTGCAGAAAACCATCAACTATGGTTAAGAGATGGAAACTTTGAACCTGAGTTTGTAGACTTATATAGAGATGAAGGGAATAGAGTTCAATCTAAATATTCTGAGTTAAGGCCAATAAGTAAGTATCCTGTAAATGCTACAGACTTTAAAGAAGCTCCTATAGTTTTATATGAAAGGCCACAAGATTTACCATATGGTGCATATTGTATGGGAGTCGATGCTTATAATAAGAATGACTCTTCAGATAAAGTAAACTCTTTAGGTTCTATATACATATTTAAGAGAATGTATGACCCATTAGGAGAGTTTCAAAATTCAATAGTGGCTTCTTACTCTGGAAGACCAGCTGAAATTACTACTTTTTACCAAATAGCTTTAAATTTATGTGAATACTATGGAGCAATATGTTTACCTGAGACAAATGAAAGATTTATTGATTTCTTTGTTAATAAGAAAAAAGGAAATCTTATACATGATTCAGTCCAACTTGCAAGAGATATTAATCCTCTTACTGCAATTAGGGCTCCTAAAGGTTTAAATCCTTCTGTAACTAACCAAAAATATTATATGGAACTTGAGGTTCAATATACTACAGAAGAACTAGAACATGGAGATGGTAATAAAATAGGTATAGTTAGAATATTAGACCCTATGTTATTAGAAGAAATGATACAATATAGGTCTAAGTCATCTAGAACTGGAGGTGTCCATGACATAAACTGTGATAGAATTGTAGCTTTTGGCCATTGTTTAGTCTTAGCTCAGCATATGGACAAGTATGCTCCTCTAGATTCTTGGAAACCAAAAGATAAAGAGCAAGTATTTAAACAAGATCCTGCTATTAAAAGCTTTTTTGGCACTTTACATAAGAAAACTACAGGCCCTTTTAAATCAATCTCAGACATTCCGGTGAGACCTAAAAATAATGGTATGAAATTTATCTAACCAAATTCACTGAATTTACTTATACTTTATAATATTTAAATTTTATTCATTATAATTGTATATTAAAATACTTTAAAATTATAAAATGTCCTCTTCAGTATTAGATATAAGTAAACCATTAAATGCTTCACTGCCAAGGCAACAATTAACTCTAAAGAAAAAATTAGAGGAAATGGATAAGTATGGTAATTCTAAATGGATGAAAGACTGTTTAGATTCACTAGAGGCTTTAGGTCGTTACCAATTTTACCAAAATTTAGCATTAAGAGATAACTATAGAATCGTTTCAAAAGAGTTTGACTTGAAACATTATATGGACTCTTCTAATTACTATGATATTACTTCAGCTGTAACTCAAGAGTTTGAAGTTCCATATCACTTAAAGCATTATGACATTATAGGTAAAGCTATCATGATGTTAGTAGGTGAGTATGTTAAAAAACCAGATATTTTCTTTGTTAGGGCTTCAGATTCAGAATCAACTAATGAAAGAGTAAGAGTTAAGACTCAGTTATTACAGTCTTATATGCAACAAGAGATTCAAAAAGAAATTACTAAAAAACTTGTTGAAATGGGATTAGACCCTGATAGAAAAGAGTTCAAAGATGAACAAGAAGCTCAACAGTATCAAGAAGAAATTAAACAAAAATATAAAGAGTTAACTCCAGAAGGTATTGAAAAATACATGAAGTATGACTATAGAACTTCAGCAGAACATTGGGGACAAGCAGTATTATCTAATGATAGAGTAAGATTTAACTTTAAGGAATTAGAAAAAGTTGAATTTACTGATATGTTAATTGCAGATAGATGCTTTTCACATATGTATTTAACTCCAACAGGTTATAACTTAGAGTATTGGAACCCAATTAACACTTTCTTTCACCAATCCCCAGAGGTTAGGTATGTAGAAGAAGGTGATTATGCTGGTAGGGTATTCTATATGAACAAATCTCAAGCTATTGATAGATTTGGTTGGAGAATGCAAGAAGAACAAATCAGAATGTTATATCCTAAAGATATGACAGATAGAGCAGGTAATGTTTATGGTGAGTTCTTTAATGCTACTCAATTCCCTTTTCCTGCTTATAGAGATTATGCAAATGTAACTACATCATTAGGTTATGACCCATTTAATAATACTCCAGTAGGTAATTTACCGGCTTTAACAACAGAAGATTTAAATACAGGTTTTCCTAACTATCAGTTTGCAACAGGAGATTTAGTTCAAATTACGGAAGGTTATTGGAGAAGTCAAAGAAGAATTGGATTCTTAAAAACAATAGACCCTGAAACTGGAGAGCCTATCTCTACTATGGTAGATGATAATTTTGTCCCATCTGAATTTGGAGTAGAAGAACTTAAAAACACATCTTTAGCTAAAGGACTTGATACTCAACCAGATAACACAGTCTTATGGACTTGGGTTACTCACATTTGGCAAGGTTGTAAAATAAATGCTAACTTCTCTCAATCAGTAGAAGACAGAGATAGAAATGCAATTTACTTTGACATTAAACCTTGTGATTTCCAATTTAAAGGAGATTATACACCATTCCAACCTAAGCTTCCTATATGTGGAGGAGTATTTAATAATAGAAATGCTAAATCTAACTCACTAGTGGATTTGATGAAGCCATATCAGATTGCTTACAATGCATTTATGAACTTAGCTTATGGTATTGCTCAAAGGAATAATGGTAAGTTTTTTATTATGGATGCCAGAGTATTATCTAACTTTAAAGATTGGGGAGGGGAACAAGCTGCTCAAAAAGCTATGACTATAGCTAAAGAGTTAGGTTGGTTACCAATTGATCCTTCATCTTCTAACTTAGCAGGTGGTGGTCAATTTAATCAGTTTGCTGTACATGATTTAGATGAGTCTGATAAAGTAAGTAGACTAATCCAATTAGCTGTTACTTTTGAAGAACAAGGCTTTAAACAAATAGGTATTACTCCTCAAAGACAAGGTCAAGTACAAGCTTCTGAAACTGCAACTGGAGTCCAAGCTTCTATAAATAACTCATACTCAGTTACTGAGCCATATTTTGAAAACTTCTATAATTATAAAAGAAGGAAACTAAAGATGCTATTAGATTTAGCTCAATATGTAGCTTCTAAAGAAAAAGATATTGTTTTAACTTATACTACTTCTGATTTAGGTAATGCATTTATTAAAACTACAGGTACAGAAGTTATGTTAAGAGACTTAGGTGTAAATGTAGATAACTCTCAAGATGCTATCCAAGATTTAGAGTTTGCTAAAAAGATTGCACTTCAAAACAATACTACAGGTTTACCTATGTCAGCTCTTATCTCTATGATTTCTCTTAAATCTCCTAAGGATATACAAAAAGCTTTAGAAGATGCAGAAGATAAACTTAACCAAAGAAAACAAGAAGAGCAACAACATCAACAAGAAATGCAACAAGAGCAAATTAAAGCTGCTAAAGAACAACAAGCTCAGCAACAAGCTTTTGAAGCACAACAAAATCAGTTAGATAGAGAAAATGAAATTAGAAGAGCAATGATTTCTTCTATGGGATTTGATCAAGATATCCAAGGTAATAATATGATAGATGTTGTAGAGCAAGGTAAGTTAGCTATTGACCAATCTAACCAAGCATTTAACCAATCTGTTCAAACTCAACAAATGGCTCAGGGCCAAATGGACTCTATAAGAAAGCATCAACTTGAAAAAGAAAAAGTTAATTTGACTCAAAAACAAATAGATTTAAAAGAAAAAGAAATTAAATCTAGAGAGCAACAAGAAAGATTAAAAAATCAAGGCATTACAGACCAAAATAAGAATCAAATTCAACTTGCTAATAAGAAGCATGAGTCTGATATGAAAATAGCTAATAAGCAGTTAGAAATGAAAGGCATGGAAGCTCAAACTGCAGAGAAGATTGGAAAAATTAAAATTAATTTAGCTAATATTCAAGTTCAAAAAGCAAAACAAAAACCTAAAAAATAAATACAATGGAAGACCCTAAAGAAAAAGATTTCCAGGAAAGAGAATTTTTTAATACTTTTGAATGGACTTACGTTATTGAACATCCAAAAACTTCTGATGAAACAGCAGTAGTAATATTTGCTGACACTTATGATGAGTCAGTAAAAAAACTTAAAGATCTAAACCTTCCTTATGATTTAAAGAAATGGCACTTAGAGTCTTGTATTAATTTTGAACCAAACTTAAATTCATATATTTATACAGAAGTTAAAGATGAAAAAGATAATAGTTGAGCCATTTCATTTTGGAGTTACAGTTTTTAATAATCAACAAGAGTGCATAGATTGGGTAATTTCTAATCATGCTGATTATGAAATTGTAGAAGTTATAAAAAGCTCAAAAGGACTTTTTCATCAATTTAAAAATAACCCTAAGTTTATGCTATATTATGAAGATATAGATACACTAGAACATGAAATAATCCATGCTACTTGGTTCTTATTAGACTATGCTAGCATACCCTTATTTGCAGACAATCATGAGATACAAGCTTACCTATTTGAACACATAAAAAGACTAATATTAACCTAATATTACAATTTATATATGAATGCAACTTGTTAATACAAAGTTGCTAATATCTTAAGTATTTCGTATGTTTGTATCAAAACCAATAAAAAATGTCTGAATTTAATGTATCATCCATGACGGATGAAGAATTACAGTCATTGTCAAATCCAGATTTTACAGCTCCTGGAGCAACTAAAGACAATGAAGAAGAAAAGCCCAACCAAGATAAACCAATCACTACTCCTGCAAGCACAGAAAAGCCAGAAGTAGGTGTTATGACCCCAGAGGATTATCTTGATGAAGAAGGCAATCCAATAATTGAAAAAATTGAAGAAGAGGAAGAAGATGATGATTCTCCTAAAAAGAATAACTCTAATTCAATAAATTACACTAACTATTATAAGTTACTTGTAGATAAAGGTGAATGGCAAGAAGTTACTGATGCAAATGGTAATCCAATTGATTCTTCAGAAATTGATGCTGAAACATTTTCAGAATTAGCACTTCAACAAGCTCAATGGAAAGCAGATAGTGTACTAATGGAAAGAGAACAAGAATTTGGTTCTCAATATCATGAACTTGTTAATTATATGAAAAATGGTGGTAAAGTTGAAGACTTAGCCAGATTTCAAGCACAAACAACTGACATTGAATCTTTAGACCATACAGATCCTAAAGAAGCAGAAGAAATTATTAAAGCTCACTATGAAGCTTTAAACTTTTCTGATAAAAGAATTAAAACAATTATTGATTCTTTAAAAGACCAAGGAGATGACATTTTAATTGAAAATGCAGCTGAGTCTAAAGAAAAGCTTTTAGAAGCAATTCAAGAAGAGAAAGAAGAAGAATATAGAAGACAAGAACTAGTTAATGCTAGACAAAAAGAAGCTCAACACAGATTTACAAGATCTTTAAAAGAACAAATCCATTCAGATCAATTAGCTGATAGAGAAAAGAAAGAAATGGAGAAATTCTATTTTGAGTATAAACACCCAATTGGAGGGAATCAAGTTGCTTCTGATTTTTATGTTAAGTACCAAGAAATCCAATCAGACCCTTCTAAGTTTTATAAACTAGTAAAGTTTATTAAAGACATTGATAGTTTTGATGATAGAAAAAAAGTAGAAGCTAATACTCAAAGAAAAACATTTGACTTAGTAAGAAGCGGAGAAGCACTAATTAAAAAAGACACTCAATCTCCAAATGAAGTTAAATCTACTAGAAAACCCCCAACAACGTTTAAGAAGTTATTTTCATAACATATACACATATTAAAAATTTAAAAAGAAAAATAAATGGCAACACCTACATTTCAGAATTTTGGGAACAACCTGGTAGTAAAGAAAGCAGATTATCGTTTTCAAGGTATCTTCACTGATGCAAATTACCTATTGAACCTATTTGGAGATGATATTAGATCTACACACATGGGAGTTCTCTCAGCATGGAATCAATGGTCTTTGATCTCTACTCCTTTGTTATCAATGACAGAACTTCAAAAGAATACTATCTATACTAATGGTGATGATGGAGAATTAACTTTCAACATGCCTTACCAATTAGAAGGCCCAACAGTTAAAGAAGATTTAACTTCAGACATTCCTTATCCAGGTAGAGATGGTCAAGAATTTGAAATCTTAATTGGAGATGGTGGTTTAGAGCCTTGCTTCCAAGCAGGTACTAGAATTACTGCAGATTTCAGGGATGGTCAAAACTTATACATTGTGTCAGTTGGTTCTGGTTTAGGTCAAGGTTTTAAATACCGTGTTAAGCTTGTAACTAATGATAAAGCTGAATGGTTTAATAAAAAATATTTAAATCCAGGTACTCAGTACTTTAGAATTTCAGGTACTGCGGGTGAATTTACTGAAGATTTCGCAGGTATTGATAACTCATTTGGTATGATGAAATTGAAGCATCAGTTGGGTGGTCGTAGAGGTGTTGAATACTCTATCACTGGTAATGCTCAAAGATTGAAACTTCAATTTAAAGGTTCTAATGCAGAAAAATTTGATTGGGTAAATAGTCAATCATTCATGAGTCCTAATGACCCTTCTTTCTACATGGTTATTGGTGAAGGTAATGGTAAAATGGGAACTGATGGTATGCAAGGTATCAAACCAGGTACAGAAACTTGGTTGACTTATGCAGATGCAATGATTATGAAGCAATTAATGCTTGATGAAGAAAGAGATTTAATGTGGGCTAGAGGTGGTGTTATCCAAGGTGCTAGAAACAAATCTCAAGTAATTGGTGAAGGTTTATATAACCAAATGAAAAAAGGTAACTGGGTTAAATTGCCTCGTTATTCAAGAGAAGGTTTAATGAACACTTTTGGTCAAGTATTTAGAAATAGACCTGACATTCCTGATTACAAACGTAAATTTAAACTTCAAGGTGGTAGAGGTGCAGTTATGGAATTGCAACGTATCTTCAATGAAGAAATGAATAGAACAGCTAACCAAGCTGGTGCAGTTATGGATGCTCAAAGATTAGGCATCATCTCTGGAGATCCAATGAGTTTGAAAGTAGGTTACAGATTAGGTGAAGTTTATATCCCAGGTATGGGATGGTTAACTATCGAACATAACCCAGCTTTTGATTCTCAATTCTCTAGAACTGAAGATGAGCCATTTATCGGAGGTTTCCCTAAGCACTCTTACACATCAGCTATTTTTGATGTAACTGATAGCAACTATACAAATGCTGCTGAAGTAACTTCTCAAGTTGAATGGGCTAAAGGTGTAGACACAGGTGCTAACATTTACTTAGTACGTAATGCAGCAATGCCAGGTACAAAAGTAACTTACATTGCAGGTAGAACATCTCCATATGCTCCTTCTGCAGGTAGAGGTAATGTAGCTTCAACAAGATTTGATGGTTCAACTACAATCATGGAGAACCAATCTAATATCTTCTTGAAAGATCCAACTCGATCTATCTTGTTAGAACTTGCATAACTAGAAGACAAATTTTAAAAACCAATAAAAACCAATTAAAATGAGTATATCATTAGCTTCTAACTATAAGTTAGAACCAAACATACAAAAAAAAGACATAACAGGATTAAACTCTTACGGAGTATCTAAATATCCAGGAACTTTTACAGGTTATGCACCAGGTTATAATGTAGTAACAAAAAAATATACTACAGGCTTAGATGCAGAAGCAAAAGAAATCCTAGCTATTCCAGATACTAAAAAAAGAGAAGCAAAACAAAAAGAAGTTAGACAATTAAAAGAAAAGTTAGAGGCTTACTATGGTAAACCAGGTTTACTAGATGCGGACTCTACATTTTGGGACAGTTTTATAATCCCAGTTGTTACTTCTAATGATTTAAAGACTTATCTTGAACTAGACGGTAAAACTTTTGATCTTAATCCTACTGATAATCCGGTACATATGTTAGCTCTAATTGTTCTTGATGCTAATAACTTCTTACCAAAAAATAAAGAAGAAGCCGGTTCTCCAGATTTCTTAGATGCTAAGTTTTACTTGACAACTCAGGAAGAAGAAGATAAAGAATCAGAAAGCTTTATTAGAAAAGAAATTGAAGTTGGTAAAAATCTTTCAATGTTGTTTGGAGATGTAGTTAATTATGAACTTGCTTTTGAAATTGCTTATTATTTAGGTCTTGCTCCTAAAATGGGATGTTCTGAACCAGCTCTTAGAAAGATGTTATACCAAGCTACTAAAGAATCAAACTTTGCTTCTAAATTTATTACAGCTTGTGGAATGGAAAAACAAGACTTGCTAATTGCAAATATCTTTAAGAAAGCTGTTAAGTTAGATATAGTTAAGTATAATGGATTTGATAAAATGTACTTTAGAGGTGGTGTAAATTTCAGAGAAACAGAAGACAACTCTATTGCATATTTAAAATCTCCTGAAATGGCTAAAGAACTTGCTCAATTAAAAGAAGCCGTAGACAAAAAAGTAACTACTTCTAAAAATATCTATTAATATGTATAATGCAGCCAGAACTAATATATCAAAAATTACTTTTAAAAGTAAATAAAGGCAATACTGAATTTAATATTGCACTAGATAAACCAAGGGCTGTTCTTATAATAAATGAAGTAAAAAATAGATGGGTTGAATCTCACATAAAAGATAAAGACTCCATTCTAATTGACTCTCTTCAAGAAGTAGTAAAAACAGGAGAATTTTTAGTAGGTGCTGATAAAGGAATTTATATAGAATACGAAGTACCTTTTGATTTTTATGAAGACATATTAGTGTCTTGTGAAGCTCAAAGAGGAGAATGTAAAAAGACTATCTATTCTAGAGAGATAAAAAATCAGAATCAGAATATACTTCTTTTTGATTCTAACCAAGAACCGGACTTTGATTTTGAATGGACTTTTCATCAAATTATATCAAACACACTTAGAGTATTTGTTAAAGATTTTAAAATAAATAAAGTTACTTTTACTTATTATTCTGTAATACCTGAGTTTGACATAGAAGGTTACATAGATATAAATGGAAATCCATCTACAAACAAACCGATTGAATTATCTGATCAATATGTTGATCAAATAATTAACTTAGCTGCAGAAGAGTATATGAGAGATTTTGAATCTACAGGAGGTTTACAAATAGCACAAAATAGAACAAGTTCACAAGAATAAAAAAATAATTTAAAATTAATAAAGAAAAATGGCACAAAAATATAAAAATGCATTTCTGACAAACATCACTACTCTCCCAAGCTCAGGAGATACTCTTACTTTAGGAGACAGTCAAATTGGTGTATTTAACGCTGCAACTTATCAAGCTGTAACAACACCAAGTTATCCATCAGTAACAGAGATTATCATTGCTCAAGGTAGAGATGCTATGACATTTCCAATGGGATCTGGTTTAACTAATGAAACTCCAAAATCTCCAAGAATTGCTGCTCAAAGCATTGTTAAGTGGGAAGCTAAAAAATCTCAAAGACCTCAGAACATGATTGTTACTTTAGGTTTTGATGGTGTAGATACTTCTAAAACTTTATCTCTTCCGGCAGACAAAGATGTTAAGTTTTTCTTAACTTTATCTGGTCAACCAATGGGTAATATTTTTGGAGCAGGTTCTACCACTCATTACACTACTTTAACTGAAGAGTTTACTCCAATCTTACCTTGTCTTAATGACTGTGTAGATAATTGTGGAGACTTAGTTGATTGTAACATGATTGCTGATGCAATTATTGATGAAGTAAACAAAAGAAAAATTGTAGGTGGTCAAGAATTATCTAAATATGTAAGAGTTTCTAAAGTTGTATCTTGTGATACTCCTTCAGGTTATCCAACTATTAACTGTAGAAAATGGAGTTTAACAATTTGTGATTTAGGTGATATGGCAGCTTTAGGTACTGTACAAGCACAATACCCTGGTGTACCTATTACAAGAACTGATAGAGTTGGTTCTCTTTCAACTTATGAATTAGTTTTATGTGATGGTTCAACTCCAGCAGCTTACAACTTAACAGTAACTCCGGTTATTCCTAATTGTTCAACTTGTCCTTCAGGTTATACTTTTACAGATCAGTTATATGCTTATACTATAACAAGAACAGACACTGGTAACGCTACAGCTTTAACTACTTTTAAAACTAACTATGCAGCTACAGCATTAGCAGCAACTGCAGTAAGATTATCATATGCTTTA